>Ga0209542_10007688_pt1 | contig 20400 bp, 24 predicted proteins | sample RifCSPhighO2_01_FD_184028 | JGI IMG/M metagenome (GOLD analysis project Ga0209542, IMG submission 184028) | Soil microbial communities from Rifle, Colorado - Rifle CSP2_plank highO2_0.1 (SPAdes) (version 2) | ecosystem: Environmental > Terrestrial > Deep subsurface > Rock core/Sediment ...
ATCAGAAAAAGCAAAACATCTCGCGGACGTACTACGCGATCCTCTGGCTGCAGATCCTTTTCGGCATCGCCGTTATCGGCGCCGGCTTCACGCAGCCGCGCGAGCTCATCACGCTCAGCGCGGTGATTAACGCCTTCACCATGTTCAGTTACACGGGCATCTTGTTCTACGTTTCAAACCGGATGTTGCCGCGGGAAGTGGGGCCGAATTGGATGCGGAATCTGGCCCTAATCGCGTCATTCTGTTTCCTCGGGTATTTCTGTGCGATGACCGTTTTAGCCTTTAATTAGGGCTGATAAAACTCATTGACTAATCCAACAGATGTTTCAATTCATCATGATGTATCAAGAATCCGCCCAAGAAAGCTCTGTTGACTGTCTTGAGATGCTGAATAACATCTGCGCTATTTGAATTACGTAACAGTGCTTCAATGAGTACGGTCGCTTCCTGATAGTTAGGATCCCGCCTTAGTATTTGTAAATCTGCTTCAAGGTTGGCGCCCAGGTGTTCTTGCTGAGCCCGAGCTGTTTCAATCGCTTTATCCAGTTGGCTCGCCAATTCTCTCGCTTCAACCATGCGCTCATAATAACGGGCAATCTCAATTTATTCAGCCAAGAAACGCTTATAATAGTGCAATGCACATCGCCCTCTGCTCCATCTTCGTGGAAGACCCTATCAAAGCCTTCAAGTTTTACACGGAAGTGCTGGGCTTTAAGGAAAAGATGTTCATGCCGGACATGAAGCTGGCCATCGTCACCGCGCCGGACCAATCAGATGGAACGGCGATCATTTTGGAACCGGACCAAAATCTCGGGGCGCGTAAATTCCGGGAAGGCGTCTACAACGCCGGCTTACCGTGGTTTGTGTGCGGAACGAAGGACATCCAGAAAGAATATGAAGAGCTGAAAAAGAAAGGTGTGAAGTTCCGTAGTGAGCCCAAAAAGGAGCCATACGGAATCGTTGCCGTGTTTGATGATATGCAGGGGAATTTGGTGCAATTACATCAGACTAATTAGCGTTCAACTTAATATCTGGTAACATATTTCTCGTTTATGGGTATTGCAGACCGATTTCAGCTATGGAGCCAGACTTCCTACCAATCACGCGAGGCAATTTCAGCAACGACTCCTTGGCGTCCATTCAATCAACTTACTCAGGAGGAAAAAAGAACAATGCTGCTTCATTTTAATAGACGAAACTATTTTTGGGGTTTTCGAAAACGCAATGAAACTGATTTTTCTGGCTTCAGTCACGAAAAGATAATATCTGCTGAAGATGGCGTTACGTATGCTGTCAATTCAATGAATAATTTATACAAGAAAGAGTGCTATGCCAAACGTACTCTTGAAACGTGGACATTTGAAAATGTTCATGCGGACTTTAAAGATATCTTTTTGAACCAGGATGAAAATGTCGTTTATGAACTTATTTCTCTATACGGCATGGGTCTAATAGCCAAAGCAGAAGAAAAGCAACTCTACAAACATGAGGATGAGAGCGATGAGGCCTATGAGAAAAGAAAAACTGAATCTGCTTATGAAAAATTTGACGAGTTCTCTGGGGTGTTGAACGAAATTTTTGAAGATTACAAAATCAACGTACGCCTAACTCGATCAAATTGGATTCCGCAGCAAGAACAATTAATTATCGAAACTATCTACGAACCTGTATTAAAAATACTGTCGCTTCCTAGATGGAAAAAGGTTAACAGGGAAATTGAAGATGCTTTTGAAGCTTATGCCAATTCAACGCCGTCTGGGTATAGCAAATCAATGACGCATTGTTATTCTGCAGTCCAAGCTTTGCTGCAAGAGTTGACTGGAAAAGCCAATATCAAGATCAAAGAAGCAAGTAAAGACGCAGCAACAAGAGGTTTAATTCCAAATGATACGTTCACAGCTAAAGCCTTAGGAGAAATGCTTTCTACTTTTGAACAGTTACGAATGCAACACGGAGATGCACATCCAAAGATTGAATATGCTAATGAACAAACAGCAAAACTGATGCTCAATTTAACCTTAGTATATCTGCAACATTGCTTGCCAGATTCAATCTAATAAAAACAGCCGCCCGCTGAGCGGACGGGGAAAGAATTAAAAATCTGAGGACCCCATCGGTTTGGCATGGGCTTCCGGTGAAAGATCATCATCTTGCACCGTACGGAATAGCATTTGCAAAGCCTCTCTACGTTTTTCGGGAGAATACCCTGCGAGGGTGCTTGGTCCGTAATATTGCTCTTCTTCCTCCGGCTCTGGTTTTGTTTGTTGAATTTCTTCCGCTTCTGCCATAGGGCAAGTGGGGAAAAGTGAACATGTATTACTGATGTTGACGTCAATTTTCCATTGACGAATTGGCGGAATAATTCAGTTCAAAAAAACACCTGCTTTTGCGACGGATGCCCCTCAATGCACCTCAGAAATCCAGATGGCAGCATTGACAATGCGGTCAGGCGATTTATAGTGCCCGCCCATGCGCGAAGATTTCGATACCGGCGAAGGGGAGCTCAGAGGCGATTTGCGCCTGGAAATGAAGGTTAAAAACAATATCTTGTGGCACGCGATTTTTGACCTGCACACCTCTGTAGCCGCTTTCTGCCGGGCGTGTCCACAGCTGAACGGAAGGGGAACGGTCATTAGCAACTTGCTGCGCTTTAAAGAATCACCTTTTAATCAGGACGGCTCTTACCGGAAGCCTTGCCAGAACATTGCAGAAGCCACGGGTATTTCAGCATCAGTCCTTTTCCCCGCGGAATTGTATAAAAAAGTTACGGTTTCAGAGCAGGTCGTGGAGATTGATTCATTTTCCGCGTTGTCTTCGGCTGTAAAGCAAGCGATCGCGGCATTGCCCGCTCCAGTCAAAACGCTCGAAGAAATAATTGATCGCAACACGATGAAGGAGAGAATAGAAAAAATCCTGAGGACTCTCAGTTACCGCGAGCAAGAGGTCGTCAAACTGCGATTCGGAATTGGCGGAGAAGAACACTCTTTAGAAAAAGTCGGCCATATATTGCATGTAACCCAGGAGCGTGTGCGCCAAATTGAAGCGAAAGCTATCCGAAAATTACAACAACCCTCTCGATCCGGTGAATTAATTGGATTTTTGGATTAATAAAAAACGGGCACCTACCATTACGGCAGATGCCCGCTACCACTTCAGAAACCCACGTGGAGTCCTGAAGGGCGGTGCAGTGACCAACTGCATCTCCCTACCACTTGGCGGATATATGGAGTCCGCCTCTCTTTGTATGTGTATGGTTCCCATTGACTATGGGAAGTCCCGTTTAACGTCCGGGTGACTGTTTGTGTTTGTAAGAAGGATCAATCCCATCCCCGAGGGGAGGGATCTTTGGCCGGTGGTCAACCGGGAAAGCAGGGAGGGTCGAGAAGTGACTTGAGCACGGAGTTGAGTCCGGTCTTGGCTCTAGTCCAAGAGTTGGCCGTATCCCAGTGCGAATGCGTAGCCGCCGTTCAAGGAACGGAAGCCCCACAAACCAGCAGAATGACGGTGTCACTTCTCGTCTCTCCCTACTCGCCCTGAGCCAAGCCTGCGCTGAGCACAGGCGAAGCGTCGAAGGGCTTTTTAGGAAGGAAGATGTGAATGAACAAATCTCCCCATTATAACACAAATATTGACCTGGAACAATGTAGGTGGTCCAAAGGAAGCAAAAGAAAAGTAAAGAAGCTAAGGAAGCTGAGGATCCTTAGCTTCCTTTGACTCTTTAGCTTCCTTCTCTATTCTCTCCCCATGGCAGCAGGGAAACTGGTTTTATTGCTGGGTCCGAGCGGCGTCGGCAAAAGCGCCATTTTAAAGCAGTTAATGGCGCGCCATAAGGATCTGGTGTTCCCGCGCTCGGCCACCACGCGGCCGCGGCGTAATGGCGAAGGGAATGACCTCTATCAGTTCGTCGGTGAAGATAAATTCGACGTGCTGGCGGATGACGGGAAATTCCTCGAAACCGCGGTCGTGCACGGCGAAGCGCGTTATGGCACGCTCGCCGACGAGATCATCCCGGCCATCGAAGACGGCAAGATCGTGGTCCGGGAAGTGGATGTGCAAGGCTTCGACAGCATTCGCAGTCACCGCTTATTCCGACAACCCGATGCGCCATACAAACTGGAATCGGTTTTCATCCTGCCGGAAAGCAAAGCCCAACTCATCCAGCACATTACTAAACGTGCGCCCATGAATGAAGAAGAGCTACAACGGCGACTCGTGAGCATGGAACATGAACTCGATTACGCCGAGCAGTGCGATTTTCAAATTGTGAATGCGGAGGGAAAACTGGAAGAGGCGGTTGCGGCGGTGGAGAAGGTACTTGGATATTAATTTCTCCCCCCATCCCCAACCCTTCCCCCAGCCGACTTCGCTCACGCTTCGCCAGCCAGGCAGGTGGAAGGGAGTATTGCCAAACTCATGGCATATTTCCCTCCCCCTTTGGGGGAGGGTTAGGGTGGGGGAATCTATTCCTCCTTCCGGTCTTCCTCCGCGTCTTCGTCTGTCCGGCGACCGAGAATCGAGCCAATGGCGCCGCCGATAATTAGCCCGGCGATGATCCGGCGCATGGCGCGGTGGGTTCGTTCAACTGGCTTTCGGCGGAAAGGCCACATCGGTTGAATTATATCATTTTTTTGGCTTGTCCAAGGCCACTTCAGGATAACCGGCTAAATGATCAAGCACGATTTTTTGGACCTCCTTCAATTTCTTTTTGCTCCGGGCCTCAATACAAATTGAAAGGCACGGACTCGTGTTACTCATCCGGATTCCCGCCCAGGCGCCGTCTCCAAAATCGATGCGGGCGCCGTCCAGCGTGTTCACGTCATAATCTTTCTGAAAGTGCTTCGTGACACGCTTTATCACATCAGCTTTTTTATTGTCGGGACAATGCGGCCGGAGTTCCGGCATTTGATACACGGCCGGAAACTCGGCGCAGAGTTCGGAAACGGTCTGCTCTGACTCGCTCATGATCGTTAGCAGTCGCAAGCTTGCGACGAGCGCGTCGTCGTACGGGTAGTAATCTTCGCCGCAAAAGAAGTGGCCAGACTGCTCGCCCCCGAGGAGTGCGTCTTCATCAATCATGGCTTGTTCCACAAAGGAATGACCGACTTTCGTCATGACAGGCCTCCCGCCCCACTTCTCAATCTCGGATTGGAGCGTGCCGGAATTACTCACGGTAAAGACCACCGGCGCGCCCGGGTGGCGCTGCAGATGATCGCGCGCGAGGAGCAGGAGGATCTCATCGGCTGTACGAATCGCGCCCTTTTCATCGACCAAGCCGACGCGATCACCATCGCCATCGTACCCAAAACCCAGGTTCGCTTTCTTTTTCTTCACGAGCGCTCGAAGCTCTTTGAGAGTCTCATGCTTACTGGGATCCGCCGGATGATTGGGGAACGTGCCGTCCGGTTCGGTGTAAAGCTCAGTGACCTCGCAGCCAACGCGCCGCAGCGCCTTGCAGTATGTCGGACCGGCAATGCCGTTGCCGCTGTCCACAACCACATGGAGGCCTTCACCAACGCCTGCAAACATCTTGGCGAGGTGATCGAGGTACGGATCAAGTCCATCAATCGGCTCTTCCATCCCGCGTCCTCTCAGAACATCGCCGCGCGTAATCCGCTCGCGGAGGTTTTGCAGGTCTTCGCCCGCAAACGCCTCGGCTTTGCGCAGCTGGAGCTTCAGTCCATTGTCGTGCGCGGGGTTATGGCTGGCGGTCACCTGAACGCCGCCATCGAGACCGCGATCGCAGATCGTAAAGTAATTAACGGGGCTTGGTGTATCGCCAATGAGGAGGCAATGACACCCTGCCGCCATCAGACCTTCCACCACCGCGTTTTCCAAGCGGATACTGTGCGTACGGGCGTCGCGCCCGACCGCCACCTTTGGCTGTTCAATGCTGTAGCGTTCGCGCAACTCTGAGCCGAACGCCTGGCCGATCTGCCGGCAGGCGTCTTCGGTCAGCTGCTCATCCGCGCGGCCTCTTATATCGTATGCCCGAAAGATGTGTGGATCGATGGCCAGCATCTTGCACCTAGCATCTTACTTGTTGGCTCCCAAAAAGACATCCGATGCAAGATGCAAGATGCTAGGCTGGGCGCGTGAAATCGTTTCAGATCGTCGGCATTCTGAACGTCACCCCCGATTCCTACTTCGATGGCGGGCAGTTCACGCATGTCGATCAAGCCGTGAAGCGCGCCAGGCAGCTCCTCGCCGAAGGCGCGGACATCGTGGAAATCGGCGGCGAATCGACCGGCCCAAAGTCTCCAGCTGTTTCTCTAGAGGAAGAACTCCTTCGAACAATCGATATCATCAAAGCGATCAAGCAGAAATATCCGCAAGCTCGGCTTTGCATCGATACCTACAAAGCCGAAGTGGCGCGCCAGGCCGTTGCAGCAGGCGTAACCATGATCAATGACGTCACGGCCGGGCGGAGCGATCCGGAAATCTTCCGAGTCGCAGCGGAATCCGGCGTCGATCTCGTGCTGATGCATTCCAAGGACCCAACATCGCGAACAACCATCGAAAACTGGCAATATGACGATGTCATTGCCACTATCAAAGAGTTTCTCAAGGCACGAGCAGATCTGGCGCTCGCTGCCGGTGTGAAACGAGAACGCATCATCATCGATCCTGGCCTCGGGCAATTCATCTCCAGCGAAGCGCGTTACTCATTTGAAATTCTCGATCGACTCCCGGAATTGGTCGAGCTCGGTTACCCGTTATTTATCAGTCCATCACGCAAATCCTTTTTAGCCGGTCCGGAAAACTTGCCGGCGAAAGATCGGCTCCCCGCGACCGTGGCGGCTTCCGCGTTAGCGGCCAAAAACGGGGCCCACTACATTCGGACGCATGATGTGGCGGCGGTGCGACGAGGGTGTGAGCTCGCCTTAAACCTAAAAGCCTTTAGCCGTTAGCCTTTAGCTTATAGCTAATAGCTTAAAGCTAACGGCTGTTAGGTCATCGCGCCCGCAATGATGCTGAGCAGCGCCCACGAGGCGGCAATGACCACCAGACCGAGCGCCACGCGAAGAATCAAATCGCGGGCGCGGCGGTATTGGTCGTCGTTGCCGATGTTCACGATCATCATTGCGCCGGCAATCACAATCACGACCACCGCGGCAATACCCACGAGACCTAGGAAGGCCGAGACGATCGTAATCAGGACTCCAATAATAGAATTGGCAGAGCCACCTTCCGTGAACACTTTGAAGATGCTCGAGCTATCTCCCGTCAAAATCAAGAGGGGCACCGCTACCAGGACGGCAATCACGGTCCGGCGTAAGTGGGCCGTGCCGTCATCGGAGCCAAAGGTGGCAATCGCCCGAATACCGCTGATAATGATCATCAAGACGGCCAGCACGACGGCGATGGCCCGCAGCCAGCCGGCGAAGCCGAGGAGCTCATCGGGTAACACCGTCGGATCCTGATCCCGAAACGCATCGCGGATGGTTTTCGCGATCCAAACGAGAGCAATGCCGATCAATGAAACGATCAACGTCTGACGCGCGGTGTGACTTTGTTTTTCACTTTGGCTAAAGACCATGCCAAAAGCGGAAATTGTGATCACGAGCAGCGCAATCACATTCACGAGCGGCACGAGCTTATCGCCAAATTGCTCAAAGAATTCGGCGAAGTCGGTGATGCCATCGCTCCAACCGGGAATACGCAGCACCCATTCCGGATTGTATTGCGCAAAGGCATCGGGAATTCCGATGAGAAAGAGCAGAGCCAGAAATGGCAATCGGAATGTCATCTTACAATTCAAAGAAGGTAGCAATACCTTTGGCGAGCAGCACAACGATCAATGCAGCGATCGACGTGATGATCAACTTCTTGGCACGATCCTTCAGACTTTCATCCACGGAGATGACGAGCATGATGCCGGCGGCGATCATGCCGATCACGGCCATCGCGCCAAAGAGTGTGGCGGCAAAGTTAGCCACACCGATAAAGACGTCGATGATCCTCTCGGGCTTACTCGGGCGCAGATCCAGAATCGTCAAATTTGCGATATTGAGGAGGAATGCACCGATGATGCTGCGGACCAGGTTTGTGCGAGCAGCATCGGTTCCGGTGTCCGACTGGGCTACCAGAAGGCGAATGCTTTGGATGGCGATGTTCGCGGCCAAGGCGGCGTAGGCGAACGAGAGCAAGAAGTCTTTGAACAGCGTGAGCAGTTCTACGACTGGCGCAGTGTCGGGTAAGCCGCCGCCTAAGACGAATGCGTCGCTGAGAAGCCCGGCGAAGGCGGCAATGAAGGCGGCGAATAAGGCGTTGCCGTAGGCGTTGAAGGCTTCGCCGACGGCTTCTTCTTTATGGCTGCGTGAGACAAGCACCAATCCGTAGATCACGAGCATGAAGAAGAGGAAGGCACCAAAGATAGCGCTGGCCGCGGGCAGTAGCTCCGCAAACATGTCGCCGGGAGTCTGATTGCAGCGCAGGCCGAGGTTCAGGTATGTGCACCCGTATTGGTTAATTGCACTAGGAATACTTTGGGCAAGGAGGGACGCCATAAATCTTCTTATTTTAGCAGAAAACGGAGCCTTTAGCCATCCACAGTTGTCATCTTGAGCCTTGTCGAAAGACGGCAACTGGCCTGGTTCGCATCGTCGCATTTCGACAGGCTCAATGTGACAATGCGGGCTAAAAGGCTAAAAGCTGAAAGCTTTCGGGGCTTTTTCTTTACACTTTCCTGCCAATCCATACACTGTCACCGATGCCGAAGCGGCCCACCCCCAAGAAACGGCGCGCCAAGAGCACTGGCCGAGCCCAGTACGCTTCCTATGTGCGCAAGCAGCGCACGCGGCTCCAAAACCGCCAGGCTTCGCCGTATGCCACGCTGGTCGAGCCCAAAAATAAGGCTGGGAAGGCATTGAAACGAATCACGAAGATCAAAGCCTAAAGGCATGGAAGGCAAACCTAATTTTCCTTCTTTATTTCCCAATTTGCTAGTTTCCATTTAACATCTGCCCATGGCGCGCAAGCGACATCTCTCGCGCATCGCAGTCATGCAGACGCTGTTTGAATGTGAGCGGAGGCAAACTGATCCGCGCCTGAGCTTGGCGCGTAATTTAGAGGCCTTGGAACACTGTGACGATGGCTTCGCCGAAACACTGCTCAGCGGTGTCATGAAGCACGAACCGGATATTAAAGCGATCGTTCAAGAACATGCGCCGAGTTGGTCACTCGAGCGCATGGATCCCATCGCGCGATCGACGCTGCTCGTCGGCGCGTATGAACTGCTCTTCGGCAACGACGCGCCGCCGCCGGTTGTCATGAATGAGGCAATCGAGATTGCCAAAGAATTCGGGACGGCGGAGAGCGGGAAGTTTGTGAACGGCGTACTTAACGCGATTGCTCATCGGCGCGCTTGAGTGCGGCGTTACGAACGGCGACGGGTTGGCCCTGTTTGTTTCGCATGAGCTTAAAAGTCGCTCTCGGTCCGTTTAAAAGCACTTGGAGCATACGGAGTCGGCGATCTCTCACATCAGTATCTTGACCCACCAGCAACACTTCGTTTTTATCTAATCCCTCAGGGGCGACTTTAAGATGTTGTTCAATCCACGCCTTCATCTGCTCGGGTGAAGTGACGCTGTTGAGCTGCTTCACGACTTCATCAGCGGAATTTAATTCGCCGTCTACTTCCGGCGGAATCATCGGTTGCCGGGGGGATTTCGGGGGGGGTTTTTGGCACAGCGAACGGCGACACCATCGGCATTTTTCCGCAGCACAAACGTGGAGCCCGTCAGGATTTGGTAATAAGTTTGCTTCAGATCGGCCACATCTTGGCCGATGACAACTACGCCCTGATATGGTCGAGCTGATTCTAGAGATTCAGTCCAAGCCGCTAATTCAGCTGGATTTCGGACATCGCTGAGCCGCCGGATCAATTCGCGATTCTCCATAAGGAGAGAGAGCTTACAGAATGCAGTTTTTTGTGCAATCAACTTTGGCCTATACTAACCATGATGTCCCAACCCCGTTCGTTTACGCTTCTGGAAAAGGAAATCGGCGTGGTTTTCCGGAATAAAGATTTGCTGGCGCAGGCGCTGACGCACCGCAGTGCGGTACGCGGCAGCCGTATATCCGCTCATAACGAACGGCTTGAGTTTTTGGGAGATGCCGTGCTGGAGCTCGTCGCCACGGAACACTTGTTTCAATATGAGTCGAAAAATGAAGGGGAACTGACTAACTGGCGGGCCGCGCTGGTGCAAGGCGCGCACCTCGCCGCCGTCGCCCGCGGCCTGGGGCTTGGGGAGTACCTGGCCATGAGCCGCGGCGAAGAAGCCAGCGGCGGCCGCGACAAAGAATCGACGCTGGCCAATGCGGTCGAGGCGTTGATTGGGGCGATCTTCCTCGATCACGGGTATGACGCCGCCCACGAGTTTTGTGACAAATACATTTTGATTCACTTGGAACAATTGCTGCATCAAGGGAAACACCGCGATGACAAAAGTCACTTCCAAGAAAAAGCCCAAGAGTTATTCGGTGTGACGCCACATTACGAAGTTGTTTCCGAATCGGGCCCTGACCACGATAAAATCTTTGTCTCGGCAGCCTTCATCGGTGAAGAAAAAGTGGCCGAGGGTGAAGGCAACTCTAAGCAGCGCGCGGAGCAGGTTGCGGCAAAGGCAGCTCTGCAGGCGAAGGGGTGGAAGTAGGCTCCGTTTCTGTTTCCTCTTCCCAAACTCCGTCTAATAAGCCCAATAGGCGGAAAAAGTAATCCCGCACGGACTGCACTTCCTTGCTTGGCACATCGTTGATAATGATTTCTGTGCGGGTAACCTCACGGCGACGTCCGTATTCTCCTAGCGAGTGTTGTAGTACGGTTATGATTCTATCGTTGCTTGGTAATGGTGCATGAATCCTGACGATATAAAGACGCTAGGCTTGAACCTAGTGGCATGCAATTGACAAGTTTAGTTATCCTCAATTTCTTCATCGCCGTAGACCCTCGGCAGAGCTTCGTCTGGCACGACTTCTTCTTCAATCCTGGTCAGACCTATGTCCACGAGCTGCTGGTAAACAGCTTCTGCAGTTTTGTTGCATAAATTCGGAACGGTCACCGAAGTCCCGTTGATTTCGACGTCAGTAAAACAGACGGACAATTCAGCGGCCACCAAATGCTTTTCATCCGAAGAGATGCCGCTGGGGATTGATGCGTGGAGAGTAATCAAGGCCAATCAAATTAGCCCATCTTGATTTAACTGTCGATCCTCAATCTCAAATACCTGAGCCATGAGCATCTGTTCCTGGCGGCTGCGTTAGTTTCAAAGCGTCTAGAGAAATTTTGCATGGCAGAGCAAAGGACTGGCCATCCGTGCGGTTTAAAGCCCAAGGCAAAATTTTGGTATAGTCAAAGTTATGGACACCTCGAAGAGGAATGTCATAGCGGACCGCTAATCGGTTACGCTTATTAAGAATGATATTTCGACGTAAAGCGTTGGGATGGCGGTAAGAAGGATTACGAATGACTATGTTGGTTATCTCATCAGATTGGTGCCTCGGGTACTCTTCCTCCCAAATGAGCCTTTCGATTCGACTGATCACATCGTCACTGATCACAATGACCTGCAGATCATTCTGAACCATAGCAGCGTCTAGCGGCTCGGGTATGGCAATCTTTCCTGATGGTCCAACTTGGATTGCTTCTGCCGGTGCCGGAGGCAATTTCCATTGCGCGGCGACCGACTCATCAATTTCATAACCTTTTGCCGAGCCGTTCAGTCTTTCCGGCATTCCGCAAGCACGGGCAAGTTGATTTCGTATATCTCGCAGCGAAGGCTCCAAAAAACTCAGCCGCAATTCTTCAAGAGAGAAAACCCGCTCTTTCGGTTTATTGGCGTTTTTACCATCAATGCTATCTAAACCAATGATCGCCGGATAATAGTGCCGTTCCAATTTCCAGTCTGCCATGTCGTTCATGCGCGAGATGCTAGTCGCATTGGCATGAGGAAAACAAGCGATTCTCTACTGCCAGTTTCGCCGGCTTTCTGAAGCCAAAAAGCTGTCAACCCATTTTGATTTCAATGTCCACGCCGCTCGGCAGGCTTAAGTTCTGCAGGCTTTCCATGGTCTTAAACGTGGTTTCCGTCAGGTCGATCAACCGGCGGTGCGTGCGCATCTCGTACTGATCGCGGGCGTTTTTGTGCACAAAGGTGCTCTTGTTGACTGTGAATTTACGGATCTTGGTCGGCAACGGAATCGGCCCGTGCACAATCGCGCCGCTGCGTTCGGCGGCGTCGATAATCTTCGTACCGGCTTCGTCGAGCACGACGTGGTCAAAGGCGCTTAAGCGAATGCGGATCGAACTGACTTTGGGTCCTTCTTTACCGGCCGTAGCTTTACCCGCCCGCCCGCGGTCGGACGCGGCAGAGGCCGGCGGTTTTTTTTGAGCCTGAACAGGCGCTGCCTTAGGCGGCGGTGCCTTCTTCGGGACGGGTTTTTTAGCGGGCGCTTTGGTTCCTCCTGCCGCCGGTTTCTTGGCTACTTTCTTGGGAGCCGACTTAGGCTTTTGGGCGGGTGCTTTCTTCTTTGCGAGCATGAAGCGGGAAGGAGGGAAAGAACAGGAGGCGGATTATTGCGGCGTAGGAACGTCCCGACGGGACGTTTCTACGCGCATATTACTTGATGACTTTGGTCACGACGCCGGCACCAACGGTGCGGCCGCCTTCGCGGATAGCAAAGCGCGTGCCGGCATCCATGGCAATTGGAGCGCCGAGGGAGACAACGAACTTGATGTTGTCACCCGGCATCACCATTTCCACTTTCTCCGGCAGTTCAACCGTGCCAGTCACGTCCGTGGTGCGGATGTAGAACTGAGGTTTGTACCCCTTGAAGAACGGCGTGTGACGGCCGCCTTCCTCTTTGGTCAGAATGTATACTTCGGCTTCGAAGTTCGTGTGCGGCGTAATGCTGCCTGGCTTGGCGAGTACTTGTCCGCGTTCAATATCGTCGCGTTCAATACCACGGAGGAGCAGACCGACGTTGTCACCGGCCATGCCTTCATCGAGAAGTTTGTGGAACATTTCCACGCCGGTTACAACAACCTTGCGGGTTTCGCGGATACCGACGATCTCCACTTCATCGTTCACTTTCACTTTACCAAAATCGATACGACCGGTCGCGACCGTCCCGCGACCTTTGATCGAGAAGACGTCTTCGACGGACATCAAAAACGGCTTATCGAGTTCACGCTTCGGATCAGGAATCCAGCTGTCCAACGTTTCCAGCAGCTTCTTGAGCGTTTCAATTTCTTTGGCATCACCTTCCACTGCCTTCAACGCAGAACCACGGAGAATCGGTGTCTTATCACCCGGGAATTCGTACTTGGTCAACAGTTCGCGGATTTCCACTTCGACGAGGTCGAGCAGTTCTGGGTCCTTCACCATGTCGCACTTATTCAAGTAGACGACGATGTACGGCACGTTCACCTGGCGAGCCAAGAGAATGTGTTCGCGGGTTTGCGGCATCGGACCGTCAGTCGCGGAGACGACGAGGATGGCACCGTCCATTTGAGCAGCGCCCGTGATCATGTTTTTGACGTAGTCGGCGTGGCCGGGACAGTCGACGTGCGCGTAGTGGCGCTTGGTTGATTCGTACTCCACGTGTGCAGTCGCGATGGTAATACCGCGCTCACGCTCTTCGGGGGCGTTGTCGATATCTTCGTATTTCTTCTTCTCACCTTCCGGCGAAAAGTTGATCGAAAGAGCCGCAGTCAGCGTGGTCTTACCGTGGTCGACGTGACCGATGGTTCCCACGTTGACGTGGGTCTTGCTGCGGTCAAATTTCTTGTCTGCCATAACGAGGAGGGGAAGATGAGAAGGACAGGAAGAGATGCCACGAAACGCAAAAGCGTCTCATGCCGGGCGAGTCTACGGGAAGCGGCGAAAGCGAGTCAACATCTAGGATGAAGAAATATCGCTTTATTCCGCTGTTCCGGTTATCTCCCGAGAGGTCGTCTCGACCTCATAATCCATGGCGGCCCGTATTTTGTCGAACAGGTTTTCTTCATCTGTATCGGTCGTTCCTATGCCTCCGCCCCAATCCTCAGCTTCTGCTTCAGCCGGGCCAAATTCCTCCACGGGCTCGTTTTCTCCGTAAGAGTCAGAAACGTCAGGATCAGATGGTCCCCAATCTTCCACCACTTCATCATCTTCCACCGTGTCATTATTCAGGTACTCCTCGAGATCCCATTTTGTCCAAGAGCCTTCTTGCAGAGCGCGTTCAACGGACCGATGCGTCTGCAAGCACATTCCAATAACTTCTTCATTAGAACAATCTTCAAAGTCATCATTATTGCTTTCGTACGAATGGTGAAGCTCATCTGGGTAACCTGCAAAATGAACAACCACGTCCACTTCATTATTGTCTGCATCGAATTCTGTAGATATGTTCATTTGTAAACCGCCGGAGCTTGTCACTTCGCTATCCAGTGGCGGTATATCGGATGTGGAATCCATGGCCGGCGAAGCTATCATAGCTCTGGTATGACCCGCAATGAACATATCGCCGAATTCGCAGCAGTCATCTGGGGCTGGTATGAGACTCATAAACGCGCACTGCCCTGGCGCGATCTCGACATTGCCGATGATACAGAACGCGCCTACCGCGTGCTGGTTTCGGAAATCATGCTGCAGCAAACCCAGGTGCTGCGGGTCATTACGTCGTATCAGGAATTCCTCAAACAATTTCCTTCGATCGATGCCTTGGCCACGGCCACGAACCGCGATGTCATCTTGGCCTGGCGTGGCCTGGGCTATAACACCCGCGCGCTTCGGCTCCGCGATGCAGCGCGTGTCGTGGTTACAGGTTCCAAGTTACAAGTTCCAGGTTCTCAGTCCGCAACCTGGAACATGGAACCTGGAACTTTCCCGCGAGAAATGGATGCATTGCTCAGGCTTCCAGGAATCGGCCACTACACCGCGGCCGCGGTCCGTAACTTCGCCTGGAATCTGCCCACGCCTTGTCTGGACACAAACATCCGCCGCGTGCTGCACCGCGCCTTCGTCGGTCCCGAAAGCGCGGCGGGAGAATGGCAGAAGGATGATCAGTATTTATTAACGCTCGCCGCCGATGTCTTAGGGGCTGCTTTAGCTATCGAAGGTCAGCAGCACGATGCCCGCAACTGGCACGCGGCTCTGATGGACTTCGGTTCACTCGTCTGCACCAAGACGAATCCCAAATGGGATCTCTGTCCACTGACGAAGCAAAAATTAATGAAGGCGGCTAATCGCGTTCCGTCCGGTCGTCGTAGAGGAGTCCCGTCGGGACGCCTCTACCGAGGGGAACGGAAACGCGAACCGGGTCGGGTGATCGGCCGCGCTTACGTGCCAAACCGCATCGTGCGCGGCCGGATTGTCGAAGTCCTACGTAACGCACCGGCCGGACTCCGCGCACCAGAAATCGGGGCGCGGGTTTGCGCGGATTGGTCGCCTAAAGAACACCGCGACTGGTTAGAACTACTTTTGCAAAAACTCATGCGCGATCAACTGCTGCACAAGCTGCACGGACGTTATGCGCTTTGTGATTGACCAAGCACCCGATCAAATGCTCGTTGGAGTGTGCCTTCCATATCATAATAAATTTTCATTTCGGGAGGCGTATCTTTCATAATTTTCTTTATTTCTGGTTCTCCCCAACCGCATGAAGCAAAAACGTCTCGGGCTGTTTGATGAATTTGAGATAAGATTTCGTCCGTGGGTTCTGTTTTGAGCTCATGCTGAAAGCCGATTACGCCACCCTTTACCTCTAGTATTGTTTCTACATGATTATTTTCTGAAACTGTGGTCCGCACTGCTGCACTGAGGCCGGCGCTTGTCACTACTTGATCATTCGCGAATACCTGTGGTGCATCCATAAGAAGAGTGTAGCTTTTTTTTATACCAAATCAATTCTGCTGTTATTCGCTCAGAGAGACTGGCCTTCCTGGCCGCGCATTTCGGCCAGCGCCTCGCGTAGCTTAGAAGGACTATCCGGTAGGCCGCTGACTGGAAGTGGTATTGCATCATCAATGACGCCGGCTTTGCGTCGCTTTCTAAAATAGAAGAAGGCGAAACCAACGGCTCCAATTGGAATAACGATGAGCCCAAGACTCATGACCATACTAACGATGCCACTGTCTGTTTCTGGTGGCGCAAGCAGCCCGGTTGCCGCTTCAGGTAATTCAACTTCCGCTGCGCCGTGGTCGATGGGCGGTGGCACGATGACAGGTTCCACTTCTGCGGGGATTTCCAATACAGCCGAATCTGAAGTGTCTTCGACTGTTTCCGGTTCGGATGGTTCGATGATTTCAGGATCTTCTGGGCGCGGCTGCGGCGGAGCGCCGCGGCTCACTGGTTCACCATTGCGGTACAGCACTGGCATGCCATTGGTTGATTGGGCCCGCGCTTGCGCGGAAATCAGCGTCAGCGCGGCAACAATCAGGGTAATTTTTGAGAGGAGACGGAGCATGGAGTGTTTTTATTAGTTTGGTACCATTATACATTATTTTGTCTTTTTGGTCTACAAGCCATTAGCCCTCAGCCATCAGCTGAAAGCTAAAGGTTAATGGCTAAAGGCTTACTTCGCTGTTTCCATAATTCGCCGATCGCGAATGACGTTCACTTTGATTACGCCGGGATACGTGAGCTCTTTCTCGATCTTCTGCGTGATGTTTTTAGCGAGCTGCTCTTGTTCCAGGTCATTAATCTTCTCGGTATCCACATACACGCGGATCTCGCGCCCGGCCGAAACAGCGAAGGCGCGTTGCACGCCGGCAAAGCTTTTGGCGGCTGCTTCCAATTCGCGCAGACGCTTGATGTAGAGTTCATACGATTCTTTCCGGGAGCCCGGACGGGCGCCGGAGATCGCGTCGACGGCGGCAACAATGAAAGCTTCGGGCGAAGCGATCGGAATGTCTTCGTGGTGAGCGGCAACGCAATGAATAACTTCATCGCGGACCTTAAATTTCTTACAGATCTCAACGCCGATTTCGACGTGGGTTCCCGCAACTTCGTGATCAAGTGACTTGCCGATGTCGTGCAGGAGACAACCTTCCGTAACGACGCGCACATCAGCACCCATCTCTTCGGCCAACATGCGACCGAGATGGGCCATCTCTACCGAGTGCTTGAGAATGTTTTGACCGTAGCTCGTGCGGAAGCGGAGGCGGCCGATGATCTTGAGGAGCTCATTCGGATAGCCGGTAATACCGAGCTCGGTGACCGCGCGCTTCCCAAATTCGGTCATCATTTTGCTCACTTCCTCCTTCATCTTTTCAACCACCTCTTCAATGCGCGCCGGCTGAATGCGGCCGTCTTTAATAAGTTTTTCAATCGCCAGTTTGGCCACGTAACGGCGGGCCAAGTCGAAGCCCGAAAGAATGATGGCCCCCGGCGTGTCGTCAATAATCACGTCGACGCCGGTCAGTTGCTCAAAGGCCGTGATGTTACGGCCTTCTTTGCCGATAATTTTTCCTTTCACATCGTCACTCGGAATTTGCACGATGGTCGCGGTGGATTCCGAAGCCACTTCGGCGGCGTAGCGATGAATCGCTTCTACCATCAAGCTGCGGGCTGCATCTTCGTATTCTTCCTTCGCTTTCTCTTTTAACTGTTTCACTTGGCCGGCAAAGAAATCGGAGAACTCATTCGTCAGTTCATCTTTTAACTGCTTCTTCGCCTCTTCCTGACTGAGCTTGGCCACGCTTTCCAGCGCCGTGCGGTGTTGCGCGGCGTCGTCGGCTAATTCCTTGCGGAGTGTTTCCACGGCGTCTTCCTTTTGCTGGAGGACCGACCGCTGGCGTTCGACTTCCGTGACTTTCTCATCGAGGTGTTTTTCTTTTTCTTCCAGACGAACCTGTTCGGTCTCGATTTTGGCCTCGATTTCGCTGGCCTGGACTTTGGCTTCGCTCAAGATTTCGCGAGTCGTGGCCTTGGCTTCGTGTTCGGCGGTTTTTATCGCATTTTTGGCTTCGGTCACTTTGATTTGCAGCTGATCGAGCTCGCGTTCAGCGGCGCCAATTTCCTTGAGCAGCTTTTGGCTAATTTCTTTCCCTTTGGAAAACCAATACCAGCCGCAGAGTAAACCGAGGAGTAAACCTGCACTCAGGGCGAGGAAAGCAATTACATAGGATGTCATAATCGAGAGGGGAAATCCCTCATCGCTCCTGGGCCTGTCATATCAAACCCGCGCCGCCGCTGGGAACGCTGAAGCGGCGGACTAAACCTTATGCGCTCGGTGAGGTCGTAATGGCGGATTTCATGGCAGTGAGTCAATCCCCCGCGGACGCGGGGGCGGAGAAGCGTGAGGAAATGAAAACAAAGCCAGCCTAGCACTCTCCATCGAGACCGCCAATGAGTCCGGGCAGTTTGTTCTACGGTGGCTTAGAACATCACTTTTGAGGCAAGACAGCGGAGTTTTCACCGTTACGGTTTCGGAGATACAAAGTCGGCTGCGGTAAACGATGCATTTCGTGATTTGATGAGGAAACGCAGACACCTCCCCGTCATCCGTGGCTGCTTCTTAGTACAGTCGCTGTGCTAGCGCTGCTCATCGCGAGGCCCGTCGTGGCCCGCGTTATCATGAGTGAAATTTTCTGGGCAGGCTCGGAAGTCAGTACGGCGGACGAGTGGGTCGAACTTTTTGGTATCAGTAGCTCCGGTTTGACAACGCTCACCGCAGGTGCTGGCGTCATCGACCTAAGCGGTTGGACGCTCACCTCGCAAAATAGCAGTGGTGAAGAAGTCCTGATCCATCAGTTTGCTTCGGGCACGCTTCTTGGTTCTGGTCGATTTTTGTTAATCAGTAATTACCCGGCGGCTGAATCTGCACTGGCAATCGAGCCGGATATTGTGACGACCGCCGTCAGTTTGCCGAATGAGAAGTTACTCCTGAGGCTTTACGACGGGTCGGGGATCCTTCAGGACAGCGCGGACGATGGCGTCGGCGCTCCCCTGGCGGGTTTTAATAAAACGGCGTCCGGCGTGCGGGCAAGTATGGAAAGGCTTTATCTGAAGGGCTCTTTGGATATTTTAGAGGAGTGGGTAAGTGCCGAAACGTTTAGTAATTTTGACAGCGGATCGCTTCTCCTTGGGACACCAGGTTTAGCTCTTGGTGAAGGGCTCCCTAAGAATCTACTACCTTTCGGAGTGTCATCAATTTCCAGTGCTAGCTCCTCACAATCTGGTGCTTTTCTTTCTTCGGAATCCTCTTCGTCAGAGCTCACCCAAAGTTCGAGCACAAATTCTGAACAGGATAACAATGTTAGCCCTATATATAAAGATATATTTATCACTGAAGTTTTAGCTAATCCGACTGGCTCTGATGATCAAGAGTGGATTGAGATTGGATACTTTGGCAGCGGCGCACTCACGCTCTCAGGCTTTGCGCTCCGGGTAGGGAGTCGCTCTTTCGTCTTTACAGACTCTGCAAGCCTGAGTGGATCACTTGTAACACTGGATAGCGGCCAACATTTGGCCGTTCCAAAGGCAATCACAGGACTGCCGCTGCGCAATGCGGGAGATACGGTCAGGTTGCTGGCGGGGTCCGTCTTGCTCGATGAACTAACCTACCCAGAAACGGCGGAGGCTGTCAGCTTTGGTCGGCCGTATTCTGGCTCAGGAACGCTCCAGCCGTTTTGTGTGCCAACCCCTAATCAGCCGAACCAGGTTCTTGACCTTCCCGTGCGGATTGAAGTGCAAACGGAGGACCTCGTTTTTGCGGGTAGCGGGGTGGTCATTGGCACCGGTTCGCTCACCTTGAATGTGGCGGCGAAGACGGCCTCCGGTTCGCTCTCGTCCGCCCACTGCAGCTGGCAATTTACGGACGGATTTACGAGCGATAGTTGCAACCCGAGTTCTCATAAAATTACCCAAGAAGGTCCCGGCTTTATTACCTTGAACGTTACCACTTACTGTAATACTACAGTAACACAGATACTCCCGTATTTTGTTTATCCTAAGCCAAAACAGAATGGAAAAGTTGCGAAGAATTTCGAGGAAGAGAAGGCAGCCAATCAGTGCTTCCCTGCGGTCCTTGACGGAATATCAATCTCTGAGATTTACCCCAATCCCGTCGGTGATGAAACGGAGGGGGAGTGGATCGAACTCCGTAACGAAAATCCCGTTTCGGCATCCCTCTGTGGATGGTCATTAGACGATGAACCTGACGGCAGTAAACCGGCTGATTTACAAGATGTCATTTTGCCGCCCGATAGCTACACCGTTGTTCCGCGAACGGAGTCCAAACTGGCCCTCAATAATCCGGGGGATTCCGTCCGCCTCTTTGCGCCTGGTCAGACCGAGCCCCGGCAAACGGTGACGTTCCTCAAAGCGACGGAAGGGGAAAGCTACGCGTTTCGGGATGACGGTTACTTTGTTTGGACACCATACTTGACTCCGGGTCAGCCGAATCGTTTCCGCACGG
>Ga0209542_10007690_pt1 | contig 20387 bp, 29 predicted proteins | sample RifCSPhighO2_01_FD_184028 | JGI IMG/M metagenome (GOLD analysis project Ga0209542, IMG submission 184028) | Soil microbial communities from Rifle, Colorado - Rifle CSP2_plank highO2_0.1 (SPAdes) (version 2) | ecosystem: Environmental > Terrestrial > Deep subsurface > Rock core/Sediment ...
CCCCCCCGCCACGGCGGGGGGATTTTTTTATTTAATCAATAAACTCCAATTCCTTCAGCGCTTTTTCGTAGGCCTTAACGCCGAATTCAATTTCATTCTTGGCAATGGAATATTCCGGATTATGAACTATAACATTTCTCAATTTATGCGCCTGCCAAATTTCATCTATATTGGAAATTTGGGAAGAATCAAGGTATTTTAACCGGTCGGCCATTGATTCGCCGGGAAGCCGCATCTGTTTTAATAAATCGTCAAAAAGATTATCGGCTTCTATTAAAGCCAGCCGCAAATTGGCTTCATCATTCTTGTTTAAGCGCGATAAAATTTTCTGCCAAGATTTATTTAATTGCCTTTTGGGAAAAGCGCTGGTTAACAAAAAATTACTGACTATTTTAAACAACTTATCAATTAACTGCAGTTTTATAATCAAAAGCGCAATCAAACCGCCAAAAACTACCGACAAAAAACCGGCCAGCCATTTAAGATTGGCAATCAACCCGGTATTGCCAATATTTATAAAATAAGATTGTAAACTATTGATGATATTTATAAGTTGATCCATATTTTTATTGACTTATGGTTTCAATAATTTTAGCGATTTTAAGAAGTCTCACATCGTCAAAATTTCTGCCAATTAATTGCAAACCAACAGGTAAGCCGGCCGCTTCTTTTACCGGGATGGAAACGCCTGGCAATCCCGCCAGATTAACTGAAATAGTGTAAATATCGGCTAAATACATTGACAAAGGATCTTGAGTTTTTTCGCCGAATTTAAAGGCAGTAGTCGGCGATGTCGGCGTTATGATTACATCAACTTCTTTAAAAGCGCGGTCAAAATCTTGTTTAATCAACCGCCTCACTTTCTGAGCTCTGGCGTAATACGCCTCGTAGTAGCCGGCCGAAAGTATATAGGTGCCCAACATTATTCTTCGCCTCACTTCGGCTCCAAAACCCTCGCCCCTGGATTCTAAATATACTTCCATAAGATTTTTGATTTTTGATTTTTGATTTTTGATTTGAGAGAATCCGTATTTTATTCCGTCAAACCTCGCTAAATTAGCTGAAACTTCAGCCGTCATAATAATATAATAAGTTGCCAAAGCCCACTCGCTGTAAGGCAAAAAAATTTCTTCAATTCCGACGCCTTCTTTTTCTAATTTAGAAATTACGGATTTTATATTTTTTTCTATTTCGGGGTTTAACCCATGAATAAAATATTCCCGCGGCACGCCGACTTTTATTTCTTCCATATCCAGAGGCGAATTCCAATAATCCTGCCCGCCGGCCGACGAACTGACGCTGGTGGAATCAAGCTCGTCAACGCCGCGAATGGCTTCAAAAACCGCAGCCGCGTCATCAACATTTCTGGCAATCGGCCCGATTTGATCCAGAGACGAAGCCATGGCAATCAAACCGTGGCGGGAAACGGCGCCGTAAGTCGGCTTAAAACCAACCACGCCGCAAAAACCGGCTGGCTGACGGATTGAGCCGCCGGTATCCGAACCCAAGGCGTAAACAGAAAAGCCGGCTTTAATTGCCGCGGCCGAACCGCCGGAAGAACCGCCGGGCACTCTTTCTAAATCAACCGGATTTTTTGTCGGCCCAAAAGCGGAATTCTCGGTTGAAGAACCCATGGCAAATTCATCCATATTTGTTTTGCCGACAAATACCGCATTTTCCTCTTTCAGTTTTTTAATTACTGTTGCGTCATAGGGCGCGACATAATTTTCAAGAATTTTTGAAGCCGCCGTGGTTTTGGCGCCCCTGATTAAGATATTATCCTTAATCGCCGCCGGGATTCCGGCTAACATTTCAATCGGTTCGCCTCTGGAAATTCTTTCATCAACTTTTTTTGCCGCTTTTATCGCCTCTTCTTCAGTCAACGACAAAAAAGCGTGAATATCTTTATCTCTTTTTTTTATTTCATTAAAATGCGCCCTGATTAATTCAACCGAACTAACTTCTCTTTTTTCAAGAAGTTCATGCGCTTGTTTAATTGTCAATTTATTTAAATTCACGCGATTTTTTTAAGATACTACTCCAAAATTGACGGGACTTTAAAATAGCCGTTTTCTTTATCCGGCGCGGCGGTAAGAATATCGGCTTTCATTTCATCATCGGCAATATCCTTCGTTTCATTATCTTCGCGCATTACATTTTCTAAGTTTGTTCCGCCCGTCATCGGTTCTACTTTTTCAATATTTACTTCGGATAATTTTTGCACATAACCCAAAACCGAAGATAAATCTTCGGCAAATTTTTCTTTTTCGCTTTCTTCCAAACCTAAACGAGCCAGTTTCGCAATTTTTTCCACCTCTTTTTTAGTAAGTGCCATGGCTTTATTTTATCATTTGTAGAAATTCTTTTTCGTCTATTATTTTTATACCAAGCCGTTTCGCTTTTTCATACTTTTCTCCGGGTTCGGAACCGGCCACCACGTAATCAACCGAAGCGCTTACCGACGAAGAAATGTCGCCTCCCAATTCTCTAATTCTGTCTTTTGTCCGCTCTCGCGTCAAGGTCTGCAAACTGCCGGTTAAAACAAAAATTTTGCCTTTTAATCTTGATGACGCGGCTCTAATTTTGGACGAAATTATTTTTACTCCTGAATTATCAAGTTTTTTAATAAACGCAACATTATTTTTATCTTTAAAATATCCAAAAATGCTCTCTGCCGTTTTGGGACCGATATTGGGAATTTTTTGCCAATCTTCTAATTGGAATTTTCCCGCAACGGCAATCAAATCCTGCGGTTTTGAAATCACTCCGTGTTCAACAAACTTCCTGCCGATATCAATCGCAGTTTCCTCCCCCGCATGTTTTATGCCAAGCGCAAAAATAAATTTATACAAATCAACAGTTCTGCTTTTCTGGGTGGAAATAATAACATTTTGAGCCGACCTTTCGGCAAACCGCTTAATTGGCAGAAGATCGCCCTCTTTCAGATTAAATAAATCCGCGGCGTCGGAGATTAAATTATTATCTAAAAGCGCATCAATGATTTTCGGGCCGACCCCTTCCATATTAAAAGCCGCTTTGGAAACAAAATGGTAAAGCCGGCGGCGATTCACCAGCCCGCATTCCCCCGGATGTAAAATTTTGTGGGCGGCTTCGCCGGAAATTCTTACCACTTTTTGACCGCAAAAATCTTTTGGAAAATGAAATTCTTTTTCTTGTCCCGTCCGAAGCTCTTTTAGCGTTTTTCTGACATCGGGAATAACATCCCCGGCCCGGCCGACGATAACCGTATCGCCAATTTTTAATCCCAAACGTTTTATTTCATCTTCATTATGAAGCGTCGCCCGGCTGACCATAGTGCCGCCGATTTGAACCGGCTTAAGAATCGCCACCGGGGTCAACGCGCCGGTTCGGCCGATTTGAACGATAATATCTTCAACAATCGTTTCCGCTTCTTTGGGAGAAAATTTGTAGGCGATGGCGCCTCTGGGAGTTTTGCCGACAACGCCAAGCCGTTTAAATTGCTCTTCAGAATTTATTATCGCCACCACTCCGTCAATTTCAAACGGCAGTTTTTCGCGGTGTTTCCCCCAATAGTCGCGGAATTTAAAAACTTCCTCAAGATTTTTAGCGGGTTTATTATTAGGGTTTATTCTAAAGCCGAGCGCCCGGAGTATCAGATGTTCTTCTTCGTGGTTTTTCTGCCCCAAATTGGTGGCTAAACTGTAGGCGAATGAATCAAGGTGGCGAGAAGCGGTAATTTTAGGATCCAATTGGCGAACAGAACCGGCGGCGACATTTCTTGGATTGGCGTAAAGCGGCAATCCTTTTTGGGCCCGCTCTTTATTCAGCGATTCAAAATCTTTTTTGTTCAAAAATAATTCTCCCCGCACTTCAATAATTTTTGGCCAAAATTTTTTGAAATGAGAAATTACATGATTAAGTTTTTGTTTTTCCAAATTTGTTAAAATTTCTTCGCGTTCCAAAAGTTGAAACGGGATGGCTTCTATGGTTTTTAAATTATTGGTTACATCTTCGCCAACAACGCCGTCGCCCCGCGTTGAGCCGGTTTTTAAAACGCTGTTTTCATAAATCATGCTTATCGCGAGCCCGTCAATCTTTAGTTCGCAATAAAAACCAACCGTGGCGCCATCAAGCAATAATTTTATGTTTCTCTCGCGCCAATCCTTCATATCATCCTTTGAAAAAGCGTCGTTTAAAGAAAGCATCCGCGTCGAGTGACGAATTTTTGGAAATTTTTTAAGCGCTTTACCGCCGACCCTCTGGGTCGGCGAATCCGGCGTTATTAATGTTGGAAACCGAGTTTCCAACTCAAAAAGTTCTTTTTTAAGAGTATCCTCGGCTTCGGAAGAAATTAATTCTTTATTTAAAACCAAGCGGGAATAGCGATAACGGTTAATCGCTTTTTTCAATTTCTCAATTCTTTCCTTCGCCTCGCTTTTGACAAGTGTAGTTTTTTTCATAATTCTACTGTTAAATATATCAAATTTTTCCATTTTTAACCATCCCTTTTAACCACTTTAACCACCCCAACTTTTAAATTCAAAGTGCTTAATGATCTCCGAAATCTTGTATCATAAGATGCCTCGAGGTTTTTTGTGATACAAAATATAATATTCACTGTTCAAATAAAAAACTTATGAAAGTTTAAGATTAAAAATTTTACGCAAGTCCCCCTCCCTCTTATCTATAGTTTCAACCACGCAATAATTAACATAGCGATTAATTAATAAAAACTCGCAAATGAAATCTATCTCGTCGCGGCAATCATATGGATAAATAAAAACACTTTCCTGCATTGGATAAAAACCGATATCTTTTAATTTTTTAGAAAAGGCTCGTCTCTCTTTCCTTTTTTTATCGGGGATATCAAAAACTACTAATCGCCATTTTTTATCCCATGTTTTCAACCATGGCAATTTCAAATTATCATAGTCGAAATTTTTTACTAATTTCTTGCCATTATCAGTAATTTTAATATAAAGTTTGCCATTTTTCTCTATTAACTTAATTAATCTTTTTTGGTTTAACCGCCTTACGGCACTATAAATAAGATGGCGGTCTATTTTATCCCAATTCTTACGCCATTTAATCAGCGGTTTCAGTATTTGAGGGGCATTGGGCAGAAAAAATGACGATAAAAGAATCGGGCCAATGGCAGCCATGAATAAAATCTCTCTGGTTAATGATTTCCCGCGCAACATAATAGTTCTAATTGTAGCGCATCTTTTTAGTGACCACAAGATGTCTCGAGGTTAATTATGATACAAAACTTTTTATTAAACTGTAAATATAGCAAATTTCTATGTTTTTAGCTATTAAAAAGTTCCTTCTTTCGAAGAAGGGACATGTGATTCGAGGTTTTATTGAGGGCCTCTCCTCTTATGTTCCATGGCTATTTATTTTATATTATAGCCAGAGGGCTTTTTTTACTTGGTGCCCGTTCCCAAATCATGACTCACCGCATTAGTATCACCTCCTTCTCCGGCTTGTGGGTGGCCAAAATATAGTTTGTTAAAGCAACTTAAGTAAAAAAATTGGCTTATCTAAATAAAATATATTGATAGGTGTCAAGCACCTATCGGGGTTATTTTAGATAAATGGCGCGGTTGCGGTTGTGTTCTTCCAAGGTTTTAGAAAAAATCGTTGTACTGTCTTTGGCTGAAAGATAATACCAATAAGAGCTGGTCTCCGGAAAAATTGCCGCCCTGATGGCGGAAATGCCCGGATTGGCAATAGGACCCTTGGGCAAACCGCGATAAAAATAAGTATTATAGGACGAATTTATCTTTTTATCGGCTTCGTAAATTTCGTTGCGGCCGGTGATATAAATCAGCGTTGCGTCAACCTGCAAAGGAACGCCGGCTTTAAGCCGTTTCCACAATATGCCGGCCACAATTGACCGATCCGAATCTTTTGGAATTTCTTTTTCAATAAGGGAGGCCATAGTCAAAATTTCATAAGTGCCGTATGAAGAATTCTTAATAGCCGTTTTTAAATCAGAAATTAATTTATTACTAAGATTATCAATCATTTTACTAACCACGTCAGACAAAATCGCGTCTTTAAAAAAGCGATAGGTATCGGGAAATAAGTAACCCTCAAGAGAGGCGGATTTCGGCTTATCGGATAAAATCAGCGGCGCATCTTTTGAAAATTTATAATTCACCAATTCATCACGCTTGGCGAGACCCTCCCCCACAAGCCGATCCTCAATTTGTTTCAAATTAAAACCTTCGGGGATAGTAATTAAAACTTCATTTGCTCCGCCCAAAACCAAAATATCGCCAATATCGCGAATCGGCATCTTTGATGAAAGCTCGTATTCTCCGGGCTTTAAAGAATACTGGCTCAAAGCTAAAAAAATATAAATGCGAAAAAGAAACGGGTTTTCAATTAAACCGGCATTTTTGAGATTTTCAGCGATAACTTTTGCCGAATCGCCTTTACTGACTTTAAAAATTTTGGTCTCGCCTGTTGGGTTTAACGGCATCCTTATCTGCCGCCAAAAAATAATGAGCGGGACCAAAATAATAACAAGAAATGCCAAAATTATATAAACAATTTTTCTATTCATTAATTTCCAGCTGCCTTGATTATTTTTACGAAATCTTGAAGTTCAAGCGAAGCGCCGCCGACCAAAGCGCCGTTAATCCCCGATTGAGCAATAAAATCATAAGCGTTTTCGCTTGTCACCGAACCGCCATAAAGCACCGGAAAGTCAGCTGTCCATTCAGAACCATAAAGATTGCCGATAATTTTTCTTATGAGCAGGGCGGCTGAAAGCGCGTGATCCGGCGTATCAACCATGCCGGCGCCGCTGGTGCTAATCGCCCAAACCGGCTCATAGGCGATAATCAAGCGGCTAATTTCTGAAACGCCCATTCCTTCCAAAGCGCTCTTAACCTGCCGGGTTAATACTTTAATTATGTCGTCGTTTGATTCTTTTTCTCCCACTGCCAAAACAGGAATAAGCCCGATTTTAAAAGCCGCTTTTAATTTTAAATTTATCATCTCATCGGTCTCGCCCATTTTATACCGCCTCTCCGAATGGCCAATAATAACATAGTCGCAACCCAGATTTTTTACCATTAAACCTGAGATTTCGCCGGTATGGGCCCCGCGCTCAGCCCAACTGATATTTTGGGCGGCTAATTTTATTTCTTTACCGCAATTCTTTTTAACCAAATCAAGGTAAACAAATGGCGGAGCGATTATAAGCTCAACATTCTTTGTCAAACGTTGAGCCAAGATGCCTTTAACAAGACGCGAGGCCTCTTCAACGGTTTGAGGATTCATTTTCCAGTTGGCTATGATAAATTTTTTTGCGTTCATGATAGAAATAAATATTTAAACATATTTTCGCCAAATATAGTTATGACAGTGACGATCAAGCCGGCGGCTAAAACTCCTAAAACAATAGACCAAAAAGCGTGCTTTAAAGGAATGCCGAAAACAAAAGCGGCCGCGATTCCAGAATAAGCGCCGGTTAAAGGCAAAGGAATCGCCACAAATAAAAACAGCGCCAGATCGCCCCAGTAATAGAAATGGTTTTGGTGCTTCTCCCTTGTTTTGGTAAAAAGCCAGCTAAAAAATCGGTTAAACCAATAAAATTTATGGCTTAGATATTCCGATATTTTTTCTAATCCCAGTAAAAGCGGCAAAATCGGCAAAATATTTCCCAGCGCGCTTATTATAAACGCCTTGTACGGACTAAAACCATATTTTAAAATTGCCAAGGGGATGGCCCATCTAAGTTCGCCTAAGGGCAGAGCGGCGGTAAAAAAAGTGATTAATTCATTAAGCATTATCTTTTTAAAATTTCAGCGGCTTTCTCGGGAGCTATGGTAATAATGTCCATGCCGGTACCCAATTCAAAACCGCCGAAAATATCAAATTTGGGCAAAATCTCTATATGCCAATGATAATGGCTATAATTTCGGTTTCTAATTGTCGGCGCGGTGTGAATGAAAAAATTAAAAGCCGGATCTTTTAATTTTTTATCAATTTTAAAAAACGCAAATTTTAAAGCATCGGCAAGAAATTCCAGTTCTTCATTTTTTATCTTATCAAAATAAGCAAAATGTTTTTTAGGGAAAATTCTTATTTCAAATTCTGTCCGGGAGACAAAAGGAACAAACACAATCATTTTCTTATTTTGATAAATTATTCTTTTTTTCTCTTTAAGTTCTTGGGTTAGCATTTGACAATGTGCGCATTTATTATGTTCATTAAAATAAAGCCTCAAGCCATTAAGGCTGTGTCTGACATCCGACGGCACTATTGGCAAAGCCAAAATTTGAGAATGGGGATGGGGCACGGTGGAACCGGCTTCTTGACCATGATTATGAAAAATAGAAATGTATTTAACGCATTTTTCTTTGGCCAAGCTTCTATACCGCTCCTGATAAGCCAAGAAAACTTTCTTAATTTCCTCCTTGGTAAAATCAGCGAAATAGCGATCGTGATCCCTGAAAATAACAAGTTCATGGAAACCAATTCCGGTTTGAGTTTTATACAAACCTATTTGATGAATCAAATCACAATCTCCCTGTCCGACCGCCGGATATTTATTGGGAATTATCTGCAAAAACCAGTCACTTTTAGTTTCCTTTTGATAAACCAAAACCGGCGGCGCGTTCCCAAATTTAGAAGGATTTTCAAAAGGACATTGATTTTTGGAGACTCTCATTTTCGCCCCTCCCTCAAATTTATATCCTTTGCTCCGAAGCGGCGCAAGCAAAATCCAATCACCGGAAACCGGATCCTGGCGAAATTCCGACAAGGGTTTTATCTTTTTACTTTTCATAATTTGTATTTATTGACCCACAAATACCATTTTATTTTAAACAAATCTTTTAGAGTTGCGAAATAATCCGTTAAATGCACGTGCGACCCGCCGGAATTATTCCAGATAACCGGCGTTTCTTTAATTTTATAGCCCATTTTTTTTGCCAAAGCCAGAACTTCAATGTCAAAACCCCAGCGATCAATTTTGGTGCGCGAAAAAATATCGCGGGCCGATTTGACAGTAAAACATTTAAAGCCTCTCTGAGTGTCGTGAATTTTCCAAAGCCCAGCCACAATCCGGATTAGATATTTTGAATAGTGACCCAAAAAACGCCGATACCATTGAGCCTGTTCATTAATCACGGCGCCCGGCACTTCAATTGAACCGATGACGATATCATAACCCTCATCAAGATAAGGCCAGAATTTTTCTACTTGTTCTATAGAGGTGGAATTATCGGCATCAGTAAAAAGACAAAAATCTCCTTGGGCTTGAAGCATTCCCTGCCTAACCACAAAACCCTTACCGCGGTTTAAAGTGTTGGCAATCAAACTAAATTCGGGTTTATTACTGATAAACTCGAAAACCATCTCAACAGTTTTATCGGAACTCCCGTCAGAAATCACAATTGCTTCCCAGGAATAATCCTGGCGCGAAAGATAATTATAAATGGCCTCAAGAGTCGTTTTTATTCGGCGCTCCTCATTATAAGCGGGGATAATAACCGATAAGTGTTTAAACATTATGATTTATTTTAGCAGATTCGGGGGTTAAAATTCAAATTTTTTTTCATATAAACTACCAAAAAATTATCCACATATTATCCCCCTTTTTATAGGTTTCGGAAACCTATAAATTTATTAAATTTTTCTATCTAAGTAACTCTGTAATAAAATCGCGGCCGCGGCCGAATGTTGATTTTTGACCTCATATTTATCGGCGATTTTACTTGTGAAAATCTCGTTTTCAAAATCAATGGGTAAATCAACTTCCTTAATTAATTTTTCGGCCCAGTTTTCAACTTCCGTTGTCTGATTTGTGGCTCTCATTTTTTTATTTAAAGGAAGACCAATAACTATTTTATAGATACTTTCTTTTTTTATTATTTCATTTAAATGAGAAAAAAGCTTGAAATTATTTTCCAAAGTCTCATAAGGAAAGGCTAATTTCCTTTCATCATCAGAAATAGCCGTTCCTGTCCATTTTTTACCGTAATCAATACCCAAAATTTTCATAATTATTTTGTTAATATTAAACAACCGTCGCCCATAACGGCTACTGTATGTTCAAAATGGGCCGACAAAGAACCGTCCATAGTTTCATAACCGAAACCGTCTTTTGAGAGTTTTACCTCTCCTGATTCTAAAGTTACCATCGGCTCAATGGCTAAAACCATCCCGGATTTCAAAACCGTCCCCTCGCCTATTTTACCGTAATTCGGAATACTCGGCTCTTCATGGACCGCATAACCAACGCCGTGACCGACCAAAACTTTAACAACAGACAATCCTTCTTTTTCAACATAATTTTCTATAGCGTGACCGATATCGCCAATGTGATTGCCCGGCTTTGCCGCATTAATGGCTAATTCCAAAGCGCGCTTCGCGGCATTAATTAATTTATTTTTTTCATCGGTTATTTTCCCGATGCCAATCGTTATCGCCGCGTCGGTAAAAAAATTTTTATATTTAACGCCGAGATCCAATTTTAAAATGTCGCCCTCCTTCAAAATGACTTTTTCGGAAGGCAAGCCGTGAACCACAACATTATTCAGCGATGCGCAAACAGCGGCCGGATAAGGCCTGCCGGAAAAACTGGGTCTATATCCTTCAAATGACGGCAGAACGCCGCGGGCTAAAATCATTTCCCGGGCTTTTTGATTCAAAAAGCCCGTGCTGACGCCGGGCTTAGCAAGCTTTGCCAATTCTCTTAAGACTTCGGCTAAAATCTTTCCGCCTTCTTTTAAAATTTCTATTTCTTCTTTTGTTTTTATGGTTATCATTTTAAAACTTTCAGAATGTCCTGATGAATTTTCATTATTTTTTGTTCCCCGTTTATATCAATAATCATTTTTTTAGATTTTAAATATTTTATCACCGGCCAAGTGTAATGGTTAAAAACCTCAAGACGTTTTTTGATTATTTTACGGGTATCAAGTTCCGGCAAATCTTTCCGCCGGCGCTTCAAATTCCTGATATAAACTTCCCTGGGACTGATTACAACATGAAAAAAATAAATATTATCCCGGCCATAGAGTTTTTCCAAAAGCGGAATTTCTTTCTTGAGTTCTGTAAGACTTCTGGGAGAACCGCTCGTAATCAATCCTTTTTTTTGCCGCAGCACTTTTTTAATTTCGTTGTTTATAAAAGCGGCAACGAAATTAAAATTAACCAGTGCGCCGCTATGTATATGCCCGCGCTCTTTTTCAAGATTATAAATTTTCCCTCCAAGTTTAACGCTTTTTTTGCGGGATTTTAAAACTTTCTCAATAAGTTTGCTTGAAATTATATGAATCAAGCCGAATTTTTTAGCTAAAAGCTCGGCTTGAGTGTCTTTGCCGGAACCGGGCCGCCCCAAAAGAATTATCGCTATTTCAGAAGCCCTCATATTCTCTCATCGCCAATTGAGAATTAATCTGTTTCGCGCTCTCCAAAACCACTGAGACCACGATTAAAAGAGCGGTGCCGCCAATAGTTAAAGCCGTAATTCCGGTAAAGTACTGAACAATTATGGGTAAAATGGCAATCGCTCCCAAAAATATGGCGCCGATTAAAACCACCCGATTTAAAATATGTTTTATATATTCGGCGGTGGAATTACCTGGCCTGATGCCGGGAATAAACCCGCCTTGCTTCTGCAGATTTTGGGAAATTTGGTCCGGATCAAAAGTGACCGCCGTGTAAAAATAAGTAAATAAAATTACCAATATAAAATATAACGAACCGTAAATAAATTGATTTGTCAAAAATTCCGCCATCGCGCGAGCTAATTGGGAAAGCCATAAAATATTGACACTGCTAAGAATTTGAGCGATAAGCTGGGGAAAAAGCAAAATTGAAAGAGCGAAAATAATCGGAATAACCCCGGCTTGATTGACTCTTAAAGGCAATCGGGCCATAGAACCGCCATAAACCCGATTGCCCCTGACTCTTTTAGCGTAAGCCACTGGTATGGCCCTTTCGCCTTCAGTAACAATAACAACGCCGGCAATAACAATCAGAAAAACTATGATAAAAGCCAGATAGGTAGGAATTTGGGAAGGATCGTAAGTGACTAATGTTTGTTTTAAATCAATCGGCAAGCCGGCGACAATACCGGCAAAAATTAAAAGCGAAATGCCATTGCCGACATTTTTCTCCGTTATGAGTTCGCCAAGCCACATTAAAAACATTGAACCGGCCGCCACTACAAAAATTGAAGAAATAAATACCAGAGAGCTTTGGGCCGCGATAATCTGCTGATTTTTTAGAAGCACCAAAAGGCCATAACCTTGAAGCGCGGCCAAAGGAACGGTTAAATACCGTGTGTATTGATTGAATTTCTGCCGGCCGATTTCGCCCTCTTCGTTATAAAGCTCTTTTAAAGCCGGCACCAGTATGGTTAAAAGCTGCATTATAATTGAAGCGGTGATATAAGGACCGATGCCAAGCATCACGATAGAAAAATTTGAGAGAGCGCCGCCGGAAAAAATGTTTAACAAACCAAAAAGCTGGTTGTCTTCAAAAAAGGACTTGAGACGGATGATATCAACGCCGGGAACCGGAATAGCGGCCATAAGGCGAAAAACCACCAGAAGCGCCAAAACAAAAAAAATCCGGTTTCTCAGGTCTTTTATTTTAAAAAGTTGGACGATTTTTTCAATCACAATTTTTAACCTTATATTTATTAATTCACTTTACGCTTCCTCCTGTTTTTTCAATTTTAACACGCGCCGATTTAGACAGTAAAATATTTTGAAAAGCGAGTTTTTTTGAAATCTCGCCCTCGCCTAAAATTTTCACTTCCGGCAAGACGCCTTTTTTTCTGCCTATTAATCCCTTTTCAAAAAGTGACTTGGGACTCACTATCTCTCCATTTTTAAATTTTTTTTCTATATCTCCCAAATTTAAAATCGCCGGTTTGAAGAATAAACTTTTGAAAGCGTGTTTGGCCCGGCCGCGCCTTTTTGGAAATTTCATCATCAAATCGCGAATTGCCGGCCGAATTTTGGCGCCGGCTCGCGATTTCTGGCCTTTAATGCCGCGGCCGGAATAACCGCCGCGCTTGCCTCCCCTGCCAACTCTTCGCGATTTTTTTGATTTGTGCTTTGGTTTTATGTTATGGAGCTGCATGTTGTTTGAGTTGTTTCAGCGCTTCTATCGCCGCTCGCGCGTTATTAAGCCTATTAGTAGTCGTTCCTAAAATTTTTGAAGTTACATTAATAATGCCTGCCAAACTCATAATAACCCGGACCGGACCGCCGGCAACAATGCCTTTCCCTTCGCCGGCCGGTTTAAGCAGGACCACCGCGCTGGAAAACTTACCAATGATTTCATGGGGAATGGTGTTATTTTTTATTGAAACCGAAATTAAATTTTTTCTGGCGTTCCGGCCGGCTTTTTCTATGGCTTCCGAAGTATCGGCTCCCTTATCAACGCCAACGCCAACATGCCCTTTATGATCACCCAAAATAACCGTAGCCCGAAAACGAAATCTTTTACCGCCGGCCACAACCCGCGTCACTCTCCTAATATCCAAAACTCTCTGTTCAAACTCGGATTTTTCTCTTTTGGCGCCTTTTCTAAAATTATCTCTTCTCTTTATAATCATATCTATAATATAAACTAAAATTTAAGCCCTCCCTCTCTCGCGCCTTTGGCTAATTCTAAAATTAAGCCGTGAAATTTATAGCCGCTTCGGTCAAAAACAGCCGTTTTTATACCCATATCCGCGGCTTTTTTTGCCAATAATCCCCCAACTTCATAAGCCGATTGAAGGCCCCTATCCGAAGCCGCGACCAATACTTTGCCATTTTCATCGTCAATAAGCTGCAGATATATATACTTATTAGATTTAAAAACCGAAAGCCGAGGCCGTTCTGCCGTGCCTTTAATTTTAGCTCTTATTCTCCTGTGACGCATTATCCTTTTCGATTGTTTATCTTTCTTAACCATGAATTTAAATCCGTATAGGTTTCGGAAACCTATAAACTTATTTTAGCCTGTCGTGCCGGCAACTTTTTTACCGGCTTTGCGTCTAATAATCTCACCGACATAGCGGATACCCTTGCCTTTATAGGGCTCGGGTTTCTTTAAAGCCCTGATATTGGCGGCGGTTTGCCCAACCAATTCCAGTGAAATGCCGCTGACAATGATGGTATTTTTTTCAACGCTAATTTTTATGCCTTCGGGCGTTTTAAAGATAACCGGATGAGAAAACCCCAAGCTCAGAATTAAATCGTTGCCTTGAATTTGAGCTTTAAAACCAACGCCTTCAATTTCTAATTTTTTTTCAAAACCTTTTTCTACGCCGATAACCATATTGGCGACAACCGCCCTGATTGTCCCCCACAGAGCCGGCGTCTTCTTTGATTTGCCCGCGGGTAAAACCAGAAGCTGCCTGCCGTTCAATTCTAATTTTACCTCTTTTGGAAGCTTGAATGAAAGCTCGCCTTTACGGCCTTTGACTTTAACCGCTCGTTCTTCAACGATTATTGTTACGCCTTCCGGAATTTCTATTGGTTTTTTGCCGATTTTAGACATAATACTAATTACTAATTTTTTACTAATATACGAATAATTCTAATTTGTATATTCGTATTGGATTTGTAATTCGTAATCTTTACCAAATTTCAAACAGTATTTCTCCGCCCAAGCGGGCTTTGCGCGCTTCTTTATTAGTCATCAGACCTCTCGGAGTTGAAATAATGGAAACGCCGTAGCCGCTTTTTACCTGTTTTAAACCAAAGGCTTTGACATAAATTCGCTGGCCCGGCTTGCTGACTCTTTTAATTTCTCTGATGGCACTGGGGTATTTCAAATCTACCTCCAATATTTTCTTATTGCCTTTCCCCGATTTTTTATAATCATCAATGTATTTTTCCCGCTTTAAAATTTTAGCAATCTCCAATTTTATTTTTGACAAAGGAATGACAACGGACTTGTGTCCGGCTGATTGCGCGTTTCTTATTCTTGTTAACATGTCTGAAATTGGATCTACCATGAGGATTTTTTTATACCCGGGATCTCCCCTTTTCTTGCCGCTTCCCGAAAACAAATGCGGCAAAGGCCGAAATCTCTCATATAGCCATGCCGGCGGCCGCACCGAAAACAGCGTCTTATAATGCGAGTCATAAACTTTGGTTTTTTTATTGCTCTGGCAATTTGTGATTTTTTCGGCATAATACTAATTACTAATTTTTACTAATATACGAATTGGTATATTCGTAGTGGATTTGTAATTCGTACTCATTGTTTAATAGGGAACCCCATAGCTTTATATAAAGCTATGGCCTCCTCTTTATTTTTAACTTTTACAACGACCGTGATTTCAAAGCCAAAAATATTTCGGACTTCTTCGCCTTTTATTTCCGGAAAAACAATATGTTCTTTCACGCCGATTGTCAAGTTATTGTTTTTATCAAGCGATTTAACGCTGATGCCCCGGAAATCGCGAGTTCTGGGAAGCGCGATATTTATCAAACGGCTTATGAAATCATACATTCTTTGCCCCCTTAGAGTCGCCGCGGTGCCAATAATCATGCCTTCCCGAATTTTGAAATTGGCTATAGATTTTTTTGCCAGCGTAGTTTTGGGTTTTTGGCCGGTAATTAAAGCCAGGTCTTGTATCGCAATCTCTAAAAATTTTTCGTCTTTAAGCACCCGGCCAAGGCCTACATTAACAACAACTTTTTCAATTTTGGGCAGCGCTAAAACATTTTTTACTCCCAATTCTTTTTGTAAAGTTGAAATTATTTTCTTTTTATAATCTTCGGATTTGATAATCATATAATGGTGAACTATTGATTCCTCCGAGAATCGAGGAATTCGCCGAAGGCGAAGGGAGGATTCTCGGAATCAATAGTATAATTTTTATGTCTCCAAGCCGCATTTTTTACAAATTCTAATTTTCTTGCCGTCAGGCAAAATTCTAAAACCAATTCGCGTTGGTTTGCCGCAGTTTTTACAAATAAGCGCTGCGGTTGAACTGGGGATGGGTCGCGGCACTTCAATTTTTTCCCCTTTTTTCCCGCCAGTTTTGGGCCGTTGGTGTTTTTTCTTCAAATTAATATTTTCAACGATAACTTTTTCATTATTTGGTAAAACCTTAATAATTTTCCCTTGTTTGCCTTTATCCTTGCCGCTAATCACTATTATGTTGTCTCCCTTTTTTATACGCATATGTTTTACAACACTTCTGATGCAAGTGAAATTAATTTTACAAATCCTCTCTCCCTGAGCTCTCTGGCAATCGGCCCGAAAATGCGGCCGCCTCTTGGTTCAAAGCCGTCAACGATAACCGCGGCATTGTCGTCAAAACGAATATAACTGCCGTCTTTCCGGCGATAGGCCTTTTTCTGGCGCACAATCACCGCTCTGACAATGTCTTTTTTCTTAACGGCTTTTCTGGGTTCGGCTTCCTGGACCGAAGCTACGACAATATCGCCGAGCTGCGCGTATCGCCGCCTGGTTCCGCCCAAAACCTTAAAAACCCTTATGGTTTTGGCGCCGGTATTGTCCGCCACTTTTAAAATTGTTCTTGGTTGTACCATAATTGCAAATTAAAAATTAAAAAGCCAAAAGTAAAAATTAGTAAAAATTTTTGATATTTAAGATTTGATTTTTGATATTACCGTGAAGTGCTTATCCTTTGAAATAGGCCTTACTTCTTTAATAATAACTTTTTCGCCAGTATGAAATTCCCCCTTCTCATCATGAGCTTTATATTTTTTGCTTGACCGGTAAAAATGATTATAGCGGGGATGCTTTTTGCGCTCTTCCACTTTAACCACCACGGTTTTATCCATTTTATCCGAGATAACAACGCCTTTTAACATATTATTTGGTTATAAATTTTGTTTTAACCGGCAGTTTATAAGAAGCGCGCCTCATAGCTTCCTCTGCCAAATCTTTTGAGACGCCGTCCATTTCAAAAAGAATCCGACCCGGTTTTATCGGCACTACATAGTGGTCAACGCTGCCCTTGCCGCCGCCCATAGGAGTTTCGGCGCCTTTTTTAGTAACCGGCTTGTCGGGAAAAATTCTAATCCAAATTTTTCCGCCCCGAGCCACATAGCGCGTCATCGCCCTTCTGGCCGCTTCAATCTGCCTTGCGGTAATCCAATCGCGCCCCAATGACTTCAAGCCGTAACTGCCAAAAGCCAACTCCGTGCCGCGAGTTTCCACTCCGTTAAACCGCCTCCGGCCTTTATGCCACTTTCTATGTTTTACTTTCTTTGGGATTAACATATTTACTTATTATCAAACACCTCGCCTTTATAAATCCAAACTTTTATTCCGACTTTACCGTAAGTCGTCAGAGCTTCTTCTTGAGCGTAATTAATGTCGGCCCTCAACGTCTGTAGCGGTACCTTGCCTTTGCTAATCCATTCGCGCCTTGCCATTTCACTGCCGTTAAGCCGGCCGGCTAAATTAATTTTAGCGCCAAAAACTCCTTTTTGGGCCATCACTCTTTCTAAAGCGCCTTTCATTGATCTTCTGAACGGAATTCTTTTTTCTAAGTCAGAAGCAATGTTTTGAGCGACAATTTTCGCTTCGCTTTCGGCTTTTTTTATTTCATTAACAGCAAGTTTTAATTCCCATTTCCCGGTGCTGTATTTGTTTTTAAGACGCAACCTTTTTATAATCGCTTCCAGTTTCTTTTTTAAATCGGCGAGGCCGGTGCCGCCGCGGCCGATAATAAGCCCCGGCTTGGCAGTATTAACAATAACCACGAGGTTGTCTCCGGAACGTTCAATTTCAACTTCGCCAAGCCCCATTCTATTATATTGCTTGGCTAAAAACTCGCGGACCCTAAGATCCTCTTCCAAGAAATAGCGAAAAAGTTTTCTATTCAACCATCGCGATTTCCAATTATGGATGATACCTAATCTAAAATTTGTCGGATGAATTTTATTTCCCATGCTTTTATTTATCCTATCGCCTTTCTCCTGAATATTCTTCTGGTAATGCCCTCCATCATTCTTTTTGGTTTAATTTCTTTCGGCGCCGCGGAAGGTTTTTTCTCCATCATTGTCTCTTTTTTCTCTGCAGCTTTTTCCTTTTCCGCTTTAACCTCCCTGACGGCTTTTTTCTCAGCTTTTTCGGCGCCTAGAGCTTTCTCTTCTAAAATCAGAGTGATGCGGCTGGTTTTTTTATGAATAGCGCCGGCCCTTCCAAAAGCCCGCGGCCGGAAACGTTTCAACATCGGCCCCTCATCAACAAAGATGCCGGAAATATATAAATTATCAGGCGACAAATTAAAATTGTTAACGGCCGAGGCGATGCCGGATTTTAATAATTTTAAAATCGGCAGGGCGGCCCTTTTGCTCTGGAATTTTAATTGCGTCTCGGCTTCTTCAACCGACAGCCTCCTGATAAGGTCAACGACCTGCCTCGTTTTTCTGGGCGCAATTCTTAAATTATTTAAATGGAATTTATATTGCATAATTTAAGGTTTAACTATCTCCGCGGCTTTTTGTTCAAGTTCGCGCTGCATTCTGCCGCCATGCTTCACAAATTTTCTGGTAAAAGAAAATTCGCCGAGGCGATGGCCCACCATTTCTTCAATAACAGCCACCGGTATATGGATCTTTCCGTTATGGACGCCGAAAGTAAATCCCACCATTTCGGGAGAAATCATGGAGTCGCGCGACCAAGTTTTAACAATCGTCTTGTCGCCGGGTTTCAATTTGCTTATTTTCTTGAGCAGTTTGGGATCCACCCAAGGACCTTTTTTAATACTGCGTGACATATTATTTTATTTCTTTCGTCTCCTAATTATAAACACATTTGACCTTTTATTTTTCTTTCTGGTTTTGCGGCCGCCGGTAATTTGTCCCCATTTGGTTTTCGGCCGGCGCGTGCCTCTTTGGGCCCGACCTTCGCCGCCGCCATATTTATGATCTCTCGGATTCATTGCCGAAGCCCTAACTGTCGGCCTGATGCCAAGCCAGCGGGAACGGCCGGCTTTGCCGATAGTAATTGTATTCCATTCAGCGTTAGAAAGCGACCCGATTGAGGCATAACCCGTATCCGGGACCTTCCTCACTTCAGAAGAGGACAAAAGAAGCTGAGTATAACCGCCTTCTTGAGCCATCACCTGGACTGAACTTCCGGCTGACCTTGCCAATTGTCCGCCTTTCCCCGGAAAAAGCTCAACATTATGTATAAAAGCGCCAACCGGAATATTTTTAAGCATCAAACGATTGCCGATCTGAAGCGGCGCGTCGGGAGATGTGATAACCATATCGCCGACTTTAATGTCGCGCGGCGCTAAAATATATCTTTTCTCGCCGTCTTTATAAATTATCAGGGCGATAAAAGCGGTGCGATTCGGGTCATATTCAACAGAGGCGGCGCGACCAGGGACATTATACTTGTCTTGCTTAAAATCAACAAGGCGGTAAAGCTTTTTGTGGCCGCCGCCTTGGTGGCGCGTGGTGATCCGTCCCCTATTGTTCCTGGCCGAAGTTTTCTTTTTCCCTTTTGTCAAACTTTTTTCCGGCTCGGCCTTTGTCAAAACCGAAAAATCAACGCCCGTCATTTCGCGCCTGCCTGGAGAAGTCGGTTTGTAAATTTTTATCGCCATAATTTTATTTTGCCGTTTCTATTGTTTGCCCGGGAGCCAAAGTCACGATTGCTTTTTTATATCCGGCTTTAAATCCCTGAATCCCGCCGATTCGCCGGGCTTTTTTAGGAATATTAACGATATTTACTTTTAAAACTTCAACATTATAATTTTTCTTCACCTCGTTGATTATCATAATTTTATTGGCAGCGGGGCTGACTTTAAAAACATAATGATTCAATTTCTGATCCGCCAAAGCTTTTTCGGTCATATGAGAAGAAATTAAAATTTTTGATTCCAAAATAATCGGTTTTTTGACGGAAACAGGTTTTTTTTTCTCCTCTTTTATCGGTTCTTTGGCTTCCTCTTTCCTGGTTTTTTTAAATAATTTGCTGATTAAAGACATGTTATTTGCCGTATTTCTTATTTAGGCGCTCAATGCCGTCTTTGGTAAAAATTAAATGTTTATATTTCAAAATATCCAGAATATTCAAATTTTCCGTATTGATAATTTTTAAATTCGGCAAATTGCGGCCGGCCTTTTTGATATCTTCATTCTTTTCAGGCTCACCTTCCGCGACCCCGGCAAAGGAGGATAAAACCAAAAGGCCGGATTTTACCTGCGGAAAATTTTTCATTATTTTTGCCATCTCCTTTGTTTTTGGCGCTGACAATTTCAAGTCGTCCAAGACCAGCAATTCGCCATCATTGATTTTAGCCGAAAGCGCCGTTAAAAACGCCTTGCGGGCCATCTTTTTATTTATTTTTAATTTAAAATTTCTTTCGCTTGTCGGACCGAAAGTAATGCCGCCGCCCTTCCACAATGGAGATCGGATGGAGCCGTGGCGGG
>Ga0209542_10007691_pt1 | contig 20386 bp, 22 predicted proteins | sample RifCSPhighO2_01_FD_184028 | JGI IMG/M metagenome (GOLD analysis project Ga0209542, IMG submission 184028) | Soil microbial communities from Rifle, Colorado - Rifle CSP2_plank highO2_0.1 (SPAdes) (version 2) | ecosystem: Environmental > Terrestrial > Deep subsurface > Rock core/Sediment ...
AATGTGGATGTAACGGAAACGGTTTTGGTACTCTTCACGCGTCTCGGCGTCCTGCTCCAGCAAGAGAACAAGGTGCATTAAGAGATCATCAAAATCCATGGCATTGGCTTGCCGCAATTCTTTTTGGTAGGTGTCGTAGATCCGGTGGACGGTTTTAGCGAAGGGGCCCTCTTCTTGGCTGTAGGCATCCGGCGTGATCAGCTGGCTTTTTAACGCAGAGATAATGTTTTGGATAGTGCCCGCAGGGTACTGTTTGGTTGAGATATCCAGCCGCTTCATTACTTCTTTGATTAGCGCCAGCCCGTCGTCTTCGTCAAAAACGCTAAAACGCGGTAAAAAGCCGATCTTTTTGGCCTCATGGCGCAGGATCATGAGCGCAAAGGAGTGAAAAGTCCCGATGAATGGCTCGCGATAAGGTGATAGGTGATAGGTGATAGGTGATAGAGATTTCTGTGGATTGTTATTTGTTTTCTCTTCGCTGTCACCTGCCACTTGCCACCTGTTACCTAAAAGCCGCCTGATGCGTTCTCGCATCTCGCCCGCTGCCTTATTAGTGAATGTGACGGCGACAATTTGGTCAGCCGAGATGCCTCGCAGGATGAGGCGCGCTACACGGTGGGTTAATGCCTTCGTTTTTCCTGATCCAGCACCGGCTAAAATCAAAACCGGCCCATCCGGGGCTGAAACCGCCTCTCTTTGTTTCTCATTTAGGCCTTCTAAAATATGCTGCATAAGGAATAGTCCTAGGATAGATGCTCACGTGCGGCGATACAAGTAAATCCTTTAACCCACGCTTATGTATAAGTGCGGGTGCTTACTCGGCTCGGGATTATTTTTTGTTGCATCAATCTGATGCAACAAAAAATAAGAGCCCCGTGGCAACTGACCCCTTCTTTTCCGGAAAGGAACAATTGCCACGGGGCTAAAGAATTATGTACCCCAGGCGGCTTCGCCAAGAGCTATGACCGAAAGAACTTATGATCCACGGAAGATCAATGCACTTATGACGCTGGTTCGAGTTTGGGGGTAAGATCCCAAAAATGTGTTGCAGTGAACCAATCTTGCTTGGACGTATTGATCGTATCCCAGTTCACTGTAAGAGACAAATGGAGTTATACACACCCATCTTAATCCGTCCTTTATCCCTACACTTAGCATAAATACTAGGGTTTATGTAATTTTAGGATAAAATTGTCTGTCTCTTATATCAAATTTTAGAAATTATTCTTTCACTCTTGGTGCTTGTGTGGAGATTATGTGGTTGACCAAGAACGACTGGGTGCTAGACTATACTCTTGTATGCGATCTCTGCGCCGTGCTCCGGTTCATCCCGTTACCACTGACTTATAATTCATGGTATCTATCAAAGCCTTCCAAGACGTACTTCATTCCTTCATGGCTTACACCCGCGGCCTCTTAGTGGTAACGGGATAAATCGCTTTAGATAAGCCGAGTTGCCTATAACAATGCTCTAATCCCGACTCGGTTATGAATATTTTGAATTCTCCCCCGAATTTACCAAAACAGTTAAATCCTAGTAGTCGCCGCGCCGCCAAACCGGCCAGACACTTCAGTTTTGTTGTCCTCTGCGCAATTCTCCTGCTTTCATGCGCCATTTTAGCATTACCCGCAACAGCCCAAGCGGGCTTTTTTTCCGAATTATTCAAATTATTCACCAATGCCGATGTCGGCGATCGGAAAGCCGCTCTCATTTCTGAAACTGAAGCCGCATCCAATGCTGCGCCAATTTTGAGCGCCACGCCAAATCCCGATGCTGGTTCAGACTCCAAACTTCCCGATTTAGATGTTGTGCAAGATAGTGCCCTAGTTGCCCCAGCAAACCCCGTTGGCACTCTTCAGGAAAGCCAGGACCAGGACCGGATATTCCTTTATATCGTGAAACCGGGCGATACGCCCTCCGATATCGCCAAGTCATTTGGCGTGTCGGTCAGCACGATTGTTTGGGCGAATGGTCTTGTAAACGCCAATTCTATTCGCGTAGGCGACCAGTTGATCATTCTACCCGTATCGGGCGTGAAGCATGTCGTGAAAAAGGGCGATACGATTGATACGATCGCCAAGAAATATAAGGGTGATGTAGCTGAAATTCTGGCTTTCAACGGACTTGCCCCAAGTTCTTCGCTCGCGGTAGGAGACGAGCTTATTATCCCCGACGGCGAGCTTTATATCGAAAATGCTCCATCTTCGGCAAGTACTGGTAAGGCATACGCCGGGCTACCAAACCTTTCCGGGTACTTTATGCGCCCGATCCAAGGTGGTCGGAAGTCCCAAGGGATTCATGGGAGAAACGGCGTGGATCTAGCCAACACCTGCAGCTTGCCTATATTTGCCTCGGCCGATGGACGGGTGCTGATCATGCGTGATACTGGCTGGAACGGAGGTTTTGGTAAATACATCGTTATCAACCACCCGAACGACACCCAAACGGTCTATGCGCACAACTCTAAGAATATGATCGCTCAAGGCGAGCAAGTAACCCAAGGCCAGATTATCGGGCTGATTGGCAACACCGGCAACACTCTCGGGGCCACCGGTTGCCATGTCCACTTTGAAATCCACGGGGCTAAAAATCCCTTCTAGGGATTTCGCTCCTAGGTCGAGCCGGGCTTTAGGCCAGCCATTTCGCGGCTTAGGGCCAAAGAATCCGTTCTGATCCCGAACTTGTCGAGGGGTTACATATCTGCGTCACGCGAGAGTGCAAAGCATAAACGAGGCGCTTTTTTGTCTGGAACATATTCTGCTATTCAAAAACTTCGTAGATACTGGCGCCTTCACGGATGATGCGCTTTTTGTTATCTGAAGCGAAAACATCGCCGTAGACGAAATTGTCTTCAAGATAAGTGAGAATAGCACGAACGTCTTGAATACGGTCGTCCGCGCCCAAGACAATGACAGCAACTGGCCTCTCGCCTGCCTCCGCAAAGCGCACGTTATACACTCCCGCCATAGTTTCTTTGGCAGCCGTGGTTGATCCGGCTTTTCCGCCGAGAAACTTTTCATCAGTCGGCCAATTAACATTGGCCCAATTATGTTTTTCTCCGCTCGCGGCTGTGAGAGCGTGTCTACTCTTGCCGCTCAAATCAAAAATCGGCTTTTTGTAGGTTGCGATATAGCGCAGAAGCTTGAAAGTATCCTCGGCGGTTGAGATATTGTCGGCGCTGGCGCCATCGGCGTCGGCGAATTTTGTCCGCGCGAGTCCGATCGCCTTCGCTTTCTGATTCATTATTCCGACAAACCCCCAGACTTGCCGCTTATACAGTTCCGCCACAGCGTTGCTGGAGCGCAAAATTAAGGGATAGAGCAGGTCTTCAGATTTTAATTTTTCTCCGGCGGCAAGCTCCGATGAATCTTGCGGCAAGCCGACTAAGTCCTCGGGGAAGGTCAGCACTTTGAACCGATTGATGGACTCAACGGCGGCAAGTGCTGTCATTAGTTTTGTGATCGAGGCGATGGGGTGCGGCTCATCCTTATTTTTCTCCCACAAAATCTGCCCGCTTTCAAAATCAGCTGCTAGGACTGCTGGCGCCGAGACTACGGGATTATGCGCGCCCGCGACGGCAGAAAGTTTTCTGTAGTACTTGCCCGCGGCAGACGTGCTCGCCGTCAAGCCCGAATAGACGAGGACCGGCAGACCTCTTTGGGTCAGGTAAAAAAGCTCCTTGGCGTCGGCGCTTGAGAGCCGTATGCATCCGCCGGAGAATTTTTCCGAGACCGGAGTTCCGTCGGGATAGTAAGGCCAGCCATGGATGAAATAGTTACCAAAGAAGTGCATGCTCCAGGGCATCCAGACCTCGCCGATAGTGGAGAAGTGATTTTCTTCTTTGGATTGTATGGTATAGAAGCCATTCGGCGTTTCAAAGAAACTTCCTGCCTTGCCCCGCGCACGAATGGGAAATTGTTTTTGCAGGGCGCCGTCTTTGTAGTAGCCGAGCGACAGGTCCGTGAGATCGGCAAAAATGAAACTGGCTTTGGCCGCAGTCAGTTCGCCGCGTTTTTGCAAAACCGCTTCTTTATTAGAAAAGATGGCATCGCGACTCGCCAGTTCTTTATAGAGCGGAGTTTCGGTTGCAATAATTTGCGGAGGGATACTGAACCAGCCTTCATCTTGAGCGAGAGTAGAGATTTGGTTAGCCGTAACATATCCGGCGATAAAAATAATAATAGTTACGCCGACGAGAGCCGCACCATGTAAGAAGGAATTGAGTTTAGAGGGCATATGCGCTTTTTACGATTGCACTATATCTCGCGGGTCGGGCGATAGTGGAGGCCTTCCAAGATGTGGGAGGCGGCAATGCCTGCACTACCGGCCAAATCAGCGATGGTGCGGGCGACTTTTAACAGCCGATGGTAGCCGCGGGCCGAGAGAGCGTATTTTTCAACGGCCGTTCGCAGAATTGCGCTCGCCTCGGCATCGGGCCGGGCGTGGGCTTTCACGAGGCGCACCGGCATCTCGCTGTTTTTTAAAATATCTTCATTCTTGAATCGTGAATCTTGAATCTTTCTTGCTTTAGCCACTCGCTCCCGGACTTTACTTGATGGCTCTCCCGCCGGGCCACTCTCCAGTTTTTCGTACGTCAGGTTGGGAACAGTGATATGGAGATCAATGCGGTCAAGCAAGGGTCCGGAAATCCGCCGTTGGTACTTCATAATGGCGCCCGATGAGCAGAGACACCCAATTTTAGGATTCCCCAAATTGCCGCAGGGGCAGGGGTTCATCGAGGCGGCGAGAATAAAATCAGCCGGATAAGTGACCACGCCCTGCATGCGGGACACCGTGACGCGCCGTTCTTCCAGCGGCTCGCGGAGCGCCTCTAGCACCGGCCGTTGGAATTCAGGGAACTCATCCAGAAATAAAACTCCCCGATGGGCCAGTGAAATTTCGCCCGGCCGCGGATTGGTTCCCCCGCCGATAATTGAGGCGTTGGAGGCCGTATGATGGGGATTCCGAAATGGGCGATGCGCGGAAACCGGCGCCTCTCCACGCGTTAATCCTGCGACGCTGTAAATTTTTGTGACTTCAATGGCTTCTTCCAGCGAGAGCGGCGGGAGAATAGAAGGCAGGGCGCGCGCCAGAAGCGTTTTCCCTGTCCCCGGCGGTCCGGAAAAAAGGATATTGTGCCCGCCAGCCGCCGCAATTTCAAGCGCGCGCTTGGCGGACTCTTGGCCGCGAATATCCGCAAGGTCATACTCTGTATTCGCACTCACTTCTTCCAGGATCGTCCGCTCTTGCGGAGAAATTTTTGCGCGGTTCTCCAAGTGGTCGAGACAGCTGGTAAGATTTGGCACTTCCCTCACCTCAATACCCGGCACAAACGCCGCTTCCTTGCCATTGCCTGCGGGAACATACAGTTCCCTAAATCCCGCGGCTTTAGCGAGTGTGGCGATTGCCAAAGCCCCGCGGACGGGGCGCACCGCTCCGTCAAGCCCTAGCTCGCCGATAAAAAGTTTTCCCGCAGGATCGAAATTCGCCTGACTCGATGCCAGAAGATATCCAAGAGCGATGGGAAGGTCAAACGCCGGCCCCTCTTTTTTGAGATCAGCCGGGGCTAGATTAACAATGACACGTTGGGATTTTTTGTGGGGCGGGAGCGCGCCAATGTTTTTTATAGCCGCGCTGATTCGTTCGCGCGACTCTTGCACTTCTTTATCGGCGAGGCCAACGAGCGTAAAGAGATGAAGACCCGGGGCGATATCAATTTCAATGCGAATAGGAACGGCGTCCAGCCCTGTCACCTGCGCGGAAAAAATGGCGTGCGGCATAGTACTCAATGCAAAATGTAAATATAAAAATGAAAAATTAATGAAGCCGCAAACTTTTCGCAAAAAAGTTTGCGGCAACCGAAATTTTGCATTTTGATTTTTGCATTTTTATTTTACTAGGCGTGCTCCATATCGAAAAGCGCGGCGGGATTGGCGCGGAGGCGCTCAATCGGAATATCTTTCCCGCATTGCTCGCACGTCCCGTAGGAGTTACCCGCGAATTTATTGAGGGCGCGAGAAACATCTCGCAGGCGGGCCTCAAGCACATCTTCGGTTTCTAGGAGTACATCAAACTCTTCAACCTCGTCGGCGTTTTCATCGCTGGGGTCGTCTCGGTGAACTCCATCGGCGCTTATATTAGGATAGCGAGTTTTCCAATTAAGTTTGTCTTCTGGATCGCGGTCGGCAAATTCTGCCAGACTAGTTTCCAGCCGGCTTTTTTCTAATTCAAGTTTAGCTTTCAGTTCTTCTGTATCGGTGGCGGACAGCATACGAGAGTCGTTGTATTATTCCACACTTAAAAGGCCAACGCAATATCAGCTCGATTCGTATAGCCGATTGATGATAATCTTGAAAGTTTCGTCAGACGTTGTGATTATGAAATAATTTTTAGCGGGGAAGATGCCGTAGACAATTCCGTTATCGTGGCTAGGATCAAAAATGACGCGCCGATAGCTAATATTGCGATAAATCCGGTCTTCATAGAGCGCGGTAATGCTGATTACGGGCTTCTGGTTTAAAAAGATAGTTGACCAATCAAAGGCCAAGCTAGGTTCGTTTTTCAGCAATTCTGCGCGCACGCGATCGGGATCGCTGGTGGGGGCGATCAGCGCCAAGCGCGTGCCGTTAGCCGATTTATAAAAAACCGGCATGATGGGCGCCGAGAATGTCTTTGACACAATTGCCGGCGCCTGGATGTCTGCCGCGGTTAGAAACTCACTTGCAGTGATTGAGCGGACTGTCCCATTGTCCTCTTTTAAAATAATCAGCCGCTTCATCGTGGCGCCCTGGTCGAACGATCCTGCGGCCGAGATCAATTTTGGGCTCAAGGTTCCGGTATTGGTGCTGGCCAGTTGTGTCGTCTCGGAGGAACCAACTTGAAATAACGCCTGCGGAATCAGCACGTTCTCTTGCTGCAGCGGGGGCTTCTGTAACGCGCGGTATCCAATATATCCTCCCAAGGCGACGACGCCAACAGAAACTAGAACAACAAGCACGGCGCCGATTTTTCCGGCATAGTTTTGGCCGATTCCCAAGTGGGCGCGCGATGCTCCACCTCGCTCTTCTTCCATTTGGGTGGACAAGAGCTTGATTAAGGAGGGCTTGGTACTTGCCAAAAACTCTGAAACATCCGACTTCATGGTGCGGATATTTTGGCCGGATTTATGTAGTTCTAGCGGATGCGCGCTTACCTCAAGCATGATCTACTGACCACCGGCTACAGCATATAGACTACCGCACCTCCCGTTGCTGTATTTTTGGTAGTCGGTCAAAGTAGTCTGTAGTCCGTAGACTGTAGCACAAAGTTATTAGAAACGCCGCGGCCCGCGCCGCGCCCTATCATCGCGGTTGTAGGTCGGCGCGCCGCCTCTGTGCGGGCGCATGCCGCCGGCGGGGTACGGATGAGCCGCCTGATACTGGGCCACTTGTTCCTCCGAATAGCGTCCCGGCACGTCTTTTAAGGACAAATTAATACGCCCCTGTTCGTCTATATTTTTGACTTTCACCGGCACGATATCGCCTATATTCACTATATCAGTAACGCGCTCCACGCGGTACGGCGCCAGCTCCGAGATATGGATCAGCCCGTCCTGCTTCGGCGCCACTTCCACCATCGCGCCGAATTCAAAAATGCGCGTGACCGGACCCTCTAAGATTTCGCCCGGGATGATCTCGCGGGTAATCTTTTTGATCCATTCAATGGCCTCCGCAGAGGAGGCCGCGTCTTTTGCTGTGACAAAGATGCTCCCGTCGTCCTCAACGTCAATTTGGGCGCCGGTTGAATCAATGATCTGGTTAATCATTTTTCCTCCCGGGCCAATCAGATCGCGGATTTTGTCGGGATTGATTTTCAGCGTCGTAATTTGCGGGGCGTTCGGCGACAAAGTCGGGCGGGGAGCGGCGATAGTTTCTTCCATCACATCCAGAATCTGGAACCGGGCGCGTTTGGCCTGTTCCATCGCCTCTTTTAATATCGGCACACCTATCCCCTCAACTTTCACATCCATCTGGAGCGCGACGATGCCGTCCCTGGTTCCCGCAACTTTAAAGTCCATATCTCCGTGGTGATCTTCGGGTCCCTGGATGTCAGTTAAAATTTTGTAATGCCCCTTGTTGTCCATCATGAGGCCCATGGCGATACCGGTTGCGTGTTTGGTTATAGGAACTCCGGCATCCATCAAAGCAAGAGACGCGGCTGTCACTGATGCCATTGAGGTTGAGCCGTTGGAGGTTAGGGTTTCAGACACGACGCGGATGGTGTAGGGAAATTCTTCGCGCGACGGGATCAGTGCTTCCAGCGCCCGTTCGGCTAAAGCCCCATGCCCAATCTCGCGCCGTCCGCCGCCACCCATCCTGCCAACCTCGCCGGTTGAGTATTTGGGGTGGTTATAGTGATGCATGAAGCGCTTTTTAAACTCGCCCTCCATGGTGTCCAAAAACTGCTCATCCGATGGAGCGCCGAGAGTAATGATCGACAATAATTGAGTTTCGCCGCGCTGGAACATTCCTGTCCCATGCACTCGCGGCAGAATGCCGACCTCGGCTGAAAGCTGACGCAGTTCATCTATGTGGCGTCCATCAACACGCTCGCTTTTTTCTAGCGCGCGTCGGTGCACCACTTCGTTCACAGCTTCGTGAAATACGTGTTCTATCGTATTTGTCGTCGCCGTCTCCCCAAATTTCTCTGTAGCCAGTCCCTTCCATTCCTGTTCCAAAAGAGCGCGCGCGGCGTATTTTTCCTGTTTGGGCATGGCGGCAAACATCACCTCCTCAAGCCGCGTTTCGAAGTTTTCTTTCATAAACTCTATCATCTCTTCCGATGGCTGGGCCAAAGGCACGATGACTTTTGGTTTTTTATGCTCGGCGATAATCTTTTTCTGGAATTGGATCAGTTCGTGAATTTCCTTTTCAGCGAGTTCCATGGCTTCCACGACATCGCTTTCCTGGATTTCTTTTGCGCCCGCCTCGATCATATTAATCTTGCCCTCCGGCCCCGAGATCAGAAGGTCAAGCTCCGCGCCTGCGCGTTCTTCGTAGGTTGGGTTTACGATCAGCTTGCCATTTTTCTTCCCGATGCGGATACCCGCGACCGGCCCGTTCCAGGGAATGTCAGAAATGGCAAGCGACAAAGATGCGCCGACGAGCGCTGGAATATCCGGATCATTTTTGCCGTCAAAAGCCATCACGGTTGTGACTACCTGTGTTTCATTTCGCATACGCGGGTCAAATCGCGGCCGAATCGTGCGGTCAATCAGCCGCGTTGAAAGAATCGCCTCATCAGTTGGCCTCCCTTCCCGCTTCATGAAGCGGGAGCCAGAAATTCGGCCGGCGGCATAGAATTTTTCTTCGTAATCGCAGGTCAGCGGGAAAAAGTCCCCGCCCTCACGAAGCGTCGGGCTCATAACCGAAATTGCCAGCACCAGCGTATCGCCGTAGCGCACAGCCACGCCGTTGGCGTGATGCGCAAAACGGCCAAGCTCTGCTGTGAGCTCGCGTCCCCCGATTGTGAGGGAATATTTTGATGTTTTCATCGTCTCTTTAGAGAGTTGCGGGGGTATTCACGGGTGAGCCCTGTCAGTTCACTAATTTTTGGGCTAGAGTTTTTCTAACCAAGAAATTGGTAAACTGTCTCCGCTCATTCCGCCAATTCTCCCACACTCTCTTATTCTTCGTTATTATTGTTTACATTATTAAAGTATGACTCGTCTAATCCTCCGTCCGGAACAGGAGAGCGCGAGGAAGCACCCGCTCCGCGGCGCACCGGCCCGCGGGCTCCCGGGATCCGCAGGGTGTATTTTCCCGGCTCGGCGCCCAAATCGGTAAAGTCATCCACCATCTCTTTCATCTTGGCGGAGGCCGAGCGGCCGAAAGCCATCACTTCCACCTGTATACCCATAGCAAACTTTATGTATTCAAGCAAGGGAATGAAATCACCGTCGCCCGAAACAATCACCACCGCATCCACCAGATTGGAAAGCCGGATCGCATCTACCGCCAAGCCCACATCCCAGTCAGCTTTTTTCATCCCGCCGGAGAAAACTTGCAAGTCTTTGACTTTTAACTCAATCCCTATTTTGGTGAGCGCATCAAAAAATCCTTTTTCTTCTCCGGATTCGGTGGCGATAACATAACCGATAGCGCGGATCAGTTGCCGCCCCGCCGCGGCGTTTTTTAAGATGTTGGCAAAATTGACCCGCGCATTATACAAATTTTTTGCCGAGTGATACAGGTTCTGCACATCAAAAAGTATCGCGACGCGCTGATTTTTGTGTTTTATGACAGACATATAAATGAAACTCAAATATCAAATTTCCAATCAAGCCCAAAGTCTAAATTACTAAAATATGTTTGGGCTTTGGATTTGATTTGGCATTTGGATTTTGTAATTTTGGACTTACTTTTTCAAACCCAATTTTTTGACCACATTCGCGTATCGTCGCGGCTCGTGCTTCGCCAAATAATCCACGAGGCGTTTTCTTTTGGCTACCATGCCCAAAAGTCCGCGGCGGGAGTGATTGTCTTTGGGGTTTTTTTTCAGATGCCCGGTGAGCTTTACGATTTCTTCTGTTAGGACCGCAACCTGCACGGCCGAAGAGCCCGTATCCTTATTATGGGTCTGAAACGCCTCGACAATTTTCGACTTTTCCTTAGTTTTGAGCATGTCTTCTTATGAAAAGCGAGTGCTAGGAGTTTAGCACGTTTGGGCCCATCGCGCAAGCTTCCTAATAAAACAAAAGGCCCAGGACAAGCATCGTCCGGGCCTATACCGGTCGGAGTACTACTGCCGACCGTTGCGCTGTGGTCTCGCCCATGCTTATCGGAATGTAGCTGCATTCCTTTTTTCGCATAGATCCCCACTCAAGTACTCATGTCTGCGCAGGACATGGATAGCGCTAGCCCAGAAGCTTTGTCGCTATTTTGAGAAATGTTTCGACCTCGAAACAGCAACCGAAGCCGTCGTCTATCCACATCCGCATATGGAACAACGGCTCTTGCTTCTGAATTTCGCGCTCCACCGCTTCGGGGTCAAGGCCGACCTCACGAAGCGCTACACACGCCGCTACCACTCCTGCCACAGCCCACTGCGACGACGAGAATGTTCCCGGGAAAAAAGTCATCGGCCGTTTTTCGGTGTGGTGGGGGTGGGGAATGGTGAGTCTGCAGGTCATGCAGGGGGAGCCGTAGCCACCCCCAAAGAGCGCATGAATCCGATCCGCAAGCAGTTTGCCGCGTTCGTCCATGGCAATCACCTCCTTCCGTGGGCCTCGGTGCCACCGAGGCGGGAATAAAGAGCTTGTCCCGTCACTTTATCATACTATTTAGTGCATGTCAATAGCGTCTCAAATCGCATAACGTCGTACAATATGGTAGATGCAGCTTGAAAAGCTCAAAAAGGACTACCTCGAGCACTTGGAAATCGAGAAAAACCGGTCGCAGTTGACTATTCAGAACTATGACCACTACCTCTTGCGGTTTTTGGGTTGGGCAAAAATTGACAATGCCTCAGCGATTAACGAGCCGATGATTCGTGAGTATCGTCTGTACCTCAATCGTTTTGGGGATAAATTCGGCAGGTCTTTAAAAAAGCAAACCCAAAACTATCACTTGATAGCCATTCGCAACTTCCTAAAGTATTTAGCCAAGCGCGATGTTAAATCTCTAGCGGCAGAAAAAATCGAACTTGGCAAAATGCCTTCTCGCGAAATCGATTTTTTGGAAGGCGACGAACTTGAAAGGTTATTAAAAGCCCCATCGGGCGACTCTTTGCAAACTCTACGGGACCGGGCGATTTTGGAACTTTTTTTCTCAACCGGTCTGCGGCTTTCGGAACTTGCCAATTTGAATCGCGATTCGGTGAATTTGAATAAGGGTGAGTTTTCGGTGCGCGGCAAGGGCGATAAAATCCGCATTGTTTTTTTATCGGACGCCGCGCGCGATGCCGTTAAAAAGTATCTCGCTAAGCGCGGTGATATAGATGAAGCTCTGTTCGTGCGCCCCACCATCCGGGCACCCGCCGCCGCTACATCTAAAAAACATACTGGTTCGATAGTATATACTATCGAACCAGTGAGACAAACTGATTTACGCTTAACTCCCCGCTCAATTGAGCGAATGGTGAAAGGATATGCTGCGAAAGCCGGCATTTCAAAAAAAGTAACCCCGCACCAGCTTCGCCATAGCTTCGCCACGGATCTTTTGCGAAACGGTGCGGATATTCGCTCGGTTCAGGCGCTTCTTGGACATTCGCATATCACTACAACCCAAATATATACTCACATCACCGACAAGGGCCTTCGCGAAATCCATCAAAAGTTCCACGCCAAATCCCGAAAGTAGAAAATTAGAGAATTAGGAAATACTGGAAAAATAGTTCTTAGTACACTTTTTCTCGGCCGAGAAAAAGTGTACCGCTGCTTATTGTCTCGCGTCCTACATTCACTATAATACGGCACAGTATTAGAGTGCCCGCTTCTCACTTAAGTACTGCACAGTACTTAAGTGAGAAGTTTTGCAGGCGTGAGTTGCGATTTTGCAAGGCCCAAAAAGCCGCCGCGCCAAACCGAGCCTGACTCGGTCAAACGCGGCAGTTTTTTGGTTATTCAGCGACGGGTTTTATCACCCACTCGCCGCCTTTGACATCACCGTTCTCGTTAAACTCATAGAGCCCCCCGTATCCTTGATAGTGCGTATTCTCACGCATGTACTTTGCGATTGAATCTCCGTCTTTAACCGGCGCTTTCTGGATCGCATCAACCAGGATCATGAGTCCGTCATAAGCACGATCGGCGTAACTGCTTGGCTCTTCGCCATATTTGGCTTTAAACTTTGCGATAAATTCCGGAGTCGTCGGGACTGCGATGAAGTAAACATTTTTTGTTTCCGCCGTACTAATTGCTCCTCGTGATAGTAGTGAGGACCATATTGTTCCCGAATCAATCACAGGCACATCAACAAGTCCAAACTGTATTCTCTTTTTAGCAAGCGCCACGACATCCGGTTCATACCCGGTCCAAAGAATTACATCAACCTTTTCGTTCTTTGCCTTCGTTAGGATACTTGCAACTATAGTTCCGGCATTTGCAGAAAAGGGCTGGATAGCTTCGTCAACAACTACGCTTGCTCCCGCATTCTTAGCGGCGGCACGGAACGGCGCCGCAACGCTTTTGCCCCAGCCATCATTGCTAACCACTATGGCAACGCGGGTTTTTTTGTTAGCTTTTAACCAATCTGCGGTCGGTTGTTCAATCAAAGCATTTCGTGGAGCGCCGCGGAAGTTATATGGGCTTCTCGCGCTGACAAACTCTGATGTATCCGCGGGGGCATATGCCACGATTTTATTGGTAGCAATAACTGGGCCTGCCGCATCTTCCAAGTAGCCCCATATTGGGCCGACGATAGCTTGTGGTCTATCCGTTGCAATCAGGAATTGCAAGGCCGAAATAGTTTCTTTGGGGTCGTCTTTGCCATCCTGGTAGTTTATTTCGACTTTTATGCCTTTTACAGCAAGATCTTCTTGCGCGAGATCAAGTCCGCGCTTCACGTTGAGCGAATCGGTAGCCGCACTGCCTGTAAGACCCAGTACCGCGCCGATTTTTATAGTCGTGTTATCTCTCACCTCAACCGGCTTATTTTTTGAAACTCCGTAGGCAATAATGGCTAGGATCGCTATTCCTAGAGCTATTAATAAAGTTTTTTTCATAGTTTCAGCTTAATTATTCGCTAATGCTACTATAATATATCATAATATGTTAATAGTCAACTTTATCTGATGATTAAGTATTGATAAAAACAGTGCTTATATACTATACTTTCTATGTATATGTCAAAAAAGATTGATGAAAAGATGAATGGCGATATTATTATGAGCCTTGAAGCACTCGGGCTTAAAAAGAAAGAGGCTAGGGTCTATCTCGCACTCTTGGAACTAGGGCAGGTCGGGAGCTCTAAAATCATCCAAAGAACAGGCTTACATGGCCAGTTCGTTTATCAGGCACTGGAGGGTCTAGAAGAAAAAGGCTTGGCGCAGCATGCAATCCAAGCGGGAAGAAAGAAGTTTAATGCCAACTCGCCCGAGCGAATTCGTTCTTTGATTGATGACAAAAAACGTGCCGCAGAAGATGCTATTGCAAAGCTAGGCCAGCTGACGGGCAGGCCCGCATTGCAGCAGTTTGAGGTTTTTCAAGGCGCAAAGGCCTATGTGACGCATGAGTTTAATCAGCTAGAAAGAGCCGAGGTAAATTCAGAGCTGCTTTTAATCGGTGGTGGCGAGGGGCCTGAAGGCAAGCGCACCCAAGGCGATCAGTTTTTGACGGCCATGGGATCGCGTATGGATGAATACGAGCGTCTCCGTGAGGAGAAAAATATCCGCATCCGATATATCGGCGGAGAAAATCAGCGCATGAACCTTTTCTGGTATAAAAATAATCGAAAACTGTTTGAATGTCGGATGCTTCCCGGATTTATGTCTGGACTTGTGAATACCGACCTCTGGCCGGATACAATAAATTTTAATATGTTTGGGTCTATGATTATCGCTTTTTCAATTAAAAATGAGGAACTAGCCAAAAGTTACGGGGATTTTTTTGAAACGCTTTGGAAAATTGCCCGCGTATAAAACTTTGTATACGGAGAGCGTCGAACATGGTATGATCGAGCGCATGAAATACGCTGTCGCCGTCGCTTTTTTATTTCTGGCGGCATTTCCCGCACTGGCTGCGAATGATGCTGTAATTTTACCCGTGCCCTATACGGCGCAGGCGCCATTTGGAAATTGGTCGGTGCCTTGGAGTGATTTCTGCGAAGAAGCATCAGTGGCTATGGCGCAGGCATATGTGGCAGGGAGACAGCTATCAGCGATTGATTTTGCGATTGAGATGTTGCGCCTCGCCATTTTTGAACTGCGGAATTTCGGCTACGACAAAGATACGGGTGTAGCCGATACGCTCCGGATGCTTCGGGATTATTACGGAAATACAAAAGCCCGCATTGTCTATAACCCAACATCGGAAACCATTCGGAATGCGATTCGTGATGGATTTCCCGTGATTGTTCCGGTGGCCGGCCAGCTTTTAGGTAATCCGCACTTCAAGTCTCCGGGGCCAAGGTATCACATGGTCGTGGTGAAAGGTTTTGACAATGCGGATTTTATTGTGAACGAACCGGGGACGCGCTTCGGCAACGGCTGGCGTTACGGCCAGTCAACCCTAATGAACGCGATGCATGATTTTGTGGCCAATGGAGATATTACCACAGGCCAGAAGGCGGTGATTATTGTTGAAAAATAGGTCGATTTTTCCTAGAAAGTTGGTATACCCCGTTAGAAAATTAAACTCGCAGCTAGTTATAGGTTGCGAGCGGGATTTTGTTATTTGAGTCTCGGAGGTCTTTATATTAATTTTCTAACGGGGTATAGTTTTGGCGGGCGCCCATAGCTCAATTGGATAGAGTACACGCCTTCGAAGCGTGGGGTTCCAGGTTCGAGTCCTGGTGGGCGCATTGACATGTAAGTTTAACTTAAGATAAACTTTGTCCATATGACTAACATCATAGGGTTAAAAGAATTGCGCGAGAATGTAGAAAACTACGTTTCCGAAGTAAAGAAGGGAAAGAGGTTTTTGGTCGTGAGAAAATCTAAGCCAGTTTTTGTTATCTCCGCGCCTGATGAGGATGAGGGGGCGTGGGAAACAGTCGTTGATTTCACGGACTCCTATAAAAACGGAATTCCCGCAGAGCTGTTACTAAAAAAACTACGTTCACTCAATGGAAAAGTTAGTTAAGGTGTTGCGTAAGCTCTCACCGAAGGAGCGGTATGTCGTAGAGCTCTTGGTCTCAAAAATCATAAAGCGCGACCTAGCTGGCCTTGATTGCAAGAAGTTAAGGGGACTGAAAAATATCCTGCGTGTACGGAAAGGCAATCTGCGGATTATTTTTGAGTTTGGGAGCCGCGAAATTCGCATATTGGCCATAGAACGCCGTAGCGAAAATACATACAAATTCTGAAAGTATGCTATAAAATAATCTGATGCGCCCATAGCTCAGTTGGTAGAGCAGCTCCCTCTTAAGGAGATGGTCCGAGGTTCGAATCCTCGTGGGCGCACCAAATTGGACTTCGTGATTTTTTGTGGGGGGAAGCAGAGGTTTTCTCGCCGCGCCTGCGGGCGCGGCTCGCAAGGAATTGGGCGGTAAAATCAAACGGCGGGGCTGGCTTCTATTTTTTGCAAGGGAATGGCGGAATTCCCCCCACACCCCCCCTTCCGCCATTCCCTTGCTCGGACGGACGGAATTTTTGGCGGCGACTAATTTCTTTTCCTTGCCCCACCACCCGTGCGCGGGCAACGACAAGAAACTCCCTAATTTCGTTTGACTAAATCGTAAAAATTTCATATACTAACTTGTAGATAGTTAAAACTTTGTATACCTACTAACTATCATAGTAAAGCTATACGAATATGTCAAACGAAAAATCCACAATCGGAGACAATATAAAAAAATATCGAAACAAGCTCGGTATTTCACAGGATGTCTTATCAAAAAAGGCAAATTTGGCTTTTCATACGATTGCTAAAATAGAGGCGGGAGCAACGCCCAACCCCACCATTGATACTGTTAAAAAAATTGCGGACGCATTAGGTGTTTCGCTTGATGTTTTAATGAAATAACTATGGACAACATTGATTGGCAACATAGGCAAGATATTGGATCGCATAGCTACCGATGTAGCCATTGCGGTAAACCGCTTGCGTCTGATAAGGGATATACTGGCGTTCGTCAAACCCCACAGGGCAATAAGCACGAGTTTATTTGTATTTGTCATTTTTGCCATAAGCCAACCTATCTTGATATTGCTGGCAAGCAATATCCGGGCGTGGCTTTTGGTAATTCCATTGACGGCATTGATGACGCTTCCGTAAAAACACTTTATGAGGAGGCCCGGAGTTGCGCGTCGGTAAACGCTTTTACTGCGGCGGCAATGGCGTGCAGAAAAATTTTAATGAATATCGCCGTTTCAAAAGGAGCAAAAGAAAATTTGAAATTCGTTCAGTATGTAAAATTTCTTTCCGATAACAACTTTGTTCCACCGGACGGCAAGGAGTGGGTTGAGCACATCAAAAACAAAGGGAACGACGCAAACCACAAAATCGAGATTGTTTCCAAAGAGGACGGCGAAGAATTGCTATATTTTACGGAAATGTTGCTAACATTTATTTATGCTGTGCCCGCGCGCTTTAAGAAATCGGCCAAAGTTAATGAGGGAGCCACCGGGCAGAATCCACCCAAAAACTAACCACGCAATCCACTTTTTGAAATAGTTTTATGCAAAATAAGTTCAAGAATAAAAACCTACACTCGGCAAAGACATCTAAAAAAGATGAGTTTTATACTCAACTTTCTGATATTGAAAAAGAACTTAAGCATTACAAAGAACATTTTAAAAGGAAGATAGTTTTTTGTAATTGCGACGACCCGCATGTAAGCAATTTTTTCCATTTTTTTTCCTACAATTTTGAGCAGTTAGGGCTCAAAAAACTGATTACAACTTGTTATAAAAGCCAACAAGCCGATTTATTCAGCCAAAACAATTCCGAAAAAGCGATTTATTTGGAATACACTGGCGACAAAAACAAGGATAATGTTCCCAATCCCGAAGAAATTGGTATTAAACACTTACAAAGCGATGGTGATTTTCGTAGTAAAGAATGTATTGAGCTGTTGAAACAATCTGATGCTGTGGTAACCAATCCGCCATTTTCACTATTCAGAGAATATGTAGCCCAGTTAATAGAACATAATAAGAAATTTATAATTATTGGGAACCTTAATGCCTTGACCTATAAAGAAATTTTTAAACTGGTTAAGGAAAATAAGATTTGGCTCGGACAAAGTATTCACAGTGGAGACAGAGAGTTTGGAGTGCCTGACGATTATCCGCTTACCGCTGCAAGTTATAGAATTGGTAGCGACGGAAAGAAATATATCCGCGTTAAAGGCGTTCGCTGGTTTACAAATTTAGATTATGAAGAAAGACATGAGGATTTAATTCTTTATAAAACATATCGCGGCCATGAAAGCGAATATCCAAAATACGATAATTACAATGCTATAAATGTTGATAAAACAAAAGATATTCCTATGGATTACAAGAAAGTAATCGGAGTACCAATCACTTTTATAGATAAATATAATCCCGATCAATTTGAAATATTGGGTATGTCTGCTTCTGCGGGATATGATAAAGAAATTGTTGGTATCCCGTTTAGGGGTGAAAAAGATGCACGACCATTGATAAATGGCAAAAATACTTATGCGCGAATTTTTATTAAAAATAAGAAAATATAATTTATGAAAATTGAGCTTAAAAAAATTACAGTTCGTGAGTTAGCTGACGACTACGAGGAAAACCCTAATGAGGGTGGTGTTGTAGGTTTTGGAGGCAAGCTGGATATTCGCCCGCCATATCAAAGGGAATTTATTTATAAGGATAAACAACGAGACGCGGTCATTGATACCATTACCAAAGATTTTCCTCTCAATGTGATGTATTGGGCGGTGCGCGAAGACGGAAATTTTGAAGTGATTGACGGACAACAACGCACTATTTCAGCGTGCCAATATGTGAAGGGGGATTTTTCGATAAATGGTTTGGCTTTTCATAATCTTACAAAAGACAAACAGGAGCAAATTTTGAACTATCAACTCAATATATATTTTTGTTCCGGAACTGATAGTGAAAGATTGAAGTGGTTTGAGACGATAAATATAGCGGGCGAAAGACTTACCGACCAAGAATTGCGCAATGCCGTATATCACGGCTCGTGGGTTTCTGACGCCAAAAGATATTTCAGCAAAACTGGTTGCCCCGCGTATGGCATAGCAAGCGATTATATGTCCGGCTCTCCGATCCGTCAGGAATATTTGGAGACAGCCATTGATTGGATTTCTGGTGGAGAGATTAAAGAATATATGTCAAAACATCAGCACGAACCCAACGCAAATGAATTGTGGCTTTATTTTCAAAGTGTCATAAATTGGGTAAAAGCAACTTTTCCTAATTATCGCAGAGAAATGAAGGGGGTTGCCTTTGGCCATCTCTATAATCGGTTCAAAGATAAGCCGCAAGATTCAAAGAAATTGGAAAAAGAAATATCGGAATTGATGCAAGATGATGATGTGACCAAAAAGTCCGGCATTTACGAATATGTTTTGACTCGGAACGAAAAATTCTTGAATATCCGCGCTTTTACGTCAAATCAAAAGAGAGAAGCATATGAAAAGCAAAAAGGTATTTGTGTGAAGTGCAAAGAACACTTTGAAATAGAAGAAATGGAAGCCGATCACATAACGCCTTGGCACGAAGGTGGAAAAACAGTTGCAGAGAATTGCCAAATGCTATGCAAGGAACACAATCGAACTAAATCTGGAAAATAATATGGGAATGAAAGAAAGATATTGGGAAGCCACGACAAAAATGGCAAATGAGGTAACTAATCCTTGGTATAAGAAGCCAGAGTTTTGGATTGGAATAATGGGAAACATTATTGCGCTTGGCGCACTGGTTGTCGCAATAATTGCACTGCAAAATTAAAGTGAGAAGAAATTAATAAAACATTATGATTGATACCATCTTGAATAGCGAGGCGTTCTTGATAGTCATTTCTGGTGTAGTTATTTTTACAGTCCAGAACCTTATATCACAATTATGGATAGCTCCGATGGTTGAGTTTAAGAAATGTCTAGCAAAGATAGAAACACTTTTGACACGCTATTCCTTTTTAAGTAGCTTCGAGTATGGTTCAAATAATGGGACCATGGATAGTGATATTGAATACTTTCGGAAGGAATTAAAGAATCTCACATCCGAGATGATTGGCACATACAGTATGTTGCCGAGATTAGAAAAATGGTGGCTCAAAAAACGACACGGGGTAGATATTATCAAAGCAAAAACTGAAATGCTCACATTATCTGCTGTTGTCAGCACGCGCAAAGATATCATGAAAGAAAAATCTAGAGCAGAAATGGCGATCGAGAATATTCCCAAACTTCTTAACTTTCCAGAAATTAAGTACAAGATGGCCGATGTTTTATAGATGAAATGAGTGTAATTTGATTCTGTCGCCGCCAAAAATTCCGTCCGTCCGAGCAAGGGAATGGCGGAAGGGGGGTGTGGGGGGAATTCCGCCATTCCCTTGCAAAAAATAGAGGCCAGCCCCGCCGCCTTGCTCGTTCAAAGCAGAACCCAGCAAAAAAGTTTTCTTTTCCTTTTAGAACTTGGTTTCAAACTTTTAACGCAACGAGGCGGTTAATCACTTCATCGGGTTTCTGGTAGTGTAGCACCGCGCGGGGGCGATCGTTGAGCTCTCGCTGGACACGTTTGATCTCCCGC
>Ga0209542_10007692_pt1 | contig 20385 bp, 15 predicted proteins | sample RifCSPhighO2_01_FD_184028 | JGI IMG/M metagenome (GOLD analysis project Ga0209542, IMG submission 184028) | Soil microbial communities from Rifle, Colorado - Rifle CSP2_plank highO2_0.1 (SPAdes) (version 2) | ecosystem: Environmental > Terrestrial > Deep subsurface > Rock core/Sediment ...
ACTTCATGGATCATATTTCATAATCCATATTTCATACTTCATGCTCCTCGATCTCATCAAAGTCTTCGTTCCCGCGATTCTCTCGTTCGCGATAGGCATCGGCATCACTCCGATCCTTTCTCATTACCTGTATCGCCACCGGATGTGGAAGAAGGTGCCGGGGAAGCTGGGGATGGACGGCGCGTCAACGCCCCTTTTTAATAAGCTACACGAGACAAGAGAGATCGGGACGCCGCGCCTTGGCGGAATACTCATTTGGGTATCCGCGACTGCCGCGATGTTCTTTCTCTACCTTCTTGGAATCCTTTTGCCGGAGTCCCTCTTTTCGAAACTCGATTTCCTCAGCCGAGATCAGACATGGATTCCTTCCGTGGCGCTCCTCATCGGAGCATATATCGGCCTTGTAGACGATATGTTTGAAATCCGCGGAGGTGGAGTACGCGGGGGAGGAGGGCTCGCGCTCGGGAAGCGCCTCCTCGTCGTCGGCCTTGTGGGACTTCTTGCGGGATTCTGGTTCCACTACAAGCTCGATGTGGTCGCCATCGGTCTGCCGTTCCTTCCGGATCTGGAGCTGGGCTCTCTCATCATTCCACTCTTCGCCGTGGTCTCCATCGCCGTCTATTCCGGAGGCATCATTGATGGGATTGACGGCCTCGCAGGAGGGATTTTTGCTGTCATTTTCGGCGCGTATGGCGCGATTGCCTTTTTTCAGGATCAGATTAACCTCGCTGCCTTCTGCGCGGCAGTGCTCGGAGGCATCCTCGCCTTTCTGTGGTTCAACATTCCTCCCGCGCGTTTTTACATGTCGGAGACCGGCAGTATGGCGCTCACGCTTACGCTCTCGATCGTCGCGTTCATGACCGACACCCTCGGGGAAGGCGAGGGGATTTTGGTGCTCCCCCTAATCGCGTTTCCGCTTCTCATCACGAGTCTTTCCGCCATTGTCCAGATGGCATCAAAGAAGTTCCTTCAAAGAAAGGTGTTTCTCATCGCGCCACTGCATCATCACTTCGAGGCCCTTGGCTGGCCATCGTATAAGGTGACTATGCGCTATTGGGTGCTTTCCGTTATCTTCGCTTTGCTCGGACTTATTCTCGCGCTCGCGAGTTAATCATTGATGTGATACATGACACAGCTGCCGCTTTCAAAATGGATAGGTTCGAAGCTTCGCGTCCCGCACGGCGTTGATGCTTGGCTTTGGTGGATACTTTTTGGTCTGGTGCTTTCGGGCTTCCTTATTTTTCTTTCGGCCTCAATCGGACTTCTTGCCCGTGATGGAGCTCACTTTGGGAGCATTGCCATCTCGAGACTCTCCGCGATTGCGGTCGGCGGCGCTCTTGCGTATGTTGCCTCGCGATTCCACTACCGGGAGCTTCGGCGGGTGGCGCTTCCGTTACTCCTCGTTTCGATCGTCCTTACCGCTCTTGTCTTTATACCCGGCATCGGCCTGGAGCACGGCGGCGCTCGACGCTGGATATCCGTCTTTGGCCTTTTTTCGTTTCAGCCAGCGGAGCTTTTGAAGATCGCTTTTGTGATTTACGCGGCGGCCTTTTTTGCCTCGGCAAGGGAGCGCGTCGCCACATTTTCGCAAGGACTCGTGCCGCTCGCGCTGCTCCTTGGCATAGCCGGTTTCCTACTGCTCCTTCAGCCCGACACGGATACATTCGTGGTGTTGTTCATTTCCCTCATGACCATGTTCATTGCGGGTGGCGGGAAATTCAGGCACCTTTCCCTTATCATGCTCATAGCGATCGTCGGGCTTTGTGCGCTGGTTCTTTCGCGACCATACCTCAAGGAGCGCATTGTGACCTTTATCCATCCGGCAGGCGACCCGCTCGGCGCCGGATATCAGATACAGCAGTCACTCATCGCGATCGGATCTGGAGGGTTTTTCGGCCGTGGGTTTGGCCAGAGTGTGCAAAAATTCTCTTACCTCCCGGAACCTATCGGTGATTCGATTTTCGCCGTCGCGGCGGAGGAGTTTGGATTCATCGGAGGGGGCGCGCTTATCCTGCTCTTTCTCGCGCTTCTCCTTCGGGGGCTCCGCATCGCTTCTCGCGCTCCGGACACGTTCGGTGGACTGCTCTCGATCGGTATTGTTATACTCATAGGTGCCTCCGCGTTCATGAATATCGGCTCAATGCTAGCGATTATCCCGCTCTCCGGCCTTCCGCTCGCGTTCGTGAGCCATGGCGGAACCGCCCTTGTCATGACGCTTCTTGAAGCGGGGGTGCTCCTCAATATCTCTCGATATCAGAAGTCGTGAGTCGGGAAGATGGCAAAGAGGGAATTGTGTCCTCCCTTAATTCATAATTCCTTATTCACTTTCATTCTTATGAAAATTCTTTTTACCGGCGGGGGAAGCGGGGGACACTTCTACCCAATCATCGCCATAGCGGAAAAGGTAAGAGCCCTCTCCAAGGGAGAGCGCCTTATCGCGCCGGAACTCTTTTTCATGGCGCCCGAACCCTACGACGAAGGCCTTCTGTACGAAAACGGAGTGGCGTTTATCAGAATCCCCACGGGCAAGCTTCGAGGCTATTCCTCATTGAGTAATGTTACCGATATCTTCAAGACTGCCTTTGGAATGCTGAAGGCCTTAGTCATACTCTTTCGCGTCTATCCCGACATTGTCGTGGGGAAGGGAGGGTTTGGAAGCTTTCCGGCGCTTTTTGCCGCGCGGCTTCTTGGGATACCGATCTTTATTCACGAATCGGATACGGTGCCTGGACGCGTCTCCAAGTGGGCGGGGAAATTCGCGCTTCGTGTCGCTGTCTCCTTCGAAGAAACCGCTTCTTTTTTCCCCGCGGGTAGAGTGGCGCACACCGGAAATCCCATGCGAGAGGCGATCCTAACGGGGGGCGGGGCTTCCGCCGATGCGGATCTCCAGCTACGCGGCGAGGGCAAGCTCATCACGGTTCTCGGAGGCTCGCTTGGCTCTACGAGGATCAATGAAGCTATTCTGCAATCGCTCCCCGAGTTGCTTAAAAAGTATGAGGTCGTGCATCAAACCGGACGAAAAAATCTCGCCGACATGACTGCCCGCGCCAAGGTGCTGCTACAAAATCACGGAGGGAAGCTCCGCTACCATCCGTTCGGGTATCTCTCCGCAGGCGAGGTTCGAAGGGCGGGGGAGCTTGCGCATCTTATCGTTTCGAGAGCCGGCTCAACGCTTTTTGAGATTGCGGCATGGGGGAAGCCCTCCATTCTCATCCCGATTTCGGACTCGCACGGGGACCATCAGCGGGAAAATGCCTATACGTATGGGAGGAGCGGGGCGGCGGAGGTGTTAGAGGAGGAAAATCTGACGCCGACCATTTTTCGAAATCAGGTCGAGAGTATTCTCGAAAATGAGGAGCGCGCGAAGCACATGTCGGAGGCGGCGAGTCGCTTCGCGAAAACGGATGCCGCCGAGGTGATCGCGCGCGAGATCTTGGAAATCGCGCTGAAGCACGAGAAGTAGTTGAACTGGTTTCAAAACCTACCATGGCATTATTCATTGAAGCCATTTCGCATCGTCGATTCGCGGTATTCGGTGAAAAATGGGCTTATCCTCGGTCGGAGTAGCCGGCTACACCTTCCTCGTCTACGCCCTTTTTCCCTCGAATACCGCGAATCTTTGGATTGCGATAGGTTTTGAAACCAGTTCTAGAGACTCCGCGCTATTGCCCGAGTGACGATCGTGGTTTAGGATTAGATCCATGAAAGTGATCACTCGCTTCCCTCCATCGCCCACCGGAAACCTTCACATTGGGAGTGTAAGAACCGCGCTATTCAATTATCTTTTCGCGCGGCATCACGGCGGCAAGATTCATTTGCGCTTCGAGAACACGGACGAAGAGCGGTCGAAGAGAGAGTACGAGCAGAACATCCTCGATTCGCTTTCTTGGCTTGGGCTTACTTTTGACCCAATTTGTGACAAACAATATTGGCGGCAAAGCGAGCGCAAAGAAATATATCGAACCTACCTTAAAAAGCTGGTTGACACCGGGAAGGCGTACATATCAAAGGAAAGTGCGACCACCCTGGAGTCCTCTTCTCCTGACCCCCTCCCTCACCGACTTAGCGTCTCCCGTCGGGCAAGGGAGAGGGGGGCGGAGGGAAAAAGACGGGACGAGGTAATTCGCTTTAAAAATCCGAACAAGAAAATCTCCTTCGAGGATCTCATTCGAGGACATATTGAATTCGATACGACCGAGCTTGGAGACATGGTGATCGCGAAATCGCTCGAGGAGCCGCTCTATCACCTCGCGGTTGTCATTGATGATTCGGAAATGGATATCACCCATGTACTCCGAGGTGAGGATCATATTTCAAACACACCGAGGCAAATACTTCTTCAAGAAGCGCTAGGACTCGCTCGCCCCGCGTACGCGCATATTCCGCTTATTCTTGCGCCGGACAGAAGCAAGCTTTCAAAGCGTCACGGAGCAGTGTCGGTGACTGAATATCGCGATCGAGGATATCTTAAGGAGGCACTCCTCAACTATCTCGCGCTTCTTGGCTGGAATCCGGGGAGCGACCGGGAGATTTTTTCGCTTGCCGAGCTAGTACAGGTCTTTGACCTCTCCAAAGTCCAAAAGGGAGGTGCCATTTTTAACGAGGAGAAGCTCCGATGGATTAACAAGGAATATCTGAGGAGAGTTGATCCGAAAGAATTTGTGAGGCATATCCCGGAGTCGCTGCTCGCCGGAAAGACGGATATACAGCGTGAGTCTATTTCGGAAATGCTGTTCGACCGCGTAAGCGTATACGGAGACATGCAAACAGGGCTTGACAGCGGAGAGTTCGAATACCTCTCCCGCGACCCGACGTACGAAAAGGAGCTACTCCGATGGAAGAAGTCGGGTGAGAGCCCGACTCTGCATCTGGAGGCGGTGCGCTCGCTTCTTGAAAATCTGCCCGCCGCGTCCTTTAGGAAGTCGCGCCTGAAAGAGGTGATCTTTCCATACGCGGAAGAAAAAGGGAAAGGTAATGTCCTCTGGCCTATGCGGGTCGCGCTCTCGGGAAGAGCGGAGTCTCCGGATCCGTTTGCCCTCGCCGCCATGCTCGGAAAGGAGGTGACACTGCGCCGGCTTTCACACGCGCTCAATTCCTTGCGATAGTTTTTGGAACTCATTAAAATCATCTGTCGCGGTGTGCTACAATTGACCGATGGCGTATGCTCGGATTATTTTTGCGTGGCTTGCTGTTTTGGGCTCCCTCACTCTCATCGGGATGGCTCCTTTTGGCGTGGAGGCCGATACGATTGAGGAATTGCAGAGCAAAATTGCGGAGCGTAATCAAGCCATTGCCGAGCTTGAGAAGGAAATTGCCGACTACCAAAGGCAAATCGAAACGACGGGAAGGGAAGCAAAAACGCTTCAGAGTACGATAAAGGGGATCGACCTTGAGCAGAAAAAACTCTCGGCGGAAGTCAAACTCACCGAGAATCGTATTACGACGGTGAACCTCCGACTCGAGGAACTCGCTCGTGATATCACACTGAAGGAGCATCGTATTCTTAGCAGCAAGAATGCGCTTGCGGAAACGATACGCAATCTCGCGGACATGGAAAGGAGAACGCTTGTGGAAACCATGCTCTCCGGCGCCAGCCTTTCCTCGGTATGGACAGCGGTTGATGATCTAGATCGCTTTGAGAAGAGCGTACATGTAGACCTTTTAATAACGAAGACGCTGAAGACGGGTCTCGAGGATACCAAGACTGAAACGGAAATCAACCGAAAGAAATTGGTAGCGCTTCGGGGGGATCTTGCCGATAAAAACGCGCTTTTGAGTCAAAGCAAGCGTACAAAAAATAATCTTCTTTCAGCCACTAAAAGCAAGGAAGCCGAATATAAAAAGATTCTCGCGCAAAAAGTCGCGAAGCGGAACGCCTTTGAGCAAGAGCTCCTGCGGTTTGAATCCGAGCTTCGCTTTGTCATTGATCCTTCGAGCCTGCCGGCTGCCGGCTCTGGCGTCCTAAAGTGGCCGCTCGACAGGGTGAAAATCACGCAAGAATTCGGGGATACGGCGTTCGCGAAAAGCGGGGCCTACGCCGGCAAGGGTCACAACGGAGTGGACTTCGGGGTGTCTAATGGAACCGCGGTAAAGGCGGCTCTAAGCGGTATCGTGAAGGGGTCGGGGAACACCGACACGGTCTGTCCGGGCGCCTCGTATGGGAGATGGGTGCTTATCGAGCATGGCAATGGCCTCTCGACCCTCTATGCCCATCTTTCACTGGTCAAAGTGAGCGAGGGACAGGGTGTCGCGACAGGAGAAATAATCGGGTATAGCGGCGAGACCGGCTACGCCACCGGTCCGCACCTTCACTTTACCGTCTACGCAACGCAAGGCGTTCGAGTGATGAATCGAAAATCAGCCGTCTGCGGTGGCACATACACGATGCCAATCGCGGATCTAAAAGCGTATCTTGATCCACTTATTTATTTGTGAACCCTAGAATGACGCGTATTGCTAAAAGGGGGAGGGGAGGATTTATCACGTGGGTCGCACTGATCGTCGTCGCGCTTATTGTGCTCGGTTTCTACGGCTTTGATTTGAAAGAATATTTGGATGCACCATCCATCAAAGAAAATTTCTCCGCGATCTGGGGATGGACAGTCAGCGCGTGGCACTGGCTCGTGGAGACACTGAAATCATTCCTCCCTAACCGCTAGGGAAGACCCTAAGAGGTGTGGATAACACCCGTTGTGCAGAGAGAGGAGTATGAGTATAATATCCCTAACACTCACTTATCCTTGTTCGATCGGCTTCCACTCGCAGATAGTTACTATACTACTTTTATCCTATGGCCCTTCCTCTAAGAGAAGATTTTTTGCTAAGCATTCGGGTCAACAACTATTCGAATGAGACCCTTTCAAATTATGATCGTGATCTTTCAACATTTGAAAATTTCTTGAAAGACGATGTGCATATTCCTTTTAAGAGCTTGTCCAAACGAACGCTTGAGCTCTTTAAGGCTTATTTGACCTCCCGCGACCGCAAAACGGCTAAAGGGGCTCCGAGCACGGACAAACTGTCGGCTGGCTCCATCAATCGTACGCTCTCAAGTCTCCGGAGCTACTTTAAATACCTCGTGGATTCCGACTATGATACTCCAATCTCTCCTCAATCAATCAAACTTCTTAAAATGCCTCGTACGCATGGACGTGTTGCTGAATTTAGCGCGCTAGTTGAACTTATTGAGTCACCAATCAAATTTGAGAAGAATAAGCGCATTGCGCTTCGCAATCGCATGATGCTTGAGGTGTTATTTGCGACCGGTATGCGCATCTCGGAGCTTCTTTCGCTCAATCGCGACCAGATAAACGATACCGGTAAAATCTTTATTCGAGGTAAAGGCAAAAAAGAACGCTTCGTCTACCTGACCGACCGCGCCAAAGCGCTCCTCAAGGATTACCTACTGACCCGTGACGACGACAATCCTGCACTGTTTGTTCCCTATAGCGGAAAGAATAGCGGCACGGCCAAAGTTCGAATCTCGCCGAATTACCTCCAAATGAAGATTAAACGTTACAAGGAACTCCTTGGTATCATTGTGCCGACCTCGGCCCACTCATTCCGACATGGCTTCGCCACCTATCTTGCCGAACAAGGTGCGAATCCCGCCGCCATTCAAATACTCCTCGGCCATGAATCGCTTCAGACCACCACACGGTACGTGCATGCCTCCGACACGTATGCCGAAAAGACTCACAAGGAATTCCACCCCCTTAAGAACTTAAAGAAATAGGCATACAAAAACTCCCCTTCGCGGGGAGTTTTGCATTACATTAATTGATTTTCGCGAGTTTGATGTCAACTTTCGCGAGCGTATCCGACTTTTGCCAGCATCTGGACGAAGCAAACCACGGCGTGGTGCCTTCCTTGTTATAGAGCCATCTCGCGTACGCAAGGTTACCGTCGAGCGTATGGAGATCGAGCCCAAGCACCTTAGCCGTGTCGTCGTGATAGAATTCGTTGATCTGCATCACGCCGACGTCTTCGACGACCGTTTCGCCGCGAAGTACTTTTCCGTTTCGCCCGATATGGCGGAAACGAGACTCACACTTCGCGATTTCTGCCATAATGGGCGCATCCTTAAAGTATTCGCGCACATAGGCCTCGAGCGTAAGCGGCTCATCCGCGAGTTCTTGTTCCCGCGGAATTGGAGAGAGCGCGCTAGCTGGAGTCGAAGCCGAAACCACCTCGCCGTAGAACGTTCCGAGAAGGAAGAGGACGCTAGTAGTAAGTTCAATCATAGTGTTATATTTGATTACCGCCCGAGGGTCGGCGCCTCCAGGATACTCCTAGATCTCGCGTGACCTTGGGGTTAAAAACAACAACCAGACGTGCGTCTGATTGCGTTCTTATATACTAGCACAGTTGTGCTCCCCTGTCAATACTTCCACACGATTTTTGAGATGCGTCAATGCCTCTTTATGCCTTATGTATAGGCATATTTTAGAGCTTTCGAGGGGCGCTCTTCCGCGTTAATCTTTGGCCTCCTTCTTGGGGATTTCAAATTGGCTGTATTCTTTTAGCAGTCCTCTCTTATGGATCAGTCTTGAGAGAGCCTCGGCTTCAAGTTTAGCGTCGTCGAGGGCGTGGTGACTTCCCTGCCTCGATGGCAGACCGACATACGCGAGTATGGTGTCGAGATTTAGCGCGGAGTGGTTGTGCGTAAGGGGTATGCTCTTCCCTCTTTGTAAATGATCGCCATAAGCGACTGAATGAAGATCTACGGTTCGGTGCGCGAGCGGCCAGTTGAGATGGTAGCGGTGAGCCGTTTCCTGCAGAAAATCTCTGTCAAAAGAAGGGTTCTGACCACAGAGCGTCCACTCCGAGCAAGTCCTCATCCATTCTAAAAAAGCTTCTACCACCGCCCTGTCGGTCTTCTTTTGGTTATTGGCGTTTGGTGATTGGTTATTTGCCTCAATATCCTCCATCGTAAACCCGCTCACCGCGAGTGCCTCCTTCTCAATATGCGCCCCTGGAAAAGGAGCGCACTCCATGTAAAACTGGTGCTCCGGACGATCGAAGTCAAGCGCGCCGACAGAGAGAAGCGAGCAAAGCCTCGGATCAACTCCGGTTGTTTCAACATCAACGACAATCATATATCTAATTATATCCGGATATTCCGGACTAGTAAGTAAACGGCATGGAAGGAAGAGGAACTGGAACACAAACAGCCCAATCTTTGCAGCAGAAACTCTATTATCCCCCTTTTTAGAGACTATTTATATCACCCTGGAGTGATTCAAAATCAGCCTCGAACTCCCCTTCGACGTCGATCGAAGCTATATCCTCCTCGATGTTTTCGGTTGTGTCGGCCGATTCGGGAAGATCCGCTCCTTCCCTGTTCATTGGCTTCCAAAAGAGGAGGGCCGCGACGATAAGAATGACGATGACAATTGCAAAGACAAGTTTTTTCATATAGCTTGTGAATTAATTTGCTGCTCCGGTAGTGGATGCTGACGCTTCCACCTCCGCATTGTTGACGCCCGGAACTCCCGCGAGCGCGGTTGCGGCAGCCCTGATCGCGACATGCACCGCCTTCACTAAGTCCGTTACGGCGCTAAGATCCCCGCGAAGCGCTTGACGGGCCGCCTCGACTGCGGCGCGAAGTTCTCCCTCGGTCGTGACGGTGATTGTGTACGTCTTCGCCGCCTGTGCCGCTACCTCGATGCGCGCGGAAGCAAGAGATGCTTGCGCTCTCGAAATCGCGAGTCGGACCTCACTTACGCTACGCCCATTCGCTTCCGTCTTATCCGTTCGCGAAATGATCTTCAGGAGGACCTCCTCAAGCCGGCTAAGCAGGTTCTCGAATCTCTCGACATGACGGCCATTGATCGCGTCAAACTGTGTATCCAGTTTTTCAACCGTGAGCTTCTTTCTTTCGTCCTTAATAGTTTTGAGCCGCTCCTTGAGCTCCGTGCGCTTCTGCGCGATTTCCCCTTTGAGTACCTCTCTCTCTGCTTCTAGCTTTTGTTTAAACTCGTCCCTTCGAATCGAGAGAGCCTCCTTGACCTCCGCTCGCCTTACTTCGAGGGCTTTCCGCATCTCCTCTCGCTTCTTTGCTATGTCCTCACCCGTCGTGGAGGCATTCTTCCGCATACTGCCAATTTCTGATCGGGCATCTCCTCGTAACTCGAGGTTGGCCTCGCGCGCATCCTGCCGCGCCGCTTGCCCGTCATTTCGGAGTTCCATCCTCGCGTCTTTCACGCCCTTCAGGGCATCCTGCCTCAGTATCTTAATGTCGGCATTCACTTCCTGTCGCGCGGCTTTTCTGTTTTGATTCTGCTCTACACGAACCTCCGCTCCGGCTTGCGCCGATGTTCCCTCTGTTTCCGCGGATACACTGGCGGCTAAGAAGAGGAAAAGTGTAGCTAATATGCTAAATGTGAGACTTTTGGACAGTACACTGTGCGATATCATACGAAAAAGTTAGCTAAAAAAAGAATGCCTAGCCTTACTCACTGTAAGTATAAAAAGCATTGGCTTTTGATGCAACCTATGCCTCGTGTTGTAACTGGAGTTCGTCTAGGATAATCTTTGCATCTTCTTCGCTCGTTAGTATCGGGATGCCGAGATTTGAACTCGGACCCTACGAACCCGAATCGTAGATACTACCGTTATACTACATCCCGCTTTCTTTGGTGCCGATGTAATCGGACTTCCCTATCCTACCGCTCCAGGAAGAAAAAGAGAAGAAGGTGTGTGTCCCTGCCGCAGGATATAATTACCGCACAGTACCCACCGAATTTGACATTAGAGTGGTAGATGTGGTAATGTGTGGCCAAGCCGGTTTGGCACGCACTGCTTCTAAAAGTAGAATGCCGGCCTCCGCTTTCGGGCGGAGTGCTCTTTCAAATTTCCTGAAGGGGGAAAGTGGTTATGGCCAATCTGTTTCTATACAGCTTCTACCACTTCTTTCCAAAAGGGACGCGGCGGTTTTGGCCACCATGCTTCTTGAGGGCGACTACCGCCGCGTTAATTTCCGCAAGGGCTTATGATCCATTGGTCCTATGAGAGAATTGCCCTTTGCGGATCGGGCGCTTGGTTATTAACACCTTGTTTCTTTGAGAGGTATACTAAGCGCCGCTCTTTCTCTCCGTCCCATGTTTGATTTATGAGGTTAATGCACTGTTGATTCTAGGTACTTCATACCTTCCATAAATTTACATCGGGGCGGAGAGTCGCGCGAGGTTTACGGATGTGTGTTCCTATCAGTCTTATACCTCGCGCGGAAATTTACAAAGGTCAAACCTTTGTAAGGTGGAGGATATCAAGTTCATGCTGCTAAAACAAGGATTCCCCCACCTTTGTTCTTTCACAATTTGTCCGTCATTCAATCTGAATCGGCTTTTGGTTAATACCATTAACATGAAGTTGCCGAAAGGATTGTCTGGCGGACAAAATAAGGGGGAGGATAGTGAGAAGATGTTTCTAGAGATGTGATTCCTCCCCCTTTCACTTTTCCCACCCAAGTTTTGCCTTGCAAAACTTAGGCGGGACGGGCGAGGGTATCGATTCCTTGATTCTTAACTGAGGATCCCTCGCCCGAGTTCTTTACAAATCTGCCCCCGCAGTGCGGGGGCAAGAGGCGAGGATATTAGTCGGATATTTTTATAGCTCGACTTCCTCGCCTTCCTCTCAAAGATTTTGAAACATCGAAATTTTTGAGAGGAAGCAATTCCTCACGGCTGGTTTTTTTATTGGTATTCTTATGTGTAAGCTACCAGCCACGCTCTTTCACAATTTCCCGTAATGGGAAAGGTGGCGGTTATAACGGTGATGTTTCTAACACTTACTTACCGCCACCTTAATTTCCCGAAAGGGAATGGGTTTAGGATATGACCATCATGTTTCTATAATGAACTTTCCTCAACCCACAATTGCTCCTTGTAAATTTCGGCCTATGCCGATGTGTGAGGATTTGGAGCTACTGCTTCTGTAGCCAGTATTCCTCACATAATTTCCCCCGAAGTTTTGCTCTGCAAAACTTCGGGGGGACGGGCGAGGATAAACAACACATGCTTCTTAGTAGGTGTTTCCTCGCCCTCCTCTCAAAGATTTTGAAAATCGAAATTTTCGAGAGGAGTCAGAAAGTTATAACTTCTCCGGCTGGTTGAAAGATGTGTGTTTCTAAAAACCGATTACCAGCTGCACTCTTTGAAATTTTCCGACTGCTTTGCGTGTGCAAAGCAAGCGGATTCATAAAACCCTGCCCCGCTTCGCGGGGCTACACCCAAACCCACAACGAAAGGAAATTCAGTGAAAGCTGAAATACTCGAGCAGATACAAAAAGCAAAGCGGGTCGGAGGAATCATCCCTCGCGTCAAGAAAACCGCAGAAGAGGAGGCGCGGCCAACAAAGGTGGCATGGTTCGATAAAACGGATGAGGCCAATCCGGCATTCCGCCCGCTCATCGCGCTCGAAGATGAACGCGATGAGCTCGACTTCGTCCTCGGTCTCTTCCCCCTCAGGATGCGGCCGGTTCAGGAGGGAGAGTCTCTCTCCGGTTTCCTGTCCCATCACGTCGAAAAGGATGAGCAGGGCACGCCGGTCAAAGTCCCAGCCGTCTATGATGGGCTCAAGGAAAAGGACGTCATTGTCCTCTCACTTGGGGGCTTGGGAGATAACCTCTCCTTCGCGCTCTCGAGGCAGGCGGAAAAAGTGGGAGCGCTCGTCCTTCGCTGTCCACCCTCGCAACTCAAGGCGTTCCGGGAAACAAAAGGGTACGACAAAAAGGCAGACCAGACGACCTTGGTCGAGCTTCTCCAGACGAAGCCCGAGGTGTTTTACCCGGTCTTCGTTCGCGAACGCAGAGTAACCTACATGCGCGAATGTTTGCGTTCGCGCACCGATGCCATGAAGGCGCGGATCGCCTGCGAGCAGAGACTGCGGCAACGGGTCATCGGACAAATCTTCTGCAATGAAGAGGGGAAATTCCCCGAGGGTGAGATCGAAAAGCAGTTTGACCTGGTCAAGGCAAGCGACAAGATCCTTGAAGCCCTGAAAGTCGAGGAACACGACAGCAACAAGGCGCTTGAAAAGGCGTGTCGCGCGGTCGAAGTGTATCGCGAGCTTTTCGAGCCGATAAAAGGCGTTGGCCCCGCCATTGCCTCGAGGCTCATCAGTGCCATACAGGACATCCGCCGGTTCGATACGAAGTGGAAGCTCCGAAAGTTTTGCGGAACTTTCTGTCTTCCTGACGGAAGATTTCCACGGTGGCGCAAGGGCGAGGGTAGCGGTTGGAATCCCGACGCCAGGCAGGCGCTGTTTCTCCTCGGCGATCAGTTCAACCGAAGACCCGACAGTGAATGGGGAGCGAAGCTCCTCGAAAACAAGGTGTACTACCGCACCCGGCATCCGGAGGAAATTCCGATAGGCGGCAAGAAAAAGTACACCAAAGCTCACATCCACAAAATGGCGCTTTGGAAGACCTTGGGCGAGTTTGTGGAATGGCTTTTCGCCGCGTGGTGGAAGCTCGAAGGGGTCGAGGCCACTCCGGAAGGAAAAATCCCGTAGTTCTTTAGGGTGTTGGTTATAAAGAGGGTGTTCCTATCAGATCGTTACCAGCATCCCTTCGCCCGCGCAGTGCACTAGTTGCATTGCGCGGTTTTTTGTTGTATAAAGGAGGGGCTTGGTTACTGAGTCTCTGATTCTTATTGGTTACTACCAAGTTTCTGTTTCTGGTTTTAGTGGTTCTGTTCCTAGACGACCGTTGCCAAACAGAAATGGCCCCGCGCCGCAGCGGCGCGGGGCCAACAGCTCTTTCACAATTTCCCGCAAGGGATGCGACGGCTATCACGAACCTGTTTCTATTGGAGTGTTGCCGCCGCACAATTTCCGCGTGTGGGCTAATCGCTGCGTGTTTCTAAGGTGAGAATGCCCTCTCGCGAACAAAAGGTGTTCGGTTAGTGGGTTGGTGCTTCTAGTATATAACTACCGAACACCTTTCAATTTCCGCATTGCGCGGAGCGCTTGGCTATGACGTGTCTGTTTCTACTGACGTGTTGCCAAGCTGACTTTTCCTTGCCGCGGTTATCTTCGCTGTGTTTCTTCCATCTAGTTACCACGGCCAAGGAATATGCGCGAGGTTTTATCTTCAGTGATTCTTAAATGAGTCTACCTCGCGCACAATTTTTGCAAACTGGTTAGCTGGGGCTTGTTCCTACCTATGAGTTACCCGTTTGCAAGGCGGACAAGTAATTGTCCGCCTTTTCTTTTGGAAATCCAGAGTCTTCCGGGCGTATCCCATTACGGGGTAAGAGTCAGACTCTCGGCAGAGAGAGTCTGACTCTTACCCTCTTGTTACTAGCCGATCTCGGCTCCGGAGAGTTCGATTCTTGAACCTGCGGTTACGGTGCCTTGCAGTATCTTCTTTGCGATCGTCTCCTCCACTTTCTCCTGTATCGCATGGCGCATGGGCCGTGCGCCGAACTTCGGATCCTGACCGACTCGAATGAGCGAATCGACGAGAGAGTCGGTAACTATGAATTCGATCCCCTTCTCCTTCAGACGCCTTGCGAGCTCCTCAAGCTCGAGTGCTGCGATAGCTCGAAGTTCCTCTTCTCGAAGCGGGCGAAAGAGGACCACGTCGTCAAAGCGACTGAGGAGTTCCGGCCGGAAGATCCCGCGACCGACAAGGTCGGTAACGACGGCGTCTTTATCCAAATCTCGACCTTCTTGTATCGTCTTCCAAATGAGATCGCTTCCCGCGTTCGATGTAGCGATAATGATAAGATTTCGGGCGTTCACTCGCCTTCCGGACGCGTCGGTGAAGAATCCTTCGTCGAGCACTTGCAGAAAAAGGTCTTGCACGTCCTTATGTGTCTTCTCAAATTCATCAAGGAGAAGAACACCGAAAGGACGCTCGCGGAGGAGCGCAGGAAGTACGCCAACCTTGCCACTCTCGAAGGTCCCGATGAGCCGTGAGAGTCCTTCAACGGCTGCGTATTCGGACATGTCGAGGCGAATCATAGCCTCTTCGTCGTTAAAGAGGGCTTGCGCGAGAGCTTTCGCGGTTTTAGTCTTCCCTACCCCCGTTGGCCCTAAAAACAAGAAGGAGCCAATCGGGCGATCGAGCGACCCTAGCCCCGTGCGAGTACGCCGAAGCGCGCGGGAAACGGCGCCGACCGCCTCCTCTTGACCCACGATGCGTTCGTGGAGAATTTCTTCCAGTTTAAGAAGCTTCTTTCTTTCATCCCCATCGGGCTTACCGGCGGCGATTCCCGTCTTTTTGGAGACAAAAGAGAGCACGTCCTCTCTACCCGCTATGCGCGTTTTCTTCCGTTCCATCTCCTCGGTAAGTTCAAGGAGGAAATGGCTCGCCCTCTGGGGCAAGTCGCCCTCAAGAAAGTAGCGCTCCAAGCTCTCCGCAAGCGCTTGAATCGCCGGGAAGGTGAGCAGCACTCCCGCCCTCCTCTCGATACGCTCCGCCTCCCCTTGAAGCATCGAGATAACGCCTCCCCTCTCCCCTTGCTCGACGAGCACGCGCTCGAAATACTCTCGAATCTTTTGCTGTTGCTCCAATCGCTGTCGGAACGCCTGGAGTTCCGAGATCGCCACGATCTGGATGCGAGAGGAGGCGAGGAATGGATCGAGGAGCGAAAGGAGATCGGAGGGAAGAGCCTTCGCGTCTTCAAGAAACGCGTCAAAGTGATCGAGGACGAGAATGATGTTGCCGATGTGCACCGCCTCAACGAGCAGTTTCTGAAATTCCGTTTCAAAGAGAGCCTTTTCCTTCATCGCGGACATGAACGGTACGCCGTCAAAAATAAATATGCGCTTATGCGCGAGAGGGGGGAGTACCACTCCTTGCTTGATGCGTGAAGAGAGCCTCGCGAGCACAGCAAGTTTCGAGACGTCCCCCTCCCCCACGAGGAGGACGTTGGCATCCCTTCCTCGCGAAAGAATGCTCTCAACCTCATCAACTTCCCGCGTACTCTGTATTCCCTTTCCGATCGAGATGAATGCCGAATGCGTGCTCATTTCAATCGCGTATCGCTTCAGAAGTATCGTCTCTCCATAGGCCCAATCCTTGCCGACGCCGGGAATTCGTCCGAGAGCGTCGCGGCTCCACCACCTTAGGGACGCCTTGTTACTCCCTTCGATGCTGGAAACCCATCTTGCGGCTCCGATGAAATCCGAGGCGGAAATTTCGAGACTATCGAGAAAATGGCCGAGGGCCTCATCGTAGGAGAGAAGCGCCGCGCTGAAGGCTCCAAGATCAATCGGTTCCTCCTCTTCTCTCCTAATCTCAAAGCGCTTCCCCGGAACTTGCCGCTTCTCCAGAAAGCTCACGAGCTCCTTCGAACCGATACCCGCGCGAAGAGCGACCGCGCCCCCGAATCGAGAGGAGAAAAAGTCGAGCGTCGGCTCCCTCATTCCGCGCCAGAGGATGTGGGCGACTTCATAGCGAATGAGCACAGGTGCTGTCGACGACTCGGCGAGCAGTGATTCGTTGTCCAAAAAATATGAGGAGGAAAAAAACGCGTAGAGGAACGAGAGGAGGAGGAAGCACGGCAGAAGTAGGAAGAACGCGCCTTCCGCGAGGGGGTAATAGGTTTGCGCGAACGCAGAGAAGGAGGGAGCACTCGCCGACGCGAGAGGAAGAAAGGCGGCGAAAAAGAGACCGATGAAAAGAGAGAACGCGATAGCGGTAAGCGCTCCGAAAAGCGTCCGGAGAGCGCGCAATTTCCTTTCGGAGATAACCGCTTCGACGAGAAGGGCTCCCCTGTAGCGCCGCGCCTCTTTTTGTAACAGTGCGTATTCCATACGATTGAAGCGGGACCTAATTGAAACGTGCGAGGGACAAAAGTCCAAGAATAGCGAACGTGACGATAAGGAGGGGCGCGAAGAGCCATGCGAGAGCGAAGAGCACAAAGAGCGCGGAGAAAAGCGTGATCGCAGAGAGGCCGACGCAAAGAGTACTTCCACGAACCAAAAAGCCGATGACGCGAAAGAGGGCGTTTAGGAGACTGCTCCCCAAGAACCCGGCGGTGTTTTTGCTGGGGACTTCATGCAATCGCTTCCAAGGAGAGAAAAGCGTGCGGAAAAGCAGTTCGATCGAGAAGAAATGCCATAGGAACCATACGATGTTTTTGTACAGTTTATACAGATCGCTCCACGCGACAGAGTAGTGCCAAAAGATATACGCTATGGGGAGTTCCAAGGCTGATGTCATGATGAAAGGAGGATCCTATTAGTATAACGCTTTGAAACGAATTCGTAAGTCACAGCTGAGCTTATCTAACAGGCTTGAAGTAAATCTTATTCCCGTACCTAAGATCAATGTAGCTTATATCCAGCCGCTTTCCCGATCGAGGGAGCACATCGTCCTCTGACAGCAATAGCTCAAGATTGGTGAGGGACTGCGCGTACGCGGACTCGCGCACCATAAGCCGAAACCCCAGGTGAAGCGCCACGTCAACTTCACCTCTCTCTTTAAGCGTCGCTCTCACCGGGTCGAGATCAAGGTCCTCAAGCGCCTTCAGAAAAGAGAGCAGTTCCATAAGTCGTTTTGGATCGATGAGGCTTTGCCTAAGTGGGGTCGAGGTGGCCGCCGCTTCGAGGCGATAATACGACAGCTCCGCTTCGCCTGGAGCCTCGGCAAAGACAAATCCCGTTTCATCCATAAGAAAACACCCGTACGCCTGCGCGCAAAAAAGCGCCTTCGGCTCGCGCTCATGGACCCCGACGCGAAGCGTTGAGAGGTTTCGAAGCGAGAGGGAGACGCTCGAGAGCTCCGAAAACTTATCGAGGAGAGTTTCCCTGATGGCGGATTTTGGGTAGAGCAAGGCGTGCGACTTCGGAATCACACCAAAGTAGGTACCCGAGAGTCCGCCCTCTACCATGCCCTCTATGAGATCTCTTGGAATTCGCGCTTCGCCGACGATCTCCACCGAGCTAATACGGAAGGTCGAGCGCGAGAAGGTGTACAAGATCCCTCCCAACACAAGTACCACGAGTATAGCAACGAACATGACCTTTTTTGTCGCTCTTTTTCGTTCTTTACGAGCAAGGCGAGGGGAACGCAATGTTTTACGACGAACCATGGGGTAGAATTTCGAATGACGAATATCGAATACCTAATGCCTAAAAATATCAAATCTCGAATATCTAACATCGAAAAAGAAACACGTTAACTTTCGCATTTGGTATTTGACTTCCTTTTTCGATATTTGAAATTTGTGTGATAGTCGTAGACTGGTATTTGATATTCTAAAATCAGCGAACAGGTTTAATCACTTCCTTACCAACATACTTTTGCAACACCGTGGGTACCTTCATAGATCCATCCGCTTGCTGGTTATTCTCGAGAAGTGCGACAAGAGTGCGCGGCGTCGCGATGGCCGTGTTGTTAAGCGAGTGAGCGAATCTCGCCTTGCCGGTCTCGTCCTTGTAGCGAATATTCAATCGCCGCGTTTGGAAATCATGGAAATACGAGGATGAGTGGGTCTCGCGGTACGCGTTCTCTGAAGGAACCCATGTTTCAATGTCGTACTTCTTCACCTGCCCGAGTCCGAGATCTCCTCCGCAGTTGATCACGACGCGGTAGGGGAGCTCGAGCGCCTGCAAGAGTTCTTCAGCGTTTTTGGTAATCTCTTCGTGAAGCGCGACTGACTGTTCATGGCTCGCCTCCGAGAGCACCACCTGCTCAAGTTTGAAGAACTCGTGCACTCGAACGAGACCCTTCGTGTCCTTGCCGTAGCTCCCTGCCTCGCGCCGGAAGCAAGGAGAGAAGGCGAGAATCTTCTTCGGGAGATCTTCCTTTTTCAGCATTGACTCCGAAAAGTACGACATCGTCGCGACCTCCGCCGTTCCCGCGAGGTACTCCTTGTCCTGCGTTTTGTAGAGATCGTCTTCTCCTTGCGGCAAGTATCCGGTGCCAAGAAGCGTGCTTCTTCGAACGAGCGAGGGAACGAGCATGAAGGTGAAGCCCTTTTTCATAAAGAGGTCAAGCGTGAACTGCCAGAGTGCCATCGAGAGAAGTGCACCTTCGTTTTTCAAAAAATATCCTCGAAAGCCCGCCACGTCTCCGCCTCGGAGGAAATCGGCAAGATCCGCCGCCTCCATGAGCTCCATGTGATTTTTCGGCGTGAAGGCAAACGCCTCAGGGGTTCCCCACTTCCGTACCTCCCTATTATCCTTCTCGCTCTCACCGTCCGGCACGGACATATCGGGAATGTTCGGAACCTCGAGCATGAGCGATTGCCACTTTAGCATGATCGCCTTTAGCTTCGTTTCTTCTTCCTCAAGACCGCCCTTAAGCGCCCGAAGCTCCTCGACGAGGAGTCGCCTCCGATCATCTCGAATAAGCGAGGTCATCTGTTCGCTTTTCTTGTTTTGCTCCGCCCGTTTCTCCTCGACAACGGTAAGGAGCGCCCGACGCTCATCGTCGAGCTTCAGGAGTTCGTCAACGTTAAACTTCAGGCGCTTTTTACGCGCCGCCTCCGCGATGAGTTCCTTGTTTTCACGGATGAATTTAATGTCTAACATGGGGAAGTGAGTAGCTGGTAGTCCGCCGGCTGGCGGAGTAGTTAGTAGATATAGAAATCAAGAACTGGTTATTGCTTCTATAGTATATAACTAAGAGGGGGTTTCGTGAATGTGTACAAGAAGATGGCGAGCTCTCAAAGGCTCGCCATGTGAACAACGACCGAAGATGTTTAGTGGGGAGGAAAATCTGGAGAGAACAGACGGCGCGTAGCTTTTGCCAACGCCTCGTCGAACCTCCTTGCCTCTCTCCTAAATGCTCGAGAGGTCATGTTACGCACTGGTGTCTCGTCCGACGTTTTATCATCGGGATGACGGAGGTCGTCTGGCGTTAACGGGTAGTTTCTAAGCTCGGGATAGGGCACAAGATGCCTATATGCCGGCTTAATGCGACGAAGAACATTGGGTAATGTGCTCATAGGTAAACCTTTCATGCTACAGTATACACCATGAAAGAGTTGCAAGTACAAGATTTTCCCCGACGCCTCCGAGAGATCGCCGATCCGCCGAAAAAACTGTATCTGCAGGGAACGCTTCCGGGAGAGGACCACAAGTGGCTTGCGGTTGTTGGCTCGAGGAAGTACACGAGCTACGGCAAAGAGGTCTGCGAGAAGCTGATTGAGGGGCTAGGCGAGTATCCGATCGTCATTGTTTCGGGGTTAGCGCTCGGAATCGACGCTCTCGCGCATCGTGCCGCGCTTGCGGCGAAGCTCCCCGCGGTGGCGGTGCCCGGGTCCGGCCTTAACCCTCGCGTGCTCTACCCTTCTACCAACCGCACTCTTGCGGACGCGATCTTGAAGGCAGGTGGCGCCCTGCTCTCCGAATTTGAACCGGACTTCAAGGCGACGGCCTGGGGGTTCCTACAGAGGAATCGAATTATGGCGGGGCTTTCGGATG
>Ga0209542_10007693_pt1 | contig 20384 bp, 22 predicted proteins | sample RifCSPhighO2_01_FD_184028 | JGI IMG/M metagenome (GOLD analysis project Ga0209542, IMG submission 184028) | Soil microbial communities from Rifle, Colorado - Rifle CSP2_plank highO2_0.1 (SPAdes) (version 2) | ecosystem: Environmental > Terrestrial > Deep subsurface > Rock core/Sediment ...
AAACGAAAAAGGAACAACAGCAAACGAAGTAATGATGAGCTTGATAACAACATGGAAACAACAGAACAAAAACCCATTCTTAGAGCTTAGAGCGCTCCTCTAAGCTTTCCACGTACGTTCTTCAGTAACTTTTAAATGAAATAAAAATCTCAACCAGTTCACAGTCTCTTAGAGAATCTAGTTTAAAAGTATTGGATACTATATAACCAGGATACTTTATAACCAATAAAAAAACTAATTATTCAAAATTCTCTTTAATCTTTAACCCAAAACTTGCTTTTCAAAAATAACGAGTTAGGCACGTACAACAAATCGCCATTTTCAGTTCTGATCTCCGTTTCCAGAAAGCCAATTCTCTCTACCCGGCCGCCAATTTCCCTGACGTTTACATGATGTCCTTCAATCATACGGCCTTTTCTCTGGAGTAAAACCCAAGCCACAAAATTGGGAATTACATCTTTTAAACCGACTATCGCCGTCAGTACGACTAACATTAAGACTGCTCCCAGAATTAAAATTAACACGATGGAAGTGATGCCCAACTGTTCTAAAAAAAAGATCATGGTGACTAAATAAACCAAATACGATAAGATAGAACTGATCCAATGTTCCAAGTTGTAAGTTACTCCTACCCGGCTCATTATTTTATTCAGTTCGATTTCTTTTAAAATTCTGAATACCAGCTTTTTAACCAGCACGCCGAGAGCCAACCCAATAAGCAGAATTCCAATTCCAACAGCAATCGTATAAAAATATTCCTGGGCTAATTTAAGGATCTTAACAGCCATATGATAACCCATAATTGAAGATATTTAAACATATCGGAGAAAAAAGGCTGGTTATTGCCAACAGAGGTACGAATTCAAAGAAGACTTAATAATCTAATTCAAATAAAAAGAGTTAAAAACTACTTCTTAAAAAGACTTAATAATCTAATTTAAATAAAAAGAGTTAAAAACTACTTCTTAAATAATACCCTTAATGGTTGATTATAATAAACAGATCAAGGATTTGCAGGATGAATTAAGGAAAACCAAGTATAATAAGGCTACGCAGGGCCACATCGGAATTGTTAAAGCTAAAATAGCCCAATTAAAGGAAAAGCAGGAATTAAGGTCCGTTAAAAAAACAGGCAAATCTGAACACGGTTATTCGGTAAGAAAATCTGGCGATGCCACGGTCTTGTTATTAGGCTTTCCCTCCACTGGAAAATCAACGCTGTTGAACACTTTAACTGGGACTAGTTCGGAAGTGGCAGCTTATGCTTTTACTACCTTAACGGTAATCCCTGGAATGCTGGAATATAATCAAGCTAGTATCCAAATATTAGATGTTCCGGGAGTTGTTTCCGGAGCAGCTTCCGGCCGCGGCCGGGGAAAGGAAGTTCTAGCAGTGATCCAAAATGCCGACTTAGTATTGATGGTAATTGAAGTAAACTATCCTGAGCATTATCCGGCCATTTTAAGAGAAGTATGGGAATCAGGAATCAGATTAAACAAAACCAGGCCGGAAGTGTTCATCAAAAAGAAAAGTTATGGTGGAATTCAAATCGGCCGCACGGTAAAATTTGACCTTGATGATGATACCATTAAAAAAGTTCTCCGCGAATTTAAGATTGTCAGCGCTGATGTTTTAATCAGAAGCCCCATTGATGTGGATGATTTGATTGACTGCATTGAAGGCAATAAAAAATATCTGCCGGCTATAACCTGCATCAGCAAAGCTGATATGGCAACGGTATCGCAAGTTGATGAGATCAAAAGAAAAATTAATGCTGACATTGCCGTATCTGCGGAAATGAACCTGAACATTGAAACTTTAAAAGAGCTGATTTTTCAAAAATTGGATTTTATCAGAGTCTATATGAAAGAGCCTAAGAAGGAGGCGGATATGAAGGAGCCGATGATTATGAAGAGAAATTCTACCATCAAAGATGTTTGCGAAAAAATGCATAAAGAGTTTGTTTCCAAATTCCGGTTTGCCCGCATTTGGGGCCCCTCCAGCAAATTTCCCGGGCAGCAATTTAGGCGAGTAGATCATGTATTAATAGATGGGGATGTTTTAGAGATACATTTGAAGTGAACTGCTATCTTTTTTGATAGGACGTTTGTCTTTAAATTCTCTCTAAACTTTTATAAAATACAGTTAAATATAGTTCCTAATGTGCGGCATCATTGGAATAATCAATCATCTTCAGGCGGAACAGCAGGTTAAAACAGCTTTAGCTTTGTTAAAAAATCGCGGCCGGGAGGGGGCTAATTCTATGAAGATAAGCGACCAGTCCATTTTAGGACATACTCTTCATGCAGTGGTAAATAATATTCCTCAGCCCATTAAAAATAAAGGAATCTTAACAGCTAACTGCGAAATTTATAATTGGCTGGAACTAAATAAAAAATATGGTTTTAACGCTGGAAACGATGCAGAATTATTACTGCAGTTTTTAGATCAATTTGGTTTAGAAAAGTTAGAAGAATTGGATGGCGTCTTCGCCTTTGCTTACTGCAATGAAAATAAATTAATGCTGGCTCGGGATATTATCGGAGAAAAACCGCTCTGGTTTGCTCAACCCGGGAATAATCTTGCTTTTGCTTCGGAAAAAAAAGTTCTGAAAGTGTTAGATTATGTCAATATTCAAGAATTAAATCCCCGGCAGATTTTGATTTATGATCTAATTGGTAAAACTATTGAAATTAAGCCCAGAACTTTTTTTTCTTGCCTGCCGGAACATCAGCTAAGTTATGAAGAAATAAAACAACAAACAAAAAAATTGCTGTATCAAGCTATTAAAAAAAGAATCCCCGATCAGAAGTTGGGGTTGCTCTTTTCTGGAGGAATTGACTCCACTTTTATTGCTAAATATCTTAAGGATAACGGTTGCGATTTTACTTGTTATACAGCAATTCTGGATACGGGCGGCGCAGAGCCATCGGATTTCATTTATGCTAAGAAAGCTGCTGAAGAATTGGGATTAAAATTAAAAATTAAAAAAATAAAACTGACAGAAATTCCCCTGTATTTAGAAAAATTAGTCCCCTTAATCGAAGATTCTAATGTGGTTAAAGTAGGGGTAGCCTTGCCCCTCTATTTAGCGTCTAAAATGGCTAAAGAGGACGGCTGCAAGGTTATTTTCTCCGGGTTAGGCAGCGAAGAAATTTTTGCCGGATACGAGCGGCATAAAAACTCTGCTAATGTTAATCAAGAATGCGTTTCCGGTTTGTTAAAAATGTATGAACGCGATTTATACCGCGATGATGTGCTCACGATGGATAATCATTTAGAATTGCGGCTGCCTTTTCTGGATTTAAATTTAGTTGATTATGCTTTAAAAATTCCAGAGAAATACAAGATTAAAGAGGGCGCAGGCAAATTAATTCTACGGGAAATCGCCATCACTGAAGGAATTTCTGAAGAGTTAGCTTTTCGGAAGAAAACTGCGGCTCAATATGGGTCCAAATTTGATTATGCGCTGGGAAAATTAGCCAAACAAAATAACTTTAATTCCAAATCTTCTTATTTAAAACAATTTTATTCCGCTCCTAATCTTAAATTGGGGGTATTATTTTCTTCAGGAAAAGATTCAACTTCGGCAGCTTACGTTATGAAACAGCAAAATTATGAGTTAACTTGCTTAATTACTTTAAAGTCGAAAAATAATGCCTCTTACATGTTTCAAACTGCTGGAACTGAAATGGTAGAACTGCAAGCCCAAGCCCTGGGCGTTCCGTTAATTATTCAGGAAACTGGCGGCGAGAAAGAACTGGAATTGCAGGATTTAAAAAAAGCTCTGGCTAAAGCTAAAGAGCGGTATCAGATTGACGGTGTTGTTTCCGGCGCATTATTTTCCACTTACCAGCGGGACAGGATTGAGAAAATTTGCGACCAGTTAGGGCTAAAGATCTTTACTCCACTATGGCATAAGCCGCAAGATCAGCATTTGCAAGAAATAATCAACCATCAGTTTAAAGCTATTTTAACGGCTATTGCCGCTGAAGGCTTAGATGAATCCTGGCTGGGCCGGGAAATAGATTCAAAATTTATTGAAGAGATAAAAACTAAAAAAGTTAATTATGCCGGCGAAGGCGGAGAATTTGAGTCATTGGTTTTAGATAGTCCATTATTTAAAAAAAAATTAAGCATTATTCGGTCTCGGAAAGAGATGGATTCTCCTCATTCAGGAAGATTAATAATTGAGAAAGCGATATTAAAAGAAAAATGAAACAATTAAGAAAAGGCTCGGAAATTTCTAAACCTTTTCCAAAAATAGTAATGTGCTTCGGCACTTTTGATTTATTGCACTTGGGTCATCTGTATTATCTTAAGCAGGCTAAGAAACAGGGAGATTGTCTGGTAGTAGTTGTCGCCCGGGACAAAACCAAGCAATTACAAAAAAAACTTACTGTCTTCTCTGAAAAAGAGCGGTTGGAACTAATTCAAAGCTTGCGTTGGGTGGATAAAGCCGTATTAGGCCATCTAAAAGACCATTTTAAAATAATCCAAGAAATAAATCCTCTGGTTATTTGCTTGGGTTATGATCATCCAATTTCTGAAACCAAATTAAAAGAAAAATTAGCTAGATTAGGGTTAAAACCAAAAATAATCAGAATTTCTTCTTATAAACCAAATCAGCAAAAAAGCTCTTTGCTTAAGGAACTGATATTAAAACATAACTTTTAAATAAAATCCTTTCTTTAATGTTTAAAAAGAAGATAATGATTACAGATACTAATGATTAAACAAAAGATGCTAATCGGAGTTTTGGTTATAAGCTTCATTATTGTTTCTGGCTGTTCTTCCGGCCCGCCCAATGAGATTAAGGCCCAATTTGCCAAGTGCCTTTCTGAAAAAGGCGTTACTATGTTTGGAGCTTATTGGTGTTCACACTGCCAGCAGCAAAAAAAAATGTTTGGCAAAGCTTGGGATGAAGTTAATTATGTGGAATGTTCTTTGCCTGGTGGAAAAGCCCAAACAGAAATCTGCAAGCAGGCAGGTATACAATCTTATCCTACTTGGGAATTTGCTCCAGGAGATCGGTTATCTGGATCATTGTCGTTTGAACAGCTGGGCGCTAAAAGCGGCTGTGCTTTATCTTAATAAAGAACGCAAAATTCTGTTTAGGCGGGGGAGTTTTTTGGTATAGGACAAGTTTGGGCAACAATTTTCTTGGCTAAAGAGTTTACAGCGGCTAACACAATAATTATTCCCAGTATTCCTATTTCTATTCCTTTAAATGGCAAAACGGCTAAAAGGCTGCTTAATCCCAGCAATCCTAATAATCCCAAAGCGCAGGAAGAACAAGCCGGAGCAATTACGCTGGCAATCACGCCGACTCCGCTGGCATAAATTCCATCTTTAATCTGTCTTCGCAGTAAAAAAATAGTCATGGAAACTAAAATACCTGTTAAAACGGAAATGATTACTAAAAAGATAATAGAATAGATTGACATTGTCTCATGAAAGCCTAAAATGAGTGAAATAAATAAGTTTGGTGTTAATAAGGCTAAGCGAAAATTATGAAAAACGGCGTTAAAGGAATAAATAGCTAGGGCTGAAAGAATAGAAATAAAATAATAATGTTGGTTCTCAGAATACACTTCCTGCAAGGCTTGTTTGATTAAACTAAGATCCATAGCTATGATGAAAGGCTGAATGATTAATAAAAATTGTTATGGAGATTTTGTTAAATTCAAAAATATTGGTATAAAGTAAAGAAATTCCTAAAATCACCCATCCCCGCGGTGGGTATATGGCCCAAGCGGGAATTAAAATAAGAAATTAAATAAAATTAATTTATAGCTAGTGTGATTTATTTTCGTACAATTATTATCACTAGCTATAACTAAAAATGGCTAAAAAAGTACGATTATTTAGCATTTTTAATTCAATTCAGCGTCAATTACTTGCTGGAATACGGTGAAAGGCTGAGCGCCGCTAACTAACTCGCCATTAATTAAAAATCCCGGCGTGCCCTGAATTCCGCTTTTTCCCCCGTCAGCCATGTCTTTCTGCACTTCTCCGGCTTTCTCACCAGAATCCAGACAGTTGTCAAATTTGGCTGAATTTAAGCTCAGCTCTTTGGCAAATTGCTTAAATGAGGCTACTCCACCCTGAACTCCTTTTTCAAACAGCAGATCATGCATTTCCCAGAATTTTTCCTGGTCGGCAGCGCATTCTGAGGCTTCAGCAGCTTTCTGAGCCTGCGGATGGAAACTTAGCGGGAAATCTTTGTAAATTAATTTAACTTTGCCGGTTTTGATGTATTGTTCTTCAATTTGCCCTAACGTTTCAGTGTAAAATCGTCCGCAGAAGGGGCATTCAAAATCGCTCCATTCGATGATGGTTACTGGAGCCTTTTTTTCTCCTTTAATGTGATCATCATTATTGATCAGCCCTTCAAAAGCCACTTTTGTTGGCTTAGTGGGAGTTGGTTGAGTGTCGCCAACGGTATCCACGACTGTTCCTCCAGTGGGATTTCCGTCTCTAAACGCAAAAAAAGCTAATACCGCAATCAATACTACGGTGGTAATCTTCCAAAAGTTATCTGACTTTAATTTTCCCGGAGCGCTGGGCGCTTTATTCACCTGAGAAGTTTGAACTGGCTCTTCTTTCCATTCGGTCTTCTGTTCTTCCATAATATCCCTCCAAATTATTAATAAGGCAATTACATAATAAGTACTATATAATAATTGTGATATCCTAAAAGATAATTAGGCCTTATTTAATCTTCATTTATACCAAAGGACATAAATTAAAGATTGATAATTAAAGATCGATAGCATTTCAATCGATAGCATTTCAATTAACCTTCTTTCCAATCGTAACTACCGCAAATAAAAAATTTCTCTTCTGTTTTATAACCTGCAAACCGGCTCTTAAGAATAATTCTTTCATTTGTTTTCGTCTGTTAACTTTTACACAGCCCGGTTCAAATTTTTCAAATAACCAATGTATTGGCCGGAAAAAGAAATTGATGTCAGAGACAATTACCCAGCCTTTCTTCTTAGTTACCCTAACCATTTCTGTCAGAGCCTCTTTTTGGCGATCATAATGATGAAAAGCTTCAGTGCTGACGGTGTAATCAAAATAATTATCAGCAAAAGGCAGCTGGAGAACATTAGCTACTTTTAAAGCAGCCATCAACCCGAGCTTTTCTTTAGCCTTTTGGACCATTCCTTCAGAAAGGTCTATTCCATAACGCCGGGCTCTTCCTGTTAATTGATCTAAAAATTGGCCCGTTCCGCAGCTGACATCCAAAATCTTAGTGTTCTTATTCAGCTTTAACTCCTTAATTACCGGCCTTTGAAAACCTTTCATCCAGAACTGGAAAAGAGGATTATCGTAAGTCTTAGACCATTTATTGAAAAAAGTTCTATTTATCTCTTTATTTTGCATGTTTTATGCCATTTGGCGCTAATTGCCGGTTTTCTCTCAATAAAGAGAATTTTGAATGATTCATCTTTTATTGACAAAGTTCTCTAAAGATTCTTTTTAAGAAAATAAATGTTTTGTTTTTAGGCAATACTTATTTTTTTCATTATATGATGCCGTCCATTCTTTGTTGTAGTATCATACTAAACATATACGTTGAAGAAATTATCCTTGTTCTAACTCTTTAAGCTCTGCTTCAGTTAAAGGAGTTAAAATATAAGTTGCATCGTCGCCGGTTTGCTCCACTACCTCGCGACAAATTACATTTACCAGACCCCCGGGACATTTTTTAGGTTTCAATTCCTTGATTACATCCGCAATAGTAGTTTGAGAATTATAATCTTTCGGATCAAAAAGATCTACGATACGGTAATGCCTGTTGCTTAAAAATTGATCCTGATAGGACTTATCCATTGGATTAATAAGACGCGACTCCAAAGGTTTTGACTCCTCAATAAAAGCTCGATCTTCATCTGCGCATTGCTTAGAGCGATATAAATCTACGCCACAGACGATATATCGTGGAATTTTGCCAACAATGGCCAGTTCTTTAAGAGAACCAAACGGTTCGACAATTTCAAAGTCCATAGAACTACCTTTCCAAGATAATGGATTGATAAAGATTTAGAACTTTCAAGGTGTTTGATAAAAAACTCTTATTTGTTTATCACTTTTTTGGCGTACTGAATATTTAATTCTAATCTTTCCCGCGCTGATCCAGTATACAGTCCTAACTCTCCCTGCAAAATTCTTTGTTCCCGGCAAGGCAATTTAGTGAAGAAGTCATTAAAAAAAGGATCTCTTAAAGCTGTTTCTAATAAAGGCGCCCGATGCCCTTTAGCTTGTTTTGAAAACTCCTTTACAGCCTCATGTCCAACCCCATACTGCGGGTGGTTCCAGCCGTGCGCTCGGGTAACAGCAACCATAGCTTCGCTGGGAAAGTCGCGAACTTTTTGCAGATGTTCGCTCATTTTATCATTATTTACAATTAAAGAATTGGTTGCTTTTACGGCTCTGGCAAGAGATTCATAAGTTTCTGCCATCATCAATTGCGGCTGGTATCTGGCCGATTTTGAACCCCGCAAATCTCTTTGAAAATCAGTGCTAATTAGTCCATATAATATGCGCATGCCGCTTTCCACAACCGGTTCCGTTCCGGCAATATTCTCCCAATGAATGGGATTATTTTTTGCCGCATCGGCGCTGGAGCCGCCCAGCCGTTTTTCTTCATCAAAAGAACTGATTTCATTTATTTCTGAAGAGTAAAGCAGGCGCATATCGTTAGCAAAATCAGTTAAGACACCCATTAAGGTCGTGATAGCATGCCCGCAATCGGCCAGCCGCTCTTTTTGCACTATCTGGGTGGAAGTCAAATCTGGTTCCAGATTTAGTTTTTCCAGAACTCTTCGTTCAAATTCTAAGGAGTTACCTTCACCAATAACTATATCAATACTCGCTCCAGTGCCGACAATTCCGCTGATCTTTCCTCTGAGGTCTTCAAATGCCGCATCACTTTTTTTAACTCTTTCAGCTAACCGCGCCGCATATCCTGCGAGAACTCCTCCAAACAGTACCGGAGAAGTGTGCTGCAGATGCGTTCTGCCGACCTGTCCTACAAACTTATAGCTTTCTGCCAGGTCGCATAACTTTTCCACGAGTTCTAAAGCTTTTGGTTTTAAAGTAGTTTTCCACGCTAATTTAAATAAGTAAGATCTGGCTGTGTCCAGAATATCATAAGAAGTAGTGCCTGGATGAAGCATGGCTTTAGTTTCTAAACTAACATGCCTTCCCAATTCTTCAATGACTGCCAATTGGTCATGTTTGGTAATTTTCTCTTCGATTAAAGTTGCATTTAAAGGATCAAATTTAGACAGGGCTTCTTCCAGTTCAACTACATTCTTCGGATCGGCTTTGCTAAATTCTACTCTCGTTTCCAACAAAGCCTTCTGGACTTGCACGCAGGCTTTTAATTCAGCTTCAAGACTAAAGAAGGGAGCCAGATGTTGCGACTCTTTGTAATATCTTGAATCATCCGGGCTGAGGCATTTTAAGCGATATCTGGCAATGATCAATTCTTCCACTGAGAATTTCGCAGTTAGATCGTCGGCCATGATTTAATACCTGTTTTAGAAGCACGATCTAGGATGTTGATATTGTTCTTGTTCTTTAGAACATTCTCTGGAGAAATTACACAATAAAGAGCGAAGTTCTTCTAATCTCTTAGAATTGGCTGGAACAGCTTCCAATTCAGACCTAAGCAACCTCATCTCTAAAGCTAGTTCGGATATGTGGCGAATATTTTTATCTGAATTTTTTATAACAGCTCTCCAAAGAGTAAGATAAGGAAAATTAGGCTCGGTAAGAGCAGTATCAATATCCTTCAATTGGTATTTTTCTAAAATTCCAGCTAATTCTTGAACTTGGCCAAAATCATGATTTCTTTTAAGAAGATAATTATCAATTTCAATTGCTCCATTTAGCGCTAACAATGAAAGATACCGGGGAGTATTTTTTATTTCATCAGAATCCTGTCCGATTTTTCCAACATAAAACTCTTTTAGTTTAGTCATTATCCACTCTCGGCGCCAAAATAAAACTTAACAGGAACCGGTCGGTAACCTTGTACTCTAATTTTAACGGATAGTCTGTATTAAAAAACAATCTGGCGCTTTCGCTTAATTTGCCTCCAGCAATCATTTTTTTGAGATATTCCAAGGAATATTTTCCTTTAAACGTTTCATTGGAGTCGGTATTGATTGTGGTTATATCATCAGCTTTAATTTCTATAAATGCCTTGGATAAATCGCCTTCAGCCTTTACGCACAATTTCTGTTTTTCTCCTAGAAAAGTTACCGATTCGGCTACTACGCTGACATCCTCTATGAATTCAGTGATTATTGAAGAATCAGTTTGAATAACGATCGGGAAATTCAACTCCGGAACTTTTTGCTCTTTATCGTCAACTTCTAATGTAGGGATGGAGAATGATCTAAGGGTATTGCTTTTCATTTCGATCTTTAATTTGTTGTCTTCAGTAGTTTCCAATTTAAGAATGTCATCCGCTTTAGCTCTTCTCAAAATTTGCTTAAGGCTGTTAAGGTTTATGGCTATTTCTTCATGGTCCTGGACAGCGTATTCAGTAAATGAACTGCTTAACAATTTAAAGATAACCATGGCTACATTGGCTGGGTCCATAGCTATCAATTCCAAGCCGTCTTTAGTGGCTTTGAATTTAGCTTCAGCAACTAATTCAGAAATTATGGAAATGCTTTCCTTAAAATATTTTAATTCAGCTAATACTAACTTCATAATTACCCCACCAGCACCTTTCGGAGGCTGGTTTCTTTATAAAATTTGTTAAAGTAAAAGAGTTATTTTAACTCAACTTTATTCTTTTTCCATCCTCCATTACAAAAGTATTCTTATAGCCCATTTTGGCAGCTAGTTCTTTAATTATTTCTGCCTTTTCTGGGCCGGCATGCACTGGAATAATATTCTCTGGCTTAACCATTTCCAGCAATTCGCGGTGATCTTCTAAGTGTCCATGACCAGAAACGTGGACATCTTTGAAAATTCTGACATTGTCTTTGGATAAGGCTGCTTCCAATTTCTCGCGATTTTTAATGTTTACTTCCACCGGAATGACCGCGCAGCTGAAAATAACCATGTCGCCGTCGCCAAAAGTAAACGGCAACTCTCCTCGCGCGATCTTGGATAAAATAGCCCGCGGCTCGCCCTGATGGCCGGTGCAGACCACCAGATATCTGTCTTTGCCGGATTTTTGGATTTGCCTTAACCGTTTAATTACTTTGTCGGTGTATTTTTCTTGAATAATATCCTGGCTAAAATTCACCAAGCTTATTTTCTCGGCTGCGCTGATATATTTATCCAAAGAACGCCCTAAGAAAACTATTTTTCGGTTTAATTTTTTGCCTAATTCAATGATGCTTTTCAGCCTGGCAATATGCGAAGAAAAAGTAGTTACAAACATCGCTTTGCCTCGCGAATTGGTTCCAAGCATTATATCTTTAAGCATCTGCCGGGCTACAGATTCAGAGGGGCACTTCTTTTTTTCAGGAGCATAAAGGCAATTCATGATCAGCAATTTAACTCCTTCATCGCCCAATTCTTTAATTCGCTTATAATTAGGCTTCTGGCCCAGAATGGGCGTATCATCCAGCTTGAAATCGTTGGCATACATAACTTTGCCGTAAGGAGTGTGCAGGACCAAAATTGCCGTGTGCGGGATGGAATGGGTTATATGCACAAATTCAATTTTAATGTCCTTGGACAAGGGATAAGTTTGGTTTAAATCAACGGTGGTTAAATTGTTGGTTAATTGGATTTGTTCATCATCAAGTATTGTTCTTAGCACTTCAATGGTATAAGGAGTAGAGATTACTGGCGCATGAGGAAACAACGAAGCGGCAAAAGGAATAGCTCCAACGTGGTCTAAATGTCCGTGGCTGGGTATAATAGCTATAACTTTATCTTTCCAATCTTCAATGAATCCGTAATCTGGAACAGCCCGGGCTTTCAGCAGTGTTTTATAGGTTTTGGTGGTAATATCTTCAAAATCTTCCTGGAATTTAACATAATCAGCCATGCTTAGGCCCATGTCCAGGATAATTACTTGTTCATCAATTTTTACAGCAACAGAGTTACCTTCAGTTTTAGAAAAACCGCCAATGGTGCAAATTTCAATAGGCATTTAATTTAATAAATCGTTTTTTATTTAAAAATGTTTGGAGAAAGTTGAGTGAATTCCTAAATTATTGAAAGAAATACTTATAGCGAAAGACATAAATGATTATACAAATAGTTACGTCTTTCAGAATATAGTAAGTGACTTTTGTATAAAAAGTTACGTCACTTACTATAAGTAAAAAACTGCGGACGGCAGGGCTCGAACCTGCGTAGGCACTGCTCCAAAAGCGTTGCTTTTCTATGGCTTGCTCCGCTTCTGTCTAAGCCAATGGATGACTTACATCGAGTTTAGCCATTGCGCTTATTAAGCACTCGTCACTCCAATGCCTTGAGTCCATCCCGTCTAGCCGTAATTTTATTACTTTGACCACTCCGGCACGTCCGCATCAACTAGTAAATTAAAGCCATTTTTATAAAACTTTGCTCTTTAAACAATTAAGAATATAAAAAACAAATTAACAGATAGTATTTTATATTTTAAAAATTTATGGTAAGAATCCATGAACTGCTTATTTTGCGATTTTGTTTCGAGAAAAAGAAAACAGCATGTCGATGGGCTGCCTTTTATTCCAGTTAATAAAACAAAACATACGCTGTCTTTTTTATCCATAGATTTTCCAGTTCGAGAGAATGCGCATTTATTAATAATTCCTAAGAACCATTTTGCTTATATCGAAGACATTCCTAAACCAGTCCTTAATGACCTTATAAGCCATACCGCTTTGGCAGCAAAAATTATTAAAAAAAGTTATGGCGGGTGCAATGTCTGGGTCAATAATGGAAAAAGCGCCGGGCAATATATTCCTCACATTCATGTTCATCTCATTTCAAGAGATCGAAGTGATAAAATTGAAATAATGCGCTGGAAGCGAAAGAATATTTCTGAAAAAAAGTTTAAGGATTTGTCTCTGTTTTTGCAGGAACAATTTTCAGCAGCAGAAAATTAACTAATCTTCTTTAACTGCCGCTCTATTTCGTTTAATTGCTCCTCCAGTTCAACCAGGCCGCGCTTCGATCCGGGCTCTGCCTCTTCACCGGTTTCTTCTGTCATTTTAACCGTTTTTTTAGAAGTCCGGACAATTTTTACCTTTTCTTCATCTTCCATTTCTCTCGGCTTTCCTGCATCTACTACTGGTTTTAATTTTCCTTTAGGCAGATAGTTTCTTAATTTATGGTCAATCAGGGAATTTAACTCCCGCACACTGACTTTTAAATTAGAAAATAAAGCCACCTTTTCTTCCTGGATTTTTCTAAATTTTTCATAGCCCTGCATAAAAATAATCACTTCCCGCAATGATTCCAGAATATCTTTCCGCAGCATTTTTGGATCGCTAACCTGAATCATATACTCAGGAGCTTTTTCTGCCGGGGGCCTGCTTCTAGCTGAAGCGGATTTAACTGCCTTGCGGGTGTGTTTTTTCTTAGCCATAAATCTCAGAACTCTTCCGGCTCATTTAAGGAATGATCAATAAAATCAACCTTTTTTTCAATTTCAGCGAGAGTATTCTGCCAGGTTTCCAATTGATGGTCTTCTTCATTTTTTAAATCATTTATTTTTAAAATGGTTTCTTTAGCTTCATCTAATTTCCGGCGTATTGTTTTTACTAAACTAAGCACAGAGTCATAATCATCAACTTTTATAAAAACAGGCATTCTTTCCATAATTACCACCTTATTTGAATAATATTTTATCAGCTTCTAATAACCGGTCATGAATGGCTTTCAAAGCCTTTCTCAGCGCATCAAAGTTGGCCTCTTCATTGTATTCTGAATTGTCTAGCGCCCGATTAGTTTCATTAAGTTCGAGCAAATGGCCTTTTAAGTTGCCAATCTCACCTAATATTCTCTGATAAACATCAACTTTAACATATAATGGTTCACTGGTTATTGGCCTGGGAGCTTCGGGCAGAGGCAAGTTCTCGTCAGGTTCTTCTTCAGCCAGTTTAGGCTCAAAATCCATTTTTTCTGGTTTCGCGGCAGCCATTTCTTCCTTTAATCCTGCCGCATCCATGATCTCTTCCGGTTCGATAACCCGCTCCTTAGTTTTTTCAGGGAACCTCAAAGTATCGGAACCAAAAGGCTGCGCCTCTGGAAAGGGAACTTTAGGAACTGTTTTCTTGCTCTTAAATAACCAACCCATATTCTCTGTTCAAGGCGAACTGCGTTTAAAAACTTTGTTCATTATTCCAGAATAGTAAACCTGTTGTCTCCAGTATGGGAATCTATTTAATCTCGCTTTTTTGCTGGCTAAAGAATGGCTTTAATCTCCTGGCTGGCGCTGTTTTCTTTAATAACTGCAGCCTTAACCACGGCTTCTTTGGAAATTAATGAAGTCATGTATGCTCCTTCAGAAGGACATGAATGGGTTGAGTTATATAATCCAACCGATCAGCCAATTAATTTATCGGGGTGGCTGATAACCGATAATAAAAACACTGACGAGTTGATTTGCTGCTTTGCTCACTCCAGCTGCGCTTTAGAATTAGCCCCCCGCCAGTATGCTCTGGTTTTGGAACAGGATGATCTTGTTAATATTAACAATAGCGCGGCCCTAATTTGCGTGGATGATAATTCTATCGGGAATGGCTTGGGCAATAATGGCGATAATATTACCATCAGTAAGGGAGATTATCAATTAACTGCGCGGTATACCCGCGGCCAGGGAGCCAATAAAAATGGCCGCTCTTTGGAAAAAGATGGCTCTTCCTGGCATGAAAGTTATGCGCTGGGAGGCACTCCCGGGCGGGCCAATTCGCAGCCAATCGCCGAAGAAACAACCGCTATGAATGCTGCTGCGGCAAGGAATTCTTCAGAACTAAATTCTTCGGAACTAAATATTTCTTCTGAAGCCACTGAAGAGACAGTTGATGTTGCTAATCAGGATGCTGCTAGTCAGGATACTGCTAATCAGCCCTCTGAAACAGCTCCTGCAGAGAAAATTAATCCTTCCTTTAAAATTTTAAATTTTAAGAACAAAGTTCTAGCTGGCGATCTGCTTCCAATAGAATTTCAAATTACAGCCGGAAGTTCCTCCCATGAATTTTCGGTTTGGTCTTATCTCTACCGGGGCAACAAATGTTATTCCTGCGGAGACGCGGAACGCAAGGGCAATTTGCAGAAAATTACGTTAAAGGCAAACCAAGAGAAAATAATAACCTTTAACCTGGACTTGCCGCTAGAGATAGAACCGGGGGAGTATTTCCTTAAAGTGAGGGCAGTTAAAGATCAGCAGAAAACAACCACCGATTTTAAAGAAAAAGTAATTATCAGCCTTCCAGATATTAGCCTTCTAGAGCCAGAGGAAGAATTAAAGCCCGAAGAGGCCAAATTAAGCGCTCCAGCTCTAGTGGTGGCTGTAGAAAATACCGCCCTGCCAACAAAAACCAGCCCTCCCAATCCTGCGATTAAAGTTGATTCTGTTAAAGAAATTTCTTCCAAGGTTGTTTATGAATCTAAAGGCCGGAAGATTAAGAACTTAATTCCTTATTTGCTGGTTATTGCTTTTGGCTCTGTCGCAATTTTGTTGGTTTTAAAGCCAAGCCAGCGATAGGCTTAAAAAGTATAACACTACTATAATTACATGGAACAGGAAATCGTTTTTAGAACGGTCATTGAAGTTTTAGGCAAGCCTAAAGAGCATGTGGATGCCGCTCTGAAAGGCTATATTGATAATTTAGAAAAAAACAATAATTTCTCAGTTGCGGATAAACAATTTGCCGAAGCTCAGCAGCAGAATGAAGGGTTGTGGGTTACTTTTGTTGAGCTGGAAGTAAAAACCAATTCCGTTAAGCATTTAACCGGCTTCTGTTTTGATTATATGCCTTCGGTATTAGAAATCATCACTCCGCAAAAAATATTGTTTGAGGATGTGGAGGTTTCCCAATTCTTGAATGATTTGCAGGCCAAATTGCATGCCGTGGATATGGTTGCCAAGCAGCTGCAAACTGAAAATAATATTCTTAATCGTAGTTTAGGGTCATTACTGAAGAATTATATCACTTTAATTCTAACTAGGCAGAATTTAACTTCAGAGCAAATCAGCCAATTAACTGGAGTAAACCAGGACAAATTGGAAGATTTTTTAGATCAGTTAATTGATGAAGAACGGGTAGATCTTAAAGAGGGAATCTACATGCTTAAAAAAGAGGTGCCGGCTTAATGGAAGGGAATATTCCTAAAGTGGAAGCGGTTTTATTTGCCATTGGCAAGGAAGTGACCGTTGAGAGAATCGCTAACTTATGTTTATTAAAAGAGGAAGAAGTCAAATCCATTTTAACGGCTTTGGAAGTCCAATATCAGGAATTAAATCTGTCTTACCATCTGGTTCGCAAGGACAAGGGCTGGAAGTTGGCCATTAAAGACCAGTATTTATCTTTAGTTAGTTCCATTGTTTCTTCCACTGAATTAGAAAAGCCGTTAATGGAAACTCTGGCGGTCATTGCCTGGAGATATCCTATTGTGCAGTCGGAAGTGGTTAAGCTAAGAAGCCCTTCGGCTTACGACCATATGAGGCAGTTGGAAGAGCAGGGGTTTATCTCTAAAGAGAAATTTGGGCGCACTTTTAAGGTAAAATTAACTAAAAAATTCTTTGAATACTTTGACCTGCCCAGCGAAGAGGCTAAACGGGCCTTTTTGAAGAATATTCCGCGGCAAGTCCTGCAGGAAGCCGAAAATGTAGGCCAAGAGGCAGATGAAGTGGAACGGCTGATTGAATTAGGCAAGAAGGAAGAACAGGCCAAAGCTGAAATTAAACAGGCTTTGGAAACGGTGAAATAATCTCCGAAAATAACGTATAAATCACCACAACATTTATAAAGCAAAATTGCCTCTATTTTTCTGTAGTTTGTCGTCGATAAACTAAACTTAACCCCGCTTAAATTTTTAACTCCAAAATGGCCCCAGCAGATGCAGAAAATCGTACTCCTTCCCAGTTAATTCCCCGGGTTATTGAAGAGGAGATGAAAACTGCCTACATCAATTATGCCATGTCGGTGATCGTTGGCCGGGCTTTGCCGGATGTGCGCGATGGCCTGAAACCAGTGCATCGGAGAATTCTCTATAGTATGCATGAACTGGGCTTGTTTTCAGGTAAACCATTCAAGAAATGCGCCCGGATTGTCGGAGACTGTTTAGGCAAATTTCATCCCCATGGCGATACAGCTGTTTATGACGCATTAGTCCGTATGGCTCAGGACTTTTCTCTGCGCTATCCGCTGGTTAAAGGCCAGGGAAATTTTGGCTCCATTGACGGCGATTCTGCGGCATCGATGCGTTATACTGAGGCCAAGCTGCAGAAGTTAGCGGAAGAAATGCTTCAAGATATTGAAAAAAACACTGTTGATTTTAAAGATAATTTTGACAGTTCGATGAAAGAGCCGGCAATTTTACCGTCTAAATTGCCAAATCTGCTGGTTAACGGCTCTTCAGGCATCGCTGTAGGCATGGCTACCAGCATACCGCCGCACAATATTACTGAAATTTGCCAGGCAATTATTGCTACAATAAATAATCCGGAAATTACCCTTCCAGAATTAATGGCGATTATCCCCGGCCCGGATTTTCCTACCGGTGGGGAAGTGGCTTGCGGCGCCGCTTTACTGTCAGCATACAGCGCCGGAAAAGGCAAGGTTACTATTAAAGCAGTATCTGCGATTATCGGAGATAAAATTATTATCACTGAAATTCCTTATCAAATCAATAAAGAAGATTTAATTAAGCAAATTGCGGATCTTGTTCGCGATAAAACCGTTGAAGGAATTCGTAATATTAATGATGAATCGGATCGCGAAGGAATAAGAGTAGTTATTGAATTAAAAAAAGACGCCGATCCTAACATTGTTTTAAATCAGCTGTATCAATTTAGCCGGTTGAAAGTTTCTTTTAGCATTAATATGCTGGCTCTGGTTGATTCACAGCCTCAAGTTTTAGGCCTTAGGCGGATCATTGGGGCCCATATCGGTCATCGAAAGGAAGTAGTGATAAGAAAAACCAAATATGACTTAGAACAAGCGGAAAAAAAAGTTCATATTTTAGAAGGCTTATTAATCGCTATTGATAATATTGATCAGGTAATACCCGGAATTAGAAATTCTCGGACAATTGATCAGGCCAGAGATTTCTTAATGTCAGCTTACCATTTAACTGAGATGCAGGCTAAAGCCATTCTGGAGATGAGGCTACAAAAACTAGCTTCTTTAGAGCAGGAAAAAACCAGAGCTGAACACCAGGAGCTTTTGGAAAAAATCAAGTTTTATTTGGAAATTCTGGGATCTGAATCTAAAGTATTGTCTCTGATTCGCGCGGAATTGGAAGAACTTAAATCTAACTATGGAGACGAGCGAAGATCTAAAATTGTTGCTGGCGAAGATGAGGAAGTAGATCTGGAAGAGCTGATCGAAGAAGATACGGTCGTGGTAACCATAACTAATTCCGGCTATGTTAAACGCATCCCGCTGGATACATATAAAATTCAAGGAAGGGGCGGCAAGGGAATAAGGGCAGCTGGAATGAAAGATGAAGATTTTGTTACCCGCCTGTATGTTACTTCCACGCACGATTACTTGCTATTCTTTACCGATCAAGGCCAGGTTTACTGGAAAAAAGTATATTACCTGCCGGAAGGCAGCCGCCAGGCTAAAGGAAAACATATTGCCAACGTGCTGGAAATGGAGCCGGGAGAGAGCATCAGCGCGGTTATCCCGGTAAGAAATTTTCAGGAAGGATATTTATTTATGGCCACAAAACAGGGAACAGTTAAAAAAACTAGTCTACAGGAATTCTCCCATCCGCGGAAAGGCGGCATCCGGGCTCTCAATCTGGATGAAAATGATGCCTTGGTAGGCGTAAAAAATACCTCCGGCGATCAGGAAATAATCCTGGCGACGAGAAACGGAAATGCTAATCGGTTTCATGAGCGAACAGTAAGGGAAATGGGCCGGACGGCTTACGGCGTAAGGGGAGTGAAATTGGAGCCGGGAGACGAAGTTATCGGAATGATTACTGCGGATTCAGGAAAGCAAATTTTAACTCTTACGGAGAAAGGCTACGGCAAAAGAACGCCCATTGAAGAATATCGGTTGTGCAATCGCGGCGGCAAGGGCGTGACCAATATTAAAATCACCGATAAAAATGGCCCGGTTAAATCCATAAAATTAGTTGACGGCTCTGAAGGCTTGATGCTGGTAACTAAGCAGGGAGTGGCCATCAGGATAAAATGTTCAGACATTTCCCTTGTTGGGCGGGCCACACAGGGGGTAAGGGTGATACGCTTAGAACCTGGCGACAGCTTGGCTGCGGCAGCAATCATTATTGATGACGAAACTGAGCCATCTGCGGCAGTTATTGAAAACTTGCCTCCGCCGGATACGGATGATTCTAAGAAAAATGCAGAGGATGCTTTACCTTCAGAAAAAGTTGAAATACAGGCGCTTGAGGCTAAGGATGGCGTGTTTAATTTACAGGAAGAATTGGAAAGGGACATTACAGAGGATATTGATCAAGAGGAATTGAAATGATTGACGACTTGATCGAAAAGTTTGATGTTTAGATGAATAAAATAACCTTGCTAACCAAGGACCATGTAAAAATTGTGGGCAATCATTTTCCTGTTTCAACTCCCAGTCCAGGTATCTCTTTATTCCATATGATGCCGGCAGCGAAAGAAAGCTATAATCTATTTGCTATAAAATTACAGCAAGCAGGCGTTGGCGTTTTAACTATTGACTTAAGAGGACATGGTGAATCTGCGCAAGGTCCTAATAATTATAAGACATTCACCGATCAACAGCATCAGAGTAGTATTGGAGATGTTAAAGCCTCTGTTGATTTCCAAGAAAAAGAAGGACACTCTCCGTTATTTGTAGGCGGGGCTTCAATTGGAGCCAATTTGGCTTTACAGATTCTCGCAGAAGACGAAAGAGTTAAGAAAGCAATATTATTGTCTCCTGGATTAAATTATCGTGGCATTGAAACCATTCCCTTAGCCAAGAAAGTTGCTAAAAATAAAGACGTATACATTGTAGCAGCTAAAGACGATGTGCGGGGATTAGGTTCAGCTGACCAACAGGCTCAAGATATCTTTAATGAATTGAGATGCAAAAAGAAGATTAAAATTTTTGACCTTGGAGGACACGGCACAGATATGTTAACGGCGCATCAAGAATTTATTGGCTTATTAGTTGAATGGTTGAAATAATCATTCTTTTCCCTTAATTTTATAAAATAACCTTCATTTCTTTGTGCCAATGAAT
>Ga0209542_10007694_pt1 | contig 20382 bp, 24 predicted proteins | sample RifCSPhighO2_01_FD_184028 | JGI IMG/M metagenome (GOLD analysis project Ga0209542, IMG submission 184028) | Soil microbial communities from Rifle, Colorado - Rifle CSP2_plank highO2_0.1 (SPAdes) (version 2) | ecosystem: Environmental > Terrestrial > Deep subsurface > Rock core/Sediment ...
CCGAACAGCTGGGAACACAGGAATCACCGCCATCATCACCACTACAATCCTCCTGCCAACATCCCGCCACACCATTGCCTTTGACACATTCATCACCGTAGATACCTATGTTGCATTCATCCGCGGGTTTAGGGCCGGCGCATACTTGGGCACACCCGTCCCCGCCGCCATCGGTCCCACCGCTGCAGCTGCCGTTGGGATATTCGCACTCAAAATGATGGTAAGTCCAGCCTTCAGGATCGTTACAGTATTTAGTTACACCATCTTTAGTACGAGATCCAGGGTTATAAGACATCCCACCGACAAAAGCTGACCCATACTGGGTTTTCTTACATTGCCCCCATTCGGCGGAAGCACACGCTTCGTCAAATTGGCAATTCCAAACTTTGATACGGCAAAAAGGATTAACATTTGGGTCATGGTCCCATTCATAATTTGGATCTCTGCAGCCTCCACACAGGCCTGCTTCATTGCATTCGGCGGAGGCTTTTGTTGCCGGGAGTGCCGACCCCAGCAAGAAAAAAACCAATGCTAGCAAGGCTATTTTTATGAATGTGGTAATTATTCTTTTCATAGTTTCAGTTTATGACTTTAACAGCTCGCAGGCACCGCCAATGACCGAGCAATATTGATTAAGGCAAAAGGCTCTCATGACATCACCTTCACTGGCTTGTTCATAAATATTTATTCCTCTCGCCAGAATTTCAAAGCTGGACTTTGGATCTTTCGCATTAGGGTTTACTGATACCAAGTTAGAAAGTTCAGATGAACAGTTTTGCGCTATAATGACATTTTTATCAAAAATCGGCGCGCCCGGCGGCCAGGAAACATAAAGTTTAAATGCCGGATTGCCATCCTCGTCTGCAGTTTTTGCCAAAATGGTACCGATGATTGTGTCTTTAGTATAGTCAAAGCCTTGCTCCAGCGCTCTTGATCTAATATCTTCCGGCTGAATTGATGGAGCCTGCATCAATAATGCCTGTTTTTGAGTCGTCTGCCGATAGACTATAAACAGATAGATCAAAGTACCGGCTAGAACGAAAAAGCTAACCAACCAAACAATCAGCCATTTTTTGGACATTAATTAAATATAGATGATTTTGGATAATTTTGTAAAGCAGGCATTAGTTGCTTGTGCCAATACCAAAATCAAACCCACCCCAAAGCTGAAGTTTCTCCATTGGAACGAAAGAGTCTAATTGACCAGTTGTTACAAATTTTAAAAAATACCTAATTTGCTCTCGATTGTCTTTTTTATTTTGAAGAAATTCGGCCCAAAGTTCTTTCCCTTGAGCACTCCTGTCAGCTATCTTAGAATCCAATTTCTCATCATCATAGCTAAATTGCAACCAAAAAACATCACCCGTTTTAAGTAGAGAGACAATACTGTTTCTGTTTGCGGTAAAGGCAACTGAAATTGGATTATAAACGCGGTTAGGATATTCGTCTTTGTTAGCGCCATCTGGATGTACTGGAATATCAATCGGTATCATCGGACTATCATAACTACCATTAGTAGATGGTATAGCCACCGGAATGTAAACAATTTCGCCTTCTTGAAATAGCTCTCCTCTCACAACAAAAAAACAATTAGCGTAATACTCCGTGACATTCTTACCGTCATCTTTGCAAGCTAAGGGAATGGGGTTGCCTTCGGCGTCCACCAGTGGTCTTTTGACGTCAACATATTCAAGGGCTGTTTGCAACTCGCCTGTTTCGGTTTGGACAAAAAGCGGCCATTCGGGATGATCAACCAAAGCAATCCAGTTTTCAGTGCTGCCATCTTCGTTGGCGTGTTCAAGCGTAGTAACCGGCACGTTTTTGCCGGCTTCAACGCCATCTGGTGAGTTAAAAATCCACTGTTCGCCTTCTTTGGTAAGACTGCCACTCCCTTCAGGTAAGTTTTGGGAAGCTTCAAGCATGGGGTCTGTGGGAGTTTCGGTTGGGGTTTCGGCGGCGGCGGTCATTGTAGCTTGAACAATGTTGGAGTTAGACAGCAACACATCTCTCGTTTGCCCGATGGCGCCAATTAACGGCTGTTGGCCACCCACTTCACTGATAAAAATAACGTCGCGAACTCTAAAAACCAGCACCGGCCTAAACTTGGATTCAGTTTCGCTGATATCCTCAAGATAGCCAAACGCTTGATAAGTATTACCGTCAGCCCAGAGTGTTTCCCTTAATTCTAAACCAATCACCTCGTTCCCTTTAACATATGATAAGACATAATTATTGGTGGCCTCGTTGCGGCCTTGAAAAAAAGCCGCCGGTTCCAGGTTATCCTGACCGGGAAAGTCAATGCCGAAAGCGTGCAGTTCACTATCCTGAAAGGCTGGAAACTGCTGTTTAACCGTGTTTGTCCATCGCTCAAAGTCATCCGCCAAACTCGGCCTCTCGGTAAATAAATCAGTCTGGCTTAACATCGGGTAGACTTCTGCCGGGGCGGGTGATAATTGGGCTTCTTGAGTATTCACCGCATTTTCACAGGCTGTCAGAACTGTAGCGGCGCCAAAAACCAAACCCAGGCTAAGCAAGGCCCTCTTGCCAAAATCACGAGAGTTAAATTGGGGTTTAATGTCCGGACTAATAGGACTCATAGGCATTTTATTTTAAATTATAGCACTAAGCACTACTTCCACATCAGTTTCCCTACCCGTTAATGTTGTCGGGGAAACTATCCTTGTCTTTGCCTCCGCCAAAAGGGCGATCGTGGCTGCGAAAATAAATATGACCTGAAAATTTATTTGGCCCCTTCCAATCAATGAAAAACAGAAATGGCGCGTCAGAAGGTATTGGTCTTTGGGCTGTATATTCACCTTCATAATTATTTTGCACCTCTCCGGAAAAATGAGCCATGGTTCCATAAACCGGATCTTGCCCCTCTCCCTGGAGTGAATAAGTGCTGTCATTGTTCCAGATAAAACCTCTTAATTTATCACCGGTTTTGAAAAAAACTGCCCCTGAATCTTTCAAAAGCTCCGGAGATTTACTATCGCCCACCCAGATCTTAAGAGAAGGCTGGCTTTCAACCTCTTTCCAACCGCCGACTGGAAAGGTTTCATGAAGACGCTTGACGTAGTCTTCAAGGGGTTTTAAAGAATCATAGTCATTATATTGATATTGATTGTCCATCCAGCCATCGAGGAGTTGCTTAAGTTCCTCCGGAAAAATGAGTTTGGGGGCTTCTGTTTTAGCCGGAGCTGCTGGCTCACGAGTAATGAAATAGGCACCCAATCCTAGCGCGGAAGCGATACTAAACTTTAAAAACTCTCTTCTGCTCAATCCTGACATATACTCAACGCCGACTTTCCTGCAAAAGCTTAAGTTGGAAAACCGTTTCTTTCACCAACTTACCTCGTACCCAACTCTTTTGCCTTTCATCCAGTAATTCGCCTAAACCCTGCAGAATTTGGTTTTTGCGTATGCCTGCCACGTGCTCAATGGCGATTTGCAGCCCAGCTTCCAGGGACGACAGACCAGATTTCTGCTGAAAAACCCTGTCGTTAACAGGCCACTTGTTTTTGAGAAAGAACCAGGTGTCAAATACGTCTCGCATGGCCGGTTTGCGCCTGGTGATAAGTGCCGAGAGCTTCCCGGCGGTCATATCTTCTTGGTTCATCACTAACATTGGAATGCCAAGATAGGTTTGAGGTGAAAACCCACTCTCCGTCGCGCGTCGGGAAATCTCTACCTTAATCGTTCGCTCACCCAACTCGTAACTTAAAAGGAAAAACAAGGTGAAACGTTTCTTGGTGGTTTCGCGCAAAGTTCCATGATTAGCCAGAATCTTTTTGAGCTTATCAACCACCAATTCTTCCCTACCTTCTTTCAATAAATCAAAATCCAAGTCAACCGATAAACGGGGCAGATCGTAAAAAAGCATGGCCGCTGTTCCCCCTTTAAAACCGAGTGCCGTGCGCAATTGAGGATCATCGTAAATATCCTTAAGGATCTCAAGGAGTTTGACGCGGTGCCTGGAGTTATCTACCATTTTCTTCCTGGTAAAGGTGATGATACTCGCTCACCCGGTTACTAAGCGCCTGACTCTTATAGAAAGCTTCCAACTCGAAAACCTTCTTCCAATCAAGTGCCCCAAGATTATCAAAGTGGTAGTCTTTGTAAAGGTAAACAGCATCCAGGAAAGCACGCTCTGGCGAAGCAATCGTGACCGCTCCTTGATCTGTCACTCCCCGCTTGTCAAGTAAAATTGTCTTACTGACTTGATGGTACTTAAAAGTATGTCCGCTTACCGACACCGTCCGGCTAAGATAGGACACGGAGAAAATCTGATCATAATGTTGAAAAGTAATTCCTGCTTGCCGCAAGACCGTTTCCAAACTGATATAAGATGGTGCATATAGTCTGTTTGCCAGCTCGAAAGGATTATATTTGTCCTTGGCGTAAATACCATGAGTCAGCCTTTGAACCGCGCCTGTTTTTGCCAGATAAGCCATTCTCTGCCTGATGTTGGCGTACTCCAATTCAGGCATCAACAACGAGACCTCTTTGAGCGTAAAGACAGTCTGGGGTTTTCGGTGAATTTCAATAAGCAATTGGTTTTTCATGATTTGCCAACTGAAAGTGTTATCTAATCACACTTTCAGTTCGTATTATAACAAATTTTGGACCTTTTTCACACCAGCTTATGCCTCAACTAATAAGCCTGCGGATGTCAAAAAAAGTAATTAACACCATCAGGCCTATCAGCAGGGCCATGCCGACCAGGTGAATGGCCTGCTCCAGCTCCGGCTTGACGCGCTTACGGGTGACAGCCTCAATGCCGACAAACAGCAATCTGCCGCCGTCTAAAGCCGGCAAAGGCAGTAAGTTTAAAATCGACAGGTTGACTGACAAAATGGCCACAAACTGAAGCGTGTTTAACCAGCCGGTAGCGGTGACGTCTTTACTGATCTCATAAATCCCTACCGGCCCGGCCACGGCTTGAGGTTTGACCCCGTGAGCCAGGCCCCAGACAGTGGTGCCGATCGACACCAGAATGTCTTTGCCCCAAAGCATGGCTTCTTTTAAGCCATACCAAACACCTCTAACCAGGCGCTCGGGCAAGGGGTATAAAACCGTGTCGACATTAGTAATCGCTACACCCAAGGCCCCCTGGCCTTCAGGTGTTTGATCAGCGGTTCGGGGAACGGCAGAAACTTGCCGGCCGTCTTGAAGCAATAAAGTAATAGTCTCACCCCGATGGGTATTAACAAAATCAATAAATCCCCGGGTGTCGTTAAAGCCAATAATTTTGTCCCCCGCCCGCAGCTGCGCAGCGTAGGCGGGTGAACCCGCCGCCACATCTGTCACTGTCAGGTAATCAACCGGCTCGGGTACTCCCAGTTTAGTGAATATCGCCGCAAATAACACCACTCCTAATAAAAAATTCATCACTACCCCGGCGATCAACACCAAAGCTCGCTTCCCACGAGTCTGCGTCACGAATGCCCGCTGGGACTTTGCCCCACGTAGCTTTAGCGCAGTGGGGTCTTCTCCCAGCATTCTAACAAAACCACCGAAAGGCAGAAGATTCAGACTATATATAGTCTCCCCGATTTTCTTGCCGATTAGCCGGGGGGGATAACCAAAACCAAACTCTTCCACCTTGATGCCAAACTTGCGGGCCATCAAAAAATGCCCGAGTTCGTGAACTAAAATCAGTAAGGATAGAATGGCAATAAAAATAATTATTGCCATCACAAAGTCATTAGCTCGGTTTCCTTGGCTGACTCTAATTCATCCAAACTGACGTTAAACTCATCAATTAATTTTTGCAATTTTTCATTGGCGGCAAAAATGTCATCTTCAGAAACGCCGGCAGTATCCCGCTGATTATCAATGTCTTTTTTTAGGTCGGTTCTGACCTGTCTTAACATGGCTTTACCTGACTCTATTTTTTGCTTAACCGACTTAACTAACTCTTCCCGCCGCTCACCGGTTAAAGCCGGCACGGTGATCCGGATCAATTCGCCGTCAACCACCGGGTTTAGATTAAGACTGGCTGAAGCTAAGGCTTTGGATATTGCCTCAGTCACTGAAGCGTCGTAGGGTTTAATGGTAATCAAATGCGGGTCAGGAGCAGAAATGGTCGCCAGTTCTTTAAGGGTTAAAGTACTGCCCTCATAGGCTTCGACCGCGACGTCTTCGACTAATGACGGTTTGGCCCGGCCGGTTTGGATGGTTAATAAATCAGTTTTGACCAAATCGATCACGCCCATCATCTTTTTCCGGCCCTCGTCTAAGAAATTCTCATCCATACGGCCTCCTTGAGTTCCACTTTTTCTTTAACTTTGGCGGCGACTTCTTTGATTAAATCTCCCATTTTCTTTTTTGGGTCGCGGATATAGGCCTGAGCCAAAAGTTCCTTAACACTTTTAGGATTCATGCTGGCCACCTGCAAACTTAGCTCTTTAGCCAGCTTTACAAACTCTGCCGATCTAGCGACAAAGTCAGTTTCACAGGCCAGTTTGACCATGGCTCCGGCCCGGCCGCCCGGATGAATATAGCTATAGACCAAGCCTTCGTGAGCTTGTCTGCCCTCCCTGGTAGCCGCTTTAGCCAGACCCCATTTGTTAAGCAAAGTTTTAGCCCGGTCCTGGTCGCCCCTGGCTTCAACCAGCGCTTTTTTAGCTTCCATTACCCCGGCGCCAGTGGCGCTTCTTAACTTTTTAATGTCGTTTAGCTTTACCGTCGGCATAGGCTTTGGTGATTTTACTAACAATTAATTTTATACTGGAAACGGCATCATCGTTAGCCGGAATTATATAGTCGGCCATATTCGGATCAGAATTGGTGTCAACCACGGCCACCACCGTAACGTCCTTGAGCATGGCCTCTTTGACCGCCGGCTCCTCTTTTTTGACGTCAACCACAAAAATCGCTGCCGGCACTTCTGTTAAACCCCTCAAGCCTGACAAAAAGTGGTTTAAGCGGGCGATGTCTTTATCAATCATTACATTTTCTCTTTTGGTGTATTTTTTAAATTCACCTTTTTTCTTTTTCTCTTCCATGGAGTTTAATTTATCAATGCTTTTTTTAAGCTGGCCCCAGTTGGTAATCATGCCCCCGAGCCAACGGACGGCCACATAAGGGGCGCCGACTTTAACTGCCTCTTCCTTAATAATCGCTGACGCTTGACGTTTGGTGCCGATTAAAACTATCTCTTTGCCCTCAGCCACCAAATCGCGGACAAAGTTCATCGCTTCACCCAATTTTTTGGCGGTTAGACCTAAGTCAAAAATATGAACACCTTCTCTTTTAGTGTAGATGAAATCACCCATTTTCGGGTTCCAGCGCCTAGCTTGGTGGCCGAAATGAACGCCGGCTTCAAGTAACTCTTTTAAATCCACTTGGTAACCAGGAGCTGCTTTTTTAGTCTTTGTTGTCTTTTTCATTGCCGTCCTTCCCTTTATACCGCCACCCGGGTAATACTAATCAAGGGAAGACCCCGAGTGTGAGTGATAGGCGTTACTATAACAAGCCTCAGCCAGATTTTCAAGTAGACAGATGACTGTTAACGGCCCGACGCCGCCGGGTACCGGGGTGATTACTGACGCCTTTTTGACAACCGCCTCAAAGTCAACGTCAGCCTTGGGCCAGCCAACGTCAATGACTATCGCCCCTTTTTTAACCATGTCAGCCTTAACTAAACCCGCCTGGCCTGTAGCCGAGATTAAGATATCAGCCTGGCTGGTAACTGCGGCCAAGTCTTTAGTCTCCAGATCCACACCGGTAGCTTTCAGCTTTTTGACTAAAATCCTGCCGACTAAACCGGCACTGCCCACAATCACCACTTTCCCTTTAGCCTTAACCGATTCTAAAATTGCTTCCACCGCCTTAACTGTCGCCATGGTGAACTTTGAGTCCGGCCTTAAACCGTCAACGTCTTTTTGCTGGGCTATTGCCGCTACTAACCGACTCCAATCTGACTCAAATTGGCTTCTGTCTAAACCCTTTAATTGGCGCCACAGTCCACCCGGCCTTTGGATGATAATTCCGTGAGTTTCACCGTCTTTGCTGTATTTTTCAATAATAGGTAAAAGAATGTCAACAGAGAATTTGTCAACGTTTTCGACCACAAAATGTACTCCAATTCTACCAGCGGCTTCTTTTTTTAAGCGGGTATAAAGTTGGCCGGAAGCATCGTCCGCCAATACTATGCTGACTAATTTCGCTTTAAACCCTTCGACTCCGCTCAGGGCCTTAAGGGCTTCTTCCCGTTCGGCGGCGAGTTTCTTACCGTCAACTACGAATACCATACCTTAAGCACAAACGCTTCACTTCCCGGCCGATGCGTTTTAACTCCTGATTTTTGGCGATTCTTGTCCGGAAATTATTGGCAAAACGATTTCGGGCCTTTGGCTCGTCCGGCAAACGTTCATCTTTCACTACCTCTACCACCTTGGTTATCCAGTCGGCAATTTTGTCCATTTGGGCTTCTTTCATCCCCCGGCTGGTCACTGCCGGCGTGCCGATTCTTAAACCAGAAGGATAGTAAGGCGAAGCCGTGTCATAAGGCACAGTATTACGGTTAGCAATGATATTGGCGGCTTCCAGGGCCCAAGCCACCACCCAACCGGATAGCTTTTTGTTTCTTAGATCAATTAAGACCAGGTGCTTATCAGTGCCGCCGGAGACAATATTAAAGCCATTTTTCTTGAGATTTGCCGCTAACCTCTGGGCGTTTTTAACTATCTGCCGGGCATAGGTTTTGTATCCCGGAGTCATTAACTCACCGGTAGCCACCGCAATCCCGGCAATGGTGTGCAAATGCGGCCCGCCCTGAAGGCCAGGGAAAATGGAAAAGTTAATCTTGTCAATCAAACTTTTGCGGGCGACAATTACTGCCCCCCTGGGCCCTCGCCAGGTTTTGTGGGTGGTGAATGTCGCCACATCGCAATCAGGAAACGGGGTCGGGTGAACCCCGGCGGCAATAAGCCCGGCTTCATGAGCAATGTCAGCCAGATAATAAGCGCCGACTGATTTGGCAATTGCTCCCAGTTTTTTATGATTAATGGTTCTCGGATAAGCGGTGCCGCCGGAGATAATGATTTGAGGCTTAAATTTTTTTGCCTGCCGGGTAATCTGGGCATAATTAAAAACTAAAGTTTTTTTATCAACATGGTAAAACTGGCTGGTCCAAAATTTTGAAGTAATCGAAATCGGCCGATCCGGCAGATGCCAACCATGAGTCAGATGCCCTCCGTCAGGCAGATACATACCCATCATTTTGTCGCCGGGTTTTAAAAGCGCGTTATAAACCGCTAAATTGGCCGGCGAGCCGGAGTAAGGCTGGACATTAACGCCCCACTTTTTTGGTGACAGACCGAAAGCTTTTAGAATCCTCTCCCTGGCTAAGTCTTCAACCTGATCCAAATATTTATTACCCTGGTAGTAGCGTTTTTTGGGGTAACCCTCGGCATACTTATTCATCATCACTGACCCCACTGCTTTCATTACCTCGCTCGAAGCATAGTTTTCCGACGGAATCAGCTGGAGTTGCTCTTTTTGCCTTCTTTTTTCGGCTTTAATGATTGAAAAAATCTTGTCCATGGTTACCCTATCTTACCTTATGCGTTTACCTGACACCAGAGTATTGCAGCGCATATCCTTCAAAACCGCAATCGAATCATAGTAGCCGTAGGGGGTGACCTCTTCAATGCCTTCCGCTTCGTCGGCTGAAATCCCCTGCCGCTTTAACTCTTGCTCAAATAAAAGATCAAATAGAGCCGCCACCCGGTCAATTTCAGCCTGACTGTAATCACGGATTTTCGGCTTAATCGCCGCCATTAATTCTTCTCTTTGCAGCCTCAGAGCCGGCACTGCCTGCCCGTATTTTTCCATTTCTTCCCGAGCTTTTTTCAGCCTAACATTTTTCACCCGATCGGCAACCTTGGTTTTAATATGTTCCCGCCTTTCTAAGAAAATTTCGCTTATCGCCTGAGTGTCTTTAGCCATCAATCTGGTATACAGTCTTTTCAATTTTTTAATTGCCGCCAACTTATTGTTATTCATCGTCTCGATAAAATATTGATTGTCTGTTTTTACAAACTCTTTTTTGAACTCATGGAGCTTCCGGCCGATGTCGCTTCTATCCCACAAGACTTCTTCATCATGAAATTCTTTGCTTTTAGCGTAAGTATTAAGTTCTTCCTCTAAGCTAACTTGCTCAAATCCTTTCAAAGTTTCCGGTTGAACATAAAATTCCCTGCCTTTGGCTGGCGACGCCATTAGCGATCTTAAAGCGGCTAGTTCTGCAGGATATAATGTGTCAAATTTGTCAGCCACGGAAAAAATGTCAGAGTATTTTTTAAATACTTTATGGCTGGCTTGGGTATCGCCATTATCAGCAAAATTTTTAGTCAGCGGCCGGTCGTCTTTCTTTAAAAGATCAAACTCTGATTTAAATTCCTGCTTAATTACCTCAGGCATAAACTTATCAAAAATTGGCCCTAATTCCTCAAAAATCGCCTTGGCTGAAGTGGCGCTGGTAACCGGCACCGAGGTGTGTTGCAAAATCATCATTGCCGCAAACTGGCAATAAGCAAAAGCCTGCTCGCGACTAACATCAAAAGCTTTAGACACTTGTTTATATGATGCCAGAGTGAATAGTGCCGCCAATTCCGCATGATAAGCCTTTTTGCCGTTTAGAAGCTGAATCACGTCGTGGTTTCTGATGGCCAAATACGCCGCCGGCAGCCAGAATTTAAAAGGCAGTTTTGAATGTCTAATTTCCTTATCATTGAAAATTGCCTGCTCGAACCATTCTTCAACGCGCCTTAAATGGGGAATGCCGTGATCGGCCTGAGCCGGGTTTTCCATGGCTAATTCAATTGCCTTGCCGCTGACAGTGGTGTCGTATAAATTTCTGACAAAGTTATTAGCCGCTCCGTCTGATCTTTTCATCCACTCGGCAAAATTCCCTCCTTCAAGAGTATGGCCCAAACCCTCAAACCGCTCCGGCAATTGCTTCCGGCCCCGCCTTAAAAAACTCCTGTAGGCTCTCCCTCCTGTTAAAACAACGGTTTTGGTGATGTCATTGATGTATTGCTTTTCCAGCAACTGTATTCTCTCTTTAGGGAAACCTATTTCCGGCAGTTTGCCTGTTACCGCCTCAGTCATATGTTAAGATTATCTCAAACCATGTCAATTTCCATCCCAAAAAAGGCAAAAATCGGCTTAATTTTGGGGTCGGGCTGGAACAAAGTCATTGACGAAGTCAAAATCATCAAGTCCTGGCCCTATCAAAAACTTTTTAAAGTCAAATCGACCGTCCCCGGCCATGAAGGTAAGTTAATTTACGGCTATTTGGCGGGCAAAAAAGTACTGATTTTAGCCGGCCGGTTCCATATTTACGAGGGCCACTCGGCGGCGATCGCGACTAAACCGATTCTGTTACTTAAAAAACTGGGGGTAGAAACTTTAATTACCACTGCCGCGGTCGGCGGCTTAAACCCCAAATATAAAGTCGGCGATTTTGTCGTTTTAACTGATTTGCTGACCCTACTCGTACCTACTCCTCTTACTGGCGCCAACTTTCAGGACATGTCCCAGGCTTTTGACTCCAAACTGATTAATTTGAGCGAAAAGGTCATTAAAACCCAAAAATTACCGCTGCAAAAAGGAGTTTATGTTTACTACCATGGTCCCCAGTTTGAAACGCCAAGCGACAAAAGAGCTTTACGACTCTTGGGCGGCGATGTCGTCGGTATGAGTACGGCCCCGGAAACGATCATGGCCAACCACTTAGGAATGAAAGTATTAGGACTGGCGTTTGTCACTAACTTAGCCTTTGTGAAACACAATCACTTGGATGTTTTGGCGGCCGCTAATCGTGCTTCTGCCAAAATGAGCCAGCTTTTAACCGCAATCGTTAATGGTCTTTAACCAGTTTTTTAATTTGTTCTAAGGCTGCTGACATTTCCACTTCACCCTTACCGTTAAGGACTACATCGTTTTCACCCAAGGCAATCACCGGAATTTTCTTACGCTTTAATTTTTCAATCAGTTTGGTTAAACCAGAGTCAACCCGGCTTAAGTATTCCGGGTTATAATACTTTAGCTCAAACTGGCGGCCCCGCTGTTTAATCCGCTTAAGAAGTGTTTTAATCGGAAAATCTAAGGCTACCACTACTGACGAGGCAAATAAAGTAATGGCGATCTTGTCAAATAAACGCCGGTATAAATTCCATTCATCCTCAGTCATGTTGCCAGATAGAAGTAAGCCATTAGTATAAGCCCAACTCATCAGTAAGCCTGAATCAACTACTAAAAGTTTATCTTTTTGACCCCGCAAATATTTTTTGACTAAAATCACCCGCTCCAAAGTCAGCCACAGTTCATTGGCCAGCCCCCAACGCTTAGTGTCTTCTAAATAAAGCTCGCGGAATGGGTCAATGGTTTGGAAAAGATTATCAGCAAAAACGTGCTTGGCTTTTAGAGCTTTGGCAATTACTGGTGTCACTGTCGTTTTACCCGAACCGATGTTACCGACAACTGTAATCATCCTGTGTTTGTGTCTTGCCATATTTATTCCCACTCCATCGTTGCCGGCGGCTTGGTAGTAATATCATAAACTACCCGATTAATGCCCGCCACCTCATTAACAATCCGGGATGACACCCGGGCCAGCAAATCATAGGGTAATCTAGTCCAATCGGCCGTCATCGCGTCAGCGGAAGTCACTGACCGGATAGCAATCATTTCCTCAAAGCTTCGACCGTCACCCTTGACACCGGTAGTTTTTAAAGGCACATAAATCGCCTGTAGTACCCATAAGTTTTTAGGCAGTTTAAACTTGGCCGCCTCTTCCTGCAGTATTGCATCTGCTTGTCTCAGTCTCCTGAGGCGACCGCGGGTTACCGCGCCCCTGATTCTGACCGCCAAACCCGGACCCGGAAACGGCTGGCGATTGACTAAATTTTTCGGCAACTTCAATTTTTTGGCTAATTGCCTAACCTCATCTTTATACAAATCTCTTAACGGCTCAATCAGCTTTAACTTCATTTTTGCCGGTAAACCGCCGACATTATGATGGCTTTTGATTTTTTGCGCCGCCCCACGAAGCCTTGGCGAAGTGGGGGCCGATTCAATCACATCCGGATAAATTGTTCCCTGTACCAGCCATTTGGCTCCCCACTTTTTGGCTTCTGCCTCAAAGATTTTAATAAACAGCTTACCGATGATTTTTCTTTTCTTTTCCGGATCGGTTACCCCTTTAAGTTTGTCTAAAAACTGCTTTTGGGCTTTAACCACCACTAAAGAGTGTCGGAAAATACGTTTAAAATCTCTGACTATCTGCTCACTTTCACCCTGGCGCATCAAGCCTGTATCAACATAAACACAGCGCAAGTTTTTACCAATTGATTGATAAACCAAAGCGGCGGCTGTGGCTGAATCAACGCCTCCGGAAAGACCGCCAATCGCCCGGCCGTCAACTATTTGCCCCCAATCTTCCACGCTCGCCCGCTTGGGCTTAACGCCGCAAATACCAAAAACAAAGTTTTTCAAAATTTTACTTCCTGCCGGGGTGTGAGCCACTTCGGGATGAAACTGAATGCCGTAAAGCCGGCGTCGCTCACTGACCATGGCCACGTTAGCCGTATTTTTTGATTTTCCCGCCGCCACAAAGCCTTTAGGCAATTTAACTACCTGGTCCGAATGGCTCATCCAGCAAATTTGGTTACCGTCCAAACCGGCAAAAAGCTGGTTTTTTTTGAGCCTTATCTTTACTCCGCCAAATTCTTTGGCGCTGCCCGGTTTCACTTGGCCACCAAGCGACTTTCCCATTAGCTGCATGCCGTAGCAGATGCCTAAAACCGGAATCCCTAAATTAAATACCTGTTTATTGATGCTGGGAGCATTCTTCGCGTAAGTTGAGGCTGGTCCGCCTGACAGAATAATGCCTTCTACCTGTTTTAACTTATCAATTTTTGTTTTAAAACTAAAAACCATTGACTCAACCCCAAAATCTTTTACTCTCCTTTTTATTAAATGAGCTGTTTGACCACCAAAATCGACAACAGCAATCATGACAATAGTTCAACCCGGTCATTTTTTCCTAAAGCAGCTACCCGGACACAGGAAAAGACTTTTACTCCCAGCTTTTCTACTGCCGCTAAACCTCCCTGGAAAACTTTGTCAAACAAAACTGCGTAGCCAACTACTTTGACCCCACGCTGTATTAATCCCTTAACGATTCTTAAGCCCGTTTCCCCCCGGGCACAAACGTCATCGACCAGTAACACCCTATCGCCTTTTTTGACAAAGGATAAATTAATACCGGAAAACACCATTCCGCCACCGCCGCTGGTAGTAAAAGAGCGGATTTCCTCATGGTAGACGTCTTTCCAGGAAGAGGGAATATTTTGGTCTTTTCGGGAACTGTGAAGCCTCACTTCACCGCCAAGTTCCATGGCTACGGCTGCGGCTAAATAATTGCCGGAATGGGGAATGCCGTGAATGACGGTGACATTGTCTTTTTTAAAATGCTTGGCAATCGCTTTGGCGGCCGCTGATAATACCTGCGGCCGCATCCGTAAATTAAAGGAGGAAACCGACACATAGCCACGCTCCGCATCAATCACCCGGGAATCGTGCAAAAACTGCTTTCGTAAGAATTGAAGATTTTTATCTTTTTCCCCTATTCCCATATTTTATTATAGCTCAGCCTCAAGTTTTTTCAATGAATAAGTGCTGTTACTGTTTCATCGTAAAGTCTGCCATGATTGGCCAGGTGTATTTGTTGGGCCCCTCTTTTCTGAGCCTGCTGATTGATTTGCTCCAATAACTCATAACTTTCACTTACCCACATTAAGGAAAATACCAGAATTTTATTACCCAAGCTCTTGTCCCACCATTTAAGTAAATTGTCGACTATTGCACTACTGGTTCTTAAAGCAACAATTGTGTTAATCCCTCTATTTGCGACCAACTTTTCAATCCTTTTTGGAGTTTGAGCTGCAGCCAAATCTAAACTCACCACTTCTACGCCATTTTGTTCGGCTGCCATCTCTGCTCTTTCGTCAATGTCCACTGTTGTAATTTGAGATTCTGGATAAAAAGATTGAAGTGCCTTCGTTTCGCCACCTGAACCAGGACCAATTTCTAAAATATTACCGACTTGAAAGTGAGACATAGGCTTAACGATTCTTGGCCAAAGAGCAGTAAACTCATGTTGTCTCTGATAGGCATCTCCAAAAGGTATTTGTTGATAAACACCGGCAGGTATATATCTGTCGCTATGTCGATTTTCCCCTCTAATTTCGGTTGCTAAAGACATCGCTCAACCAGTATTTTTCGGCTGAGCAGATACCGATTGATTATTACTATCAGGAATGGGTCCTCTTCTTCCGTCCCAAGCCGGTACGCCAGGTCGTTTTTGTAAATCCTCAACTCGTTGATGCCATGCTTGGATTTGCTGAGGCATAGATTGGCCTTCAAGGCTTTGACCGGAATTGGCTCCGCCAGCGTTACCCGAAGCATCAGCTTTAAAAAATATTGATTCACTTCCCACTAATCTCTCGCCAGTCATACGTCCCTTCCGACCCTAAAGTGTTAATTTTTCCCAATAAAAAAGGGCCTGAAACAAGCCCTGAATATAAGTTAGACGAAGTTAATTAAGCTGTCAAGCTCGAATTGCTTTGGCCAAAATTCCGGCTACAGACAAAACTTTGATTCCCCTGGTTCCGGCTGGTGCGGCTACAGTGTCAGTAACTACCAGCTGGTCAATCCCGTCACGGTTTAACCTACTTTGAGTCCCGGGAACATATAAATGGTGAACTGCTCCCACTTCAATTGATTTGGCGCCTTTAGCTTTTAAGAATTTAGACACTTCAATCATGGTGCTGCCGGTAGCAATCATGTCATCTTTAATAATCACTCTTTTACCCTTAACCTCTCCTGTCATTCCGGTAACAGCAATAATTCCTGTTTTCCGATCCCGTTTTTTAGTGATTTTCACCAAGGGTACACCCAAGTCTTTAGCCAGCTGCCGGCAGGAAGCGACCGAACCTTTGTCCGGAGCAACGACTACGTGGTCACGGGTAACTTTGTTTTTAAAATAGTCTTCGATTAACGGCCGGGCGGTTAATTCAATGATTGGCCTTCTAAAGCTTTTTTTAATTAATTGACTGTGCAGATTAAGAACATAAATTTTATCTAAGAAATTCAACTCCAAAATCTTGGCCACCACCTTAATTGACAGCGCCTCACCGGGACGAAAGACTTTGTCCTGCTTGGAATACCCCAACCAGGGAATAACGGCAATAATTCTTTTGGCGCCTTTTCGACGAAGGGCATCACAGATAAGAGAAAATTCAACCAAGTGGGTGTCAGTGGGAATACTTAAGGATTGAACGACAACAACCTTTGAATCCACTTTGGGTTCGGTCACGTACACCCGGCCCTCATCGTTGGAAAATCGAGAAACTTCTATCCGGCCTAACTTCACCCGCAGTGCTTTTGCCAATTTTTTGGCTAATTCTTCATTGGAAGAACCCGAATAGACTTGCATCTTAGCGATTTTGGTTGATTGTATCCCTTAAAGTCTTAGCTGCCAAGCCGGGATTGTCGGCAAAAATGATGCCACGGGAAGAATTGATAATTATCCCTGCTTTTTTTGAGTTCAAGCCGGCTTTGACGGTCGCTTCCACCTCGCCTCCCTGGGCGCCAATGCCGGGAACGAGTAATGTCATATCCCCGACAATCTTTCTTACTTGCGCCAACTCCTCCGGATATGTGGCTCCAACCACCAACAGACAGTTATGGTTTTTATTCCAGTCGCGAACCACATTTTCCGCCACTTTTTGCCACAAAGCTTGCCTTGAGCCTGTCGAAAGGTCCTGAAACTCACCCGAACCCGGGTTGGAAGTCTTGCACAGAATAATAATGCCATTATCGGCCCTATCCAAAAACGGCTGTAAGCCCTCACGACCCACATATGGATTAACCGTGACCGCGTCAAATCCCAGCTCGTCAAAAATGGCTTTGGCATAGGCCTGGTTGGTGCTACCGATGTCGCCTCTTTTGGCATCGGCGATGAGAGGAATCTGCGGATGATTTTTCTTTAAATATTCAACCGTTTTTTTTAAATCGCTCCAGCCGTTAACCCCATTGGCTTCATAAAAGGCAAAGTTTAACTTGTAGACGCAAACATATTGGTTTGTCGCATCGAGTATAATTTTATCAAACTCGTGAGTCCCCTGATCCAACCCCACGCAAACCAAAGAGTTATTTTTGGAAACTGCAGCGTCTAGTTTTTCAATAAAGGTCATTTTCTTTTGACGGCTAAATATTCTTTACCGTGACCAACCTCCTTGTTAATTGGAACGCCTTTTTTACATAAAGGACAATCTTTTTCCTCAAAAGCGTCAGCTCTAAAAACTGCCAGAGAATGAAAAGGAGCTTTCATCATCTTTTCATTTACTTCGTCGGGGTTACGATTAACCAACACGAATACCGCCATTACTTGCCCGCCCGCTTCCCGTACCCGCTCCACCACTTTAAGCACTGAGGACCCGGTCGTGGTCAAATCTTCCACTACGAGTACTTTTTTACCCCTGACCAACTTATCATAACCACGCATCAGCATTTGCGGTCGATCATAAACTTGTTTATCATCATAACCTTTCTCAGTAAAAACACTTAGAACTTCACTGCCGGTTATTTCCGATAAATGGAAGGCAACCCATTGAGATAAAACTATTCCTGCCACAGAAGGTCCAACCACGACTTCAATACCCAAATCTTTCACTTTATCAGCCATCGTCTTACCAACCTGAGAAGCCAATTGGGTATGAGGAAAAAGAACATCTTTTCTGATATAAACGCTGCCGTGCTTGCCGGAAGTGTAAACAAAATGATCATCGGTTATGACCGCGCCAATCTTTTTTAGAATGTTAACAACTTTACCCATTTGCTTTTATTTGGGAATTTAGCTCTAGCGGTCCGTAAAAGGTGTCAAAATAAGCATCATCGCTCGTCGCTAGCAATTGAATATCTGGAACCTCACATAAATCGCAAAAATATCTTGGTCCATAAGGGAATTCAACCTCTCCCTTGGGGGTTAAAAACAAAATTTTACGGCTTGCTTGTCGACCATGTTGAGTGCACTGATATTCATAGCCTCCTTCATCCCGGTAAACTTCGATCGGATTTTCTTGTCCGCATTGGGCTACATAGATAGCCTTATTAAGCAATTTTTCAGTCATCGATACCTCCAACTAACTCTTTTAACGACTTAATCTTATTCTTGGTCATGTATTCTATCAAATCCTCTTTGATTTTCTCATAGATTCCAAAGCCATGCCTGTACCAAGCCGAACCAATACCGACTAAGGTGGCTCCGGCCAGCATCATTTCGACTACATCATGAGCCGTTTCCACTCCGCCCATGCCGATAATCGGCAGGGTAATACTATTATAGATGTCCCAAACACACCTGACGGCTACCGGCCTGATTCCCGGGCCGGAAACGCCACCGACAATATTTCCCAACAGCGGTTTTTTCCGATTAATATCAATGACCATACCAGGCCCAACTGTGTTAATGGCAGTAATGGCATCGGCCCCTTCTGCCTCTGCTGCCTTGGCTACTTCACCGATGTTATTAACATTGGGACTAAGCTTAGCTAAAATCTTGGTGGTCTTTTTGACTGCTTGGCGCACGGCTTTGACAGCGGCCGCCGTTGATTCCACTCCCATACCCAACGGCTGGCCCAATTCGTCAGTGGTGTTGGGGCAGGACAGATTTAGCTCAATAAAATCCGGGTTAATTTTCTCCACGGCTACTGCCAAATGGACAAAATCGGAGACGTTCACGGCAAACACAGAGCAAATTACCGGAATTTTGGTGGCTTTAATAAACTCTGCCCATTCGCTAACGCCTTTTTTTATCCCCGGATTTCTTAGCCCGACTGAATTTAAAATGCCGTGGTCATATTTAACTACCCGGGGCATGGGGTTACCCAGACGCGGCTCCATGGTCATGGATTTGGTCGTCACTCCACCCAAACCGTTTTTTTCTGCCTGGTAGTGGGCGGAAACTTCCTGCAAAATCCCTGAAGGCATCACTAAAGGATTATCAAAATCAACGCCTAAAAACTTCACCCCTAAACTCATAAACCCACTTTACCGTAAAGCTTCAGATTGGTAAATGGCGACCAGCCGCACTTTGTTTTTAAATCAGCTTCTTTTAAACGGTAAGATTTGTCCGGATCAAAATTGATGGTAGTTTTTTGGGCAGGAATGTTAAATATTTTTCGGGGATTATCATAAAGCCATTTTTTAACTTGTTTTAAACTGCACTTTTTCTGTTTAACGCCCAATAACATCAAACCCAAAGTTGTTTCCAAACCAGGAACACCAAGGGCTGGCTTTAATCCCCGCTTTTCCTCTTTGGTATGGGGGGCATGGTCTGATTCAATAAGATCAATCGTGCCGTCTTTTAAGCCTTGCCACAAAGCTTTGGCGTCGGCCACAGTTCCTAAAGGCGGCTTCATGATTTCACCTTTTGGCAAATACAAGTGATGTGGTGTTACTCCGGCAGTAATCTTTAAACCAGATTTTTTGGCTTGGCTCACCAACTCCACTTCCACCGCCTGGCTGATGTGACAAACGTGTAAACGCTGGTTATAGGCAGCGGCCAGGCCGATTGTGGCTGCCAGCTGCAACCCTTCAGCGTGGACTAAAATCGGCTTGCCTTTGGGCCAAGCCTTAAAAACACCGGTTAAAAGATTGATATCTTCAACCAGCATCTCGCCGGTGGTGTGATTGCAGTACAATTTTAAACCAAACACGTGCGAGTGTTTGGCTGCGCTGGCAAACTCCTTAGTATTTTTACCATTAGTGCCAAAGTGAAAACCAATGCCACAAACTGCTTTCCGGGAAAGACGAATTTTTTCCATTAATCTCGCCATTGTCAGCGTCGGTACCGGGTTATTGGGCATGTCGATAATGAAACTAAAGCCGCCGGCAATAGCCGCCTGTGAACCAGTCAAAAAATCTTCTTTGTAGGTTGCCCCCGGTTCTCTCAAATGGACATGGACATCAATTAAACCCGGCCAGGAAACTTGGGCCATAACTTATTTAATCTTACCGGTTAATAAGGCCAAAAGCGCCATCCGGGTGTAAAGACCCATGCGCATCTCTTCAAAGTAGGCCGCCCGGGGGTCGTCATCAACTTCGTAAGCAATCTCGCCGACCCGGGGCAATGGATGCATCACAATCATTTTCTTTTTCGCCAGCTTCAACCATTGGTTATTAATGTCGTACTGGCCCTTTAGGTTGTTATAAAGTTTTTGCTGAGCCGGTGTTTTAAACCACTCTTTTTGGATCCGGGTGACGTACAAAACATCAAGTTCCGGCAGAACCGAGGCCAAATCA
>Ga0209542_10007696_pt1 | contig 20379 bp, 17 predicted proteins | sample RifCSPhighO2_01_FD_184028 | JGI IMG/M metagenome (GOLD analysis project Ga0209542, IMG submission 184028) | Soil microbial communities from Rifle, Colorado - Rifle CSP2_plank highO2_0.1 (SPAdes) (version 2) | ecosystem: Environmental > Terrestrial > Deep subsurface > Rock core/Sediment ...
ATTACTTACCAAATGTAGTGGTAGCTGCTTTAATTTTTGTGGTGGCAGTAATTATATCTGACATTGTAGAAAAAATAATAAGAATTACGGTAGAAAGAATGAAAATTAGCCATGGATATTTAGCGGCTTCTATTACTAAATGGGCAATTTGGATATTTACTTTATTTTTAATTTTAGAACAGCTTTTGCCTAATAGTGATTTAATAAAAACGCTATACATGGCAATTGTGTATGGAATTGTTGGAGCGGTTGCTTTGGGGGTTGCTATTGCAATTGGGCTTGGCGGAAAAGATTCGGCTTCAGAAATTATTTCTGACATTAAAAGAAAAATTCAACAAAAATAGATTTTTTAACTTTAAAAACGCCGGTTTTCTAGATCGGCGTTTTTTTATTGCATAGTCATTTTTTACTAATTAATAGTAATTTAAAGAAAGATAATTTTAAAGAATAAAACTATCTTTACAATTTATATTTTTATAATATAATTAATTTAGATAAGTTGTAGAAGGTCGAATAATAAAGAGATAAAATTTATATTGTTAAATAGTCATATAAAACATATTTAACAAGTTAAAAATATGCCACCATTTAAAGAAGGTCATCGTCCAGAAAAAGAAAAAAAAGAGTATGATCCAGACTTAGAATTTTGGGATGAAGAACTATTTATACGAGAACTTGGCAAGTCAAACTTTGATACTATAAAACCTGAAATCTTGGGATTAGCAAAGAGAATTGGTCCAGAGGGACTTCCTATAGTAGAAGAGCACCTTAGCAGTATGTTAATAAAAATTAAAGAAACCTTAGAAGAATTAAAAGCAATAAGAGAAAAAGAAATAATAGAAGAAGCAAAAAAAGGGGAACAAATCCAAGGGTAAATAAAAAAATAATAATTTATAAAAATTCATATATTATAATCTGATATCATATTTTTTAGTAATATATAGAATTAAAAAATATGGCCAACAAGCCAACATGTCGATTCTTTTTATTAATTTTTATCTAATGGAAGTTTAAACTTTTACCTTATTATATATAAAACCTCTGCGGTCTTTTTATGACAAACGCTTATAAAATTAAACTAACTATTGACAATCATTTTATAATCTAATAGACTGTTAGTTACATGATAAATCAGATTAAAATTATTTATAAAAAAAGAAGCGGATAATTGCTGAATTTTTATTTTATCGGTTGGAACCGCTTCAAAGCGGTTTTTAATTTAAAAATTTAATTAGTCTGTGTGTAAGAATAATAATTTGTTTTTACACACAGATTCGTTATGATAGTAGTTTGACAATTTTAACCCTATTAAAATAAATCTCAAAAAGATTTATATTTATTGTTTTCAAAACGCAATACAATGGGGCTGTCAGATTAATTTTAAGAAGGGTCTTATTTAATCTGACAACAGGTAAAAAAATAGCATATATTAACCCAGTTAAACAATTTTGACTTTTAGTCAAAATTAAAATCCAAAAGGATTTTGTTTAACCAGGGTAAAAGTTCATCAGATTAAAAATCACTTTTTTAATCTGGCGATTTTTATAAATATTTATCCGTCTGCAAACGGAAAAAAGTTTATAAAAATAAAGATACATAAAATCTGTATCTATTACTTACGCAAGAAAATAGGTTATATGCAAATGGTGGATGCCTTGGGATATTAAAGTGATGAAGGACGTGGCGTGCCTGCGATAAGCATCGGGGAGCTGGCTAGCAAGCTTTGATCCGGTGATTTCCGAATGGGGAAACCTAATTTCGGTAATACGAAATTGGCGATATAACAATATGTCGCAGCTAACCCGCTGAAGTGAAACATCTCAGTAAGCGGAGGAAAAGAAAACAACGAAAATTTTTATTCTTTCTTCAACATGATATTTAAGAATTCTGGAGAAAGATTAAAGATTTTCATATTCCCTTAGTAGTGGCGAGCGAAAAGGGATCAGTCTAAACCAGAATTTATTCTGGGGTTGAAAGGGTTTAGCGTCGGGAGCATTTCAATTTTTTGTAAACAAAAAATTCGCAGACCAGCGCAGACTAAGACGCAGACTAACGCAGACACTTTTGTCAGCGTAGGTCAGCGTGAAGTCAGCGTAAGTCTGCGCTTGCTTGTCCGAGGGAGAGCATTTAGGTAATTTATTAAAAGAAGCACCCTGGAAAGGGGCACCATAGAGGGTAATAGTCCCGTATTCTAAAATAATTTTACGCTCCTTGTTAGATTTCTTAAGTACTGTCGGGAATGATAACCTGGCAGGAAGCAGGCCGAACTATCGGCCAAGACTAAATATTTAATATCACCGATAGTGAACAAGTACCGTGAGGGAAAGGTGAAAAGTAGGGGGTTGACCCCGGTGAAATAGAACCTGAAACCATTTGCTTACAAAGAGTCGGAGCGGCCACATCACACTGAGTGGGATGTGGAATTATTCTAATTGTTCTAATTACTCTAATTATTATAATCAATATCTAAATATGTGAATGACTAATTTCTAAAACGGTTTAGGATTTAGACATTTTAATATTGGGATTTTATTAGGTTAATTAGGTAAATTAGAAATTAGATTAATTCCCACATCACGCATAGCGTGATGTGGCTGTGACGGCGTGCTTTTTGCAGAACGAGCCAACGAGTTTGACTATTCCGTCGCCTAAGCCCTTTTGGGGTGGAGGCATAGCGAAAGCGAGTGTTAAAAGCGCGAAATATGATGGAATATTCAAGACCCGAAGCGTGACGAGCTTACCATGACCAGGATGAACCCGAACGAAAGTTAGGGGGAGGTCCGAACCCGTGAGTCGTGCAATCCTCTGGGATGAGTTGTGGTAAGGAGTGAAAAGCTAATCGAGTTACGTAATAGCTGGTTCTTCCCGAAACAGGTTTGGGCCTGGCGTCTATTATGGAGTATGGGGGTAGAGCACTAAATAGAAATCCTTGGAGCAATCCAGGTTTTCTAATTAAACTCCGAATACCATACTTTTAAGATAGGCAGTTAGACTGTGGGGGCTAAGCTCCATAGTCAAAAGAGTAACAGCTCAGATCATCGTCTAAGGTCCCTAAATTAAACTAAGTGTTATAAAGGAGGTGTTTTGCCCTTGACAGGCAGGAAGTTAGCTTAGAGGTAGCTATCTTTTAAAGAGTGTGTAACAACTCACTGTCCAAACTTTTCCCTTCGGGGTTAAGAGGGGTAAGATGCGCCAAAGATTCCCGGGGCTAAAGTTTAATACCGAAGACATGGATTTTTTCCTTTTATTAGGAAAGAGTGGTAGGGAAGCGTTCTTTAATCAGTGAAGCAGGAGGGTAACCGACTGTGGAGATTAAAGAAGTGAGAATGTTGGCCTGAGTAACCGCAATCTATGTGAAAGCCATAGACACTGAAAGTCCAAGGTTTCCTTGGCAATGGTATTCAACCAAGGGTTAGTCGGTCCTAAGGAAAAGCCGAAAGGCGTACCCGATGGTCAGTTGGTTAATATTCCAACACTTGGATGATTTTTTAATAAGTTGCACAATGTAGTAATTTTAGCCCATTATCGGATTTGGGTTCTTGGTCTAAACCGCAAGGCGAGGACAAAGAAGATTTGGCCGCAAGGTCAGAAATTGAAGTGAGCGCGTTGTCTAGAAAAGGCTTATTAAGTTAAGGTCATTCAAACCGTACCGCAAACCGACACAGGTGGACAAGCGTAAGTATGCTAAAGTGAACGGGTGAAACCTCGTTAAGGAACTAGGCAAATTAGTGGCCGTAAGTTCGCAATATGGCCTGCCCAAGTCCGCAAGGATTTTGGGCTGCAACAACCGTACTTCAACCGACTGTTTATCAAAAACACAGCTCCCTGCTAACTCGCAAGAGGATGTATAGGGGGTGAGGCCTGACCAGTGCTGGAATGTTAAGTTTGGGAGTCCTATCCGCAAGGGTAGGGCCCACTGAATGAAGCACCAGTGAACGTCGGCGATAACTATAAATTGACGATTGTAGTTACAAAACTTCGCTATTTGCTGGAAACCCTGCGAATACTAAAGTACCGAGAGGTAAAAATCTTTAGTCGATGCAGACAATCAGCAGGCAACCTTAATTAAGTTAATTAAGAGAGTCCTCAGAGACTACACGCGAAGATCGCTAAAGCGATAGCGATATGATATAGTCCGATCTTTATGGCGACATAAAGGCTTCCGCCCAAAAATGGGCGAGATAATAAAAAGATGAATCGTCCAAAGGTATTACGAATGCCTTTGTAAAACTTGGCCAAATGCTGGAAACTCTGTAGTATCTCATACTACTATGGTATAATAAAGGTGTAATCACCCCTTTAATATGCCAAGTAAAAAAGTATTGAGTGCAGACAATCAGCAGGAAAGACTAGAAATGCCCGGATGGGTAACGGGTTTTGTGGATGGAGAAGGATCGTTTCTTGTTACAATATTTCAATCTTCGCAAGCGAAGTTAAAATGGCAAATTTTCCCAGAATTCAATGTATCACAATCTTTGAAGGGAAAAGATTTGTTGCATAAATTGGAAGCATTTTTCAAGTGCGGCCACATTTATGCTCATAATGCCAGGAATATAAAACAAGGGAAATGGGATCCTCTTTATAAATATTGTGTCAGATCAAGGAATGAATTAAAAGAAAAAATAATTCCTTTCTTTAGAAAATATCCCCCTCTTGGAGCGTCAAAAATAAATGACTTCAATTCTTTTGTTAAAGTTGTAAATTTGATGGACAAGGGAGAACATTCAACGATTGAGGGCATGAGAAAAATTGCCAAGATTGCTGAAAAAATGACGCACCGCAAACCGTTTAAAGATTCGTCTTTATATAAATTTCTAGAATCCTCAGAGACTACACGCCAGGCCAAGTACTCAAAGTGAGTGCTTGGAAGATATAGTCCGAACTGCATGGCGACATGCAGAATGTAGTAGAAATACCACATCATGGTGCCAAATTGACTTATTGGCACAAGTAACAAAATTGAGCGTAATCCCTTGCCGGGTAAGTTCCGGCCCGCATGAATGGCTTAACGAGTTGAAGACTGTCTCAACGAGGTGCCCGGTGAAAATGCAATACCAGTGAAGATGCTGGTTACCTGCGGCTAGACGGAAAGACCCCGGAAGCTTTACTGTAGTTAGATATTGAGTTTTAATTTTTGATGCGTAGCGTAGTGGTGAGCCTTTGAAGCGGTGATTTCGGTCATCGTGGAGGCGCCGATGAAACAGCCATCTTTAAAAATTATAATTCTAATCCACTTTGCTGTGGTAACAGTGTTTAATGGGCAGTTTAAGTGGGGCACTTGCCTCCTAAAGAGTAATGGAGGCGTTTAAAGGTTGGTTAGCTTCGGATGGAAATCGAAGCGATAGGGCAAAGCCATAAACCAGCTTTACTGCAAGACGGCTATGTCGCGCAGTTGCGAAAGCAGAACTTAGTGAACCGACGCGTATTTTATAGAAAACGCGAAGATCATCAGCCAAAAGCTACTCCGGGGATAACAGGCTAGTAGAGCCCGAGAGTCCATATCGACGGCTCTGTTCGGCACCTCGATGTCGGCTCAACACATCCTGGGGGTGAAGCAGAATTTTATTTCTACTTTCCTTTGTGGAAACGCAAAGGTAATTAAACAAGCTCAAAATGGGGAAAGCCTCTGGAATTTGCAAGATAGCAGGTCCCAGGTTATACTTAATAATATGACAAAGGTTAATCCCATGAGAAAAATACTTTCTGAAGTTAACAAAGCATACATGTCCGGATTATTAGACGGAGATGGAGCAATTATGGCCTGCATTGAAAAACATGCAGAGAAAAAATTTGGTTTTAGAGTAAGAATTTACATCAAAATTAGTCAAAATAATGAAAAAATTCTCACATGGTGTAAATTGGTTACTGAAATGGGGAATGTAAGGAATGTGAAAGGTGAAGAATATGAATGGCGAGTGCGAAACCAAACAGATACTAAGTTATTATTAGAATGGCTTACTCCTTATTTAAAAATAAAGAATAAACAGGGTAACTTAGCAAGTAAAATTCTTAATATTGAAATTAAGAATGTCAAGCAATTGCTTAAAGCTGCTAATTTAGCAGATACATTGTCGGCGTTGAATGTTCGCTCTCAAGGGCGAAGAAAAAACTTTACGACAATGATCCAAGAAAATATTTCTCCTAACGACTGATTCTTGTTCTTGAGACAAGATGAGATAAGCAAAATCATAACGATTATAAAGCTTATCACACGGCTTGCACCTAAACTTTTATTGGTGACAATAAAAACACGGTGAAGGTATAGTCTTACCCCATTAGTAATAATGGAAGGTCAGAGCTCCCAAGGGTTCGGCTGTTCGCCGATTAAAGTGTTACGTGAGCTGGGTTCAAACCGTCGTGAGACAGGTTGGTCCCTATCTACCGCAGGCGTTGAGTTTTGAGGAGATTTGATCCTAGTAAAATTTGCTACTTCACAAAGTAATTTGTGATGACAATTCGGCTAATAACGGTGAAACCTCTATTGTGCGACATTTTTGCGGTCCAAAAATGTCGGTAAAATATGATAAAGGCAATACCGTGGGAAGCATAGAAACTAATTTTGTAATTTAATTTTAACTTTTAAGAGGATATAAGATGAAATATAGATTATTTTTTCATTCCTATGATCTTACATCTGATAATGATCCTGGATTGGATCACCACCGTGATTTTTATGCAAAAAATGACGAGGCAGCACAAAAAAAGATTAAAGGGATGGTGCAATATTCACTAGATGTAGAAATGGGAGGATTTACCCCTTTGAGATTTTTTAGGATTGTTAAGGGAAAGACGAAGTACCAAGAAGAACAATTGATAGAAATTCCTCTTTCTCCTGAACCATTAGGTGAAACAGAAATCGATCTAAGGTGACTTAATTGATAAATTACAAAATTAGTTTCTATGCCCCGTAACGACTGAGGCCCTGTGCCAAGATGGTGGTATTTGAAACCATCATAATATGCCGATGCCCTAATCCAAAATGGATGGGCAAAGATATAGTCTGCACCCATAGTGATATGGGATAATTATATAAGTATAGTCAGCGTGAGTCTGCGTAAAGTCTGCGCAAGTCCGCAGTTATGCAAAACATAATGCGACGAGAGGACCGGATTGAACTAACCTCTGGTGTACCAGTTGTTCCGCCAGGAGCATTGCTGGGTAGCTAAGTTGGGAAGGGATAAGCGCTGAAAGCATATAAGCGCGAAACCCACTCCAAGATGAGAACTCTTAGATTTCCCCAAGATTAGGGGATTGATAGGCGCCAGGTGTAAGTCCCGTAAGGGATTCAGCCGGGGCGTACTAATAAATCATACATTTTTTAGCGTATTTGATAGATACAGATTTTATCGATCTTTACCCAGTTAAATATTTATGCTTTTTTAAAAAAGCATAAATAAAATCTTTTTAAATTTTATTTAACTGGGTGAACTTTATATTATTTTTTACTTGAAATTAACCACAGCAACCACACCTGCCTGCCGGCAGACAGGGATTAAGTTCTGTGGTGGCGATTATACTGGGGTTGTCCCACCTGTTCCCATTTCGAACACAGAAGTGAAATACTCCAAGGCCGATGGTAGTGTGATGAACGCGAGAGTAGGTAGTCGCCACCTTAGAACTTAATAACAAAAAATCACCTTAATCGGTGATTTTTTGTTATTTAAAAATTTAAATAAATAAATCATTTTACATTAAATTTGTAGTAATAGTATTTTTTTGTTAGAGTGAAGAATACAAATTTATGAATCTTTATATAAAAAAGGAAAATTTTGTTGTCAAAAAAATAATGATAAAAAGCATAATCCTTGTGTTGATTTTGGCATTTTTATATATATTTGAAGGTCAAATTAAAAATTCTTTTTATGTTATTTCTTCTCCTATTTCAAAAAATCTTTGGGAATCAGGAAAAGTTACTTCAAATTTTTTCGAATCTTTTTTTGCTAGTGCTGATTTAAAAAATAAAAATAATGGACTACATCAAGAGAATCAAAAATTACTATTAGAAATATCGTTTTTAAAAGATTTTTTACGAGCAAATTATGAATTGCAGCAAGCATTACAAACTGGCCAAACTAATAATTTTAGCCTAGTCCCAACTCAAACAATTGAATTAGATTCGTTAAATGATTTTATTCTTGTTAATAAAGGCCAAGAAGATGGAATTGTTGAAAATATGCCTGTTATTTCAAGTAATGGAGTTTTATATGGAAAAATTTACAAAGTGCATAAAAACTTCTCTGAGGTAATGCTTATTTCAAATAAACTAAGCGTACTGGATGTAAAAATACAAAACGATGATCCTTCTTTGATTCCAGTTTATGGCGCAATAAAGGGAAATGGTTCTCTTTCTTTGTATTTAGATTTAGTTTCATCTGATGCACCTCTAAAAGAGAGGGATATTTTGGTGAGTTCAGCTCTTGAAGGATTATTTCCTAAAAATCTTTTGGTAGGAGAAATTCTCTCTGAAAATAAGAATGACTTAAAACCCTTTAAAACAGCTGAGGTTAGGCCCTTTTTTGATATTAAAAATATAGATAATCTTTTTATAATAACGGATTACTTGAAAAAATAATTTGAAATTTACAATTTGAAATTTGAAATCAATTTGAAATATTTTAATAGTTAAATTTGTCATGTTATGCAATTTACAAATTGCATAATATGACACCTACTTATTAGAAATTAAAAATTATAAATTCAATTTTAAACGAAGTTTAAATATTGCCATGTGGTTTAAATATCCATTAATCATATTGTTATTTTTTTTATTTGCGTTATTGCAAGTAAGTTTTTTACCTCATTTTAGTATTATGGGAGTGGTACCCAATCTTGTTTTTATTTTGTTTTTCCTTTTCATTTTTTTTGAAAGAGAGAATCAAGGTGGAGAAACTTTTTTTACAGTGATTATTGCCGGATTTTTCCTAGATATTTTTTCAACTTCTTTTTTGGGAAAATCAATTCTTTTATTGTTAGTTATGTACTTATTTTTAAGAGCGGTTACGCATTTTTTAAAGCAAAAACAAGGAAAATATATTATTGTTTACTTTATGGGATTGTTTTCCTTGTGTTTTGTATTGTATGCCCTTTCTATGTATTCACTATTTAGCATTAGCATTTTTTTGCATTTGATATGCAACCTATTATTTGCTCTTATTGGATTTTATGTTTATAAAATAATATATAAAAATAGTGATGCAAACAATCAATTAAAACTATTGTAATTTACATGTTTTTACATAATAAATATAAAATTAAAGAAATGAGTGGCGAAATTGAAACCAACGAAGTTTTTTTAGATACGCTGGCAAAAATTAATGAAGAAAAACTTGGCCTTTCTGAAAAAAAATTTGAAGTAAAAATAAAAGAAAAGTTAATTTATTCTATTTTTGCAATATTTTTTATTTTTTGCCTTATTGTTTTTGGTAAAACATTTTATCTGCAAGTTTTTAATGGAAACAAGCTTCACGGTATTGCCCAAAACAATATGGCAAAGATTGGGTTAATTAGTCCCCAAAGGGGGATAATTTACGATAGTAAGCTTAAAAAACTCGTATTAAATGCTCCTGCGTTTGACCTTGTATGTGATAAAAGAAATCTCTCACTGTATCCTTTAGAATATGCAAAAGAAATTGATATTATTGCAAAAATTTTTGAACTACAACCCGCCGCAATAACACAACAGTTGCAAAACGCAGAAGAATCAGAGGTGTTAATTAGTCAAAATATTACCCAGGAAAAATTATTAATATTAGAAACAAATATAAATAACTTACCGGATTGCCAAATAGAAAAAAATACCACAAGAAATTATATTACTGGTCCTATTTTTTCTCACATATTAGGTTACACTGGCAAAACTAATAAAGAAGAATTACAAAATAATTACAACTACACTATTTCCGACTATATTGGAAAAATCGGCCTTGAAAAATATTACGAACAATTTTTAAGAGGTACCCCGGGCCAAGTTGAGGTTATTAAAAATGCATCTGGAATTAAAAAGGGGGATAAAATATTATCAGAGCCTACTTCAGGTTATAATCTTGTATTGCATATTGATACTGATTTTCAAAAAAAAGTGTATGATTCTTTAGAAAAATCAATCAAAAACATTGGGGCAAAAAAGGGAGCAGCAGTGGCGCTTAATCCAAAAACTGGAGCAATATTAGCCCTGGTTTCTTATCCGGCTTATGATAATAATATTTTTAGCTCAAGTATTTCAAAAGAAGATTTTAATAAAATACAAAACGATCCTAATCAGCCATTTTTCAATAGAGCAATTTCAGCGCAATATCCTACGGGTTCAACCATAAAACCATTTATTGCCGCCGGAGCTTTACAAGAAAAAATTATTTCGGAAGATAAGATTATTAACGACCCTGGGTATATTTTAGTGCAAAGTAAATACGATCCAGAGGTAGTGTACAGATTTGGTGGAGTTGAGCCCCATGGTTTGGTTGATATGAGAGAAGCCCTTGCTGTATCTTCAAACATTTATTTTTATACTGTTGGTGGGGGATACAAAGACCAGCAAGGATTAGGCCCCACACGAATTAAAAAATACCTTGATTTATTTGGTTGGGAAGAAAAAACTGGCATTGATTTAACTGGGGAATTTAAAGGTTTTGTCCCAGATGCTGAATGGAAAAAGAAAAATAAAAATGAAGCTTGGTGGGATGGAGACACTTACAACCTTTCAATTGGCCAATCAGATTTACAGGTTACTCCCCTGCAGGTTGCCCTGGCATACAGCGCTATTGCAAACGGCGGCTCGTTATATAAGCCTCAAATTGTACAAAAAATTATTGATGGATCAGGAGAAAATGCAAAAACAATTCAGGAATTTGAACCTGAAATTATAAGAAGTAATTTTATAGACCAAGAAAATTTAAAAGTAGTAAGAGAAGGAATGCGTGATGGGGTATTACACGGATCTTCAAAAATGCTTTCTAGTATTCCTGTTTCAATTGCAGGAAAAACAGGAACCGCAGAAACTAATAAGCCCGGGTATTTTAACACTTGGTCTTCAAATTTTGCCCCATATGATGATCCAGAAATAGTATTTGTAACCACTATTGAAGGAGTGCAAGGATTAAGAGCGGCCACACTTCCTGTAGCGTATGATGTGTTACAGTGGTACTTCGCTCATCATTAGTTTTTAAAGTACCGATAGTTAAAATCGCCAGCGCGATTTTACTATCTACACTCTCGGTAAATGATTTTTTGCAAAGCAAAAAAGCCATGCTCATTTACCTGCGAGAGTTACTTTAAAAACTAATAACTCGCTCTGTTTTTAATGTGCCTATACCTTAATTATAAAACTTATATAGATTAATGTCAATAGTTGCTGGTATTTTATAATTTTGTTATTATTACACATACAACCATGTCAACTATCGACGAACTAAAAAAAGTAAGGTTGCGAAAATTAAAAGATATTAAAGATATCGGTATTTTGCCTTACCCCTCAAAAACAAAAAGAACTCACACTATAAGTGAAGCACTAGATAATTTTACTAAATTTTTAAAAGGCAAAAAAAGAATAGTATTGGTGGGGAGAATTAGAGCATTGCGGGGCCATGGTGGGGCCACATTTTTAGATATAGAAGACGGCACTGGAAAAATACAAGGCCTGGTAAAAGAAGATAAAGTTGGTGCAAAAGGCTATAAGTTTTTTGTGTATGCATTTGATATTGGTGATTTTGTTGAAATTGAGGGGACTCTTTTTACCACAAAAAGGGGAGAAAAAACCATTGAAGCCGATGACTATAAAATATTGTCAAAATCCCTTTTACCATTGCCTGAAAAATGGCATGGACTTCAAGACGAAGAAGAAAAATTACGAAAAAGGTATTTGGATATTTTGTTTAATCCAGAATTAAAAGAAATGATTAAAAAACGCGCAGTATTTTGGAATTCAATGCGCCAATTTTTAATGGAAAAAGACTTTTTAGAGGTTGAAACTCCGGTACTTGAAACAACTACCGGTGGTGCTGATGCAAAGCCTTTTACCACACACCATAATGCCCTTGATATGGATGTATTTTTAAGAATTTCTACCGGAGAGCTTTGGCAAAAAAAATTAATGGTGGCTGGATTTGAAAAAACTTTTGAAATTGGAAGGCAATTTAGAAATGAAGGAATGGATGCCGAGCACTTGCAAGATTACACACAAATGGAATTTTACTGGGCGTATGCTGATTATAAGCAAGGAATGAAATTAGTGGAAGAATTATATAAATATATTATCAAAAAAACTTTTGGTACATTAAAGTTTACTATTAAGGGTTTTGCGGTTGATTTTGGCAAAAAATGGGAAATGTATGACTATCAAACCGTGATTAATAAGTACGCTAAAATAAATATTTTAGAAGCCAGTTTGCCAGAAATGGAAGAAAAATTAAAAAAATTAAAAATTAGTTATGATAAAAAAGGTTTTAATAAAACTCGAGCCATTGATAATTTATGGAAATATTGCAGAAAAAATTTATCAGGGCCTGGATTTTTAATTAATCTGCCGGTTGATGTGTCACCTTTAGCAAAAAGAATGGAAAGCACCTCCGCCAAGGCTTCGGCGACTCAAAGCAAAATGGCACAAAGATTCCAGGTTATTGTGGCTGGATCCGAAGTTGGTAATGGATATAGTGAATTAAACGATCCAGTTGACCAAGAACAAAGATTTATTGAACAAGAAAAATTACGAAAAGATGGAGACCAAGAAGCACAAATGTTTGACAAAGAGTTTGTTGAGGCGCTTGAATACGGAATGCCTCCAACTTGCGGGTTTGGTATTGGTGGTGAAAGATTATTTGCATTTTTAATGAATAAATCGGCAAGGGAATGCCAGATATTTCCATTAATGAAGCCTAAAAATGGTTTGTAGTGGGTAGCGAGTGGTAAATTTTAATTTTAAAAATTATGGCGGAAGGAGAAATAAGAATGAAACAGGCCACAGAACAACCAAAAAGAAAATCTGGTCTATTAAGAGCTGTTGGTTTTACCAAAGAAGAAACGAGAGATATTTTTGAAATTTTTGAAAGAGAAATTGAAAAAAGACCTAAAAAATGGTGGACTTTTTGGAGAAAAGATAAGCTTTGGAGTGGAGAACCAATTAGTAGATATGAGAGACAAAAAACAGAGGAAGAAATTAAATCAATACAATTTATTTTTGATAAACTCCCGGAATTTATAAAAAGATATGGAGGAAATCCAGTTGATTTAAGACCAGAGTATGTTCATATTATTGATAGAAAAAAAACAGAACAGAGTTTAAATAATGGGATAAGAAAAATTGGGAAATGTGGGGGATTTTACACATTCGCCGAACAGTTTATGGGTATTATAGATAGGGATAAACTATCCAATATGGAAGCCGTAGTACATGAAGCGATGCATTTTAATTCGTTTTTATCTGTTGAGAAAATTGAGGAAGAGAAAAAGTATTATCTTGATACGCGTAGAAGTGGCTTAAGTATTGCGAATAATTTAAATAAAGAAGAAAATTACTTTGGGCAAATTAATGAAGCTATAACTTGTGATTTGCAAATAAGATTTGAGGAGGAGTTTTTTCCCTTAATGCCAGAACTCACGGAAGAATTAAAAAATAAACAAGCCTATTTAGATAAACTCCAACAGGAAAATCCAAATCCATTTGTCCAAAAAAAATATCTCGGCCGTGAATATGTTAACTTTAGAAGAAAATTTCATTATTTGACTAATAACATTAAATTAAGGAGTTTAGATTATCAAGGAAACGAACAAATCTCAAACGAACAGATATTTAATATGTTTGCAAGGAGTTATTTTTCGGGTAAATTACTACCACTTGCCAGGTTGATTGAAAATAAATTCGGTAAAGGTTCTTTCAGAAAATTAGGCGAAGAATATAAAGTCCGTAAAGAATAATACAAGATATATACGAAAAAAATAAAAGTGAAGTTAATGATGATGGGAAAATATTATTTACATCAGCTGAAAATATTTTTTATATTTTTGCAAAAGTTGTAATGTCTGGTAGATTATTAGAAATTGCTAGACTTGTCGAAAAAACATATGGTAAGGGTTCTTTTAAAGATTTAGGAACAGTACCATTAAATGAGTTTATAGAAAAATATACAAAACAAGTTTCGTAATAATATTTTTAACAGGCTTATAACAAAATGAAAAAGATTCTAGTATTTGGTACATTTGATGGTTTACACGAAGGTAATTTGGCATAAGAACATATTTTATGGAAAATGAAAAAATTGAAGGGGGGTATTCGGAAAAAGAGAAATTAGAACTTGCTAAAAATTTAGCTTTTTCTGTCTTAAATGGAATAATAAAAGCGGATAACAATAGGCTTAAAAACGATCCAAATAATCCAGTTTTAAAACTATTTCTAGGTAAGCGCATAGCTGAAAATGAAATGTATTTAAGAGCAATATCTTTATTTCATTTTTTCGAAGAAGTTATATTTTTAGATCTTGACCAACCCGATGACTATGAAAGAACTCGGTTAAGTCCTTACTATCTTTTTGATCATTTTCGAATAAGTTCTTCTGTGAAAAGGGTAAGAGATGGACTGTCAAAAAAAGATTCTGGAGAAGAGGCAATAGAAGAAGTATTGAAAGCGATGAAAGATACAGAATTATTTGTAAAATTCCAAGATTTTAAAAAACAAGAACAAGAGCGTTATAGGAAGAATCTTGAAAGTCTCATGGATTACCAAATGTGTCCCAAATGCGATAATAAAACATTTGGTAAAACAATCAGACAAATTATGATACCTGCAAATTATCCCAATAACTATAGATTCTGTTATCATTGTTTCCATGAAAATGGCGTAATATATGGTGAAGAGTAATAAAAAATATTAAGGCGTTAGAAAATGTCAAAAATATTAACATTTGGCACATTTGATGGATTACACGAAGGACACTTAAACCTTTTTAAGCAAGCCCTTCAGAGTGTAGCTTTTCAGGGTAAACTTCAACATTTGGAGGATGCTTATTTAATTGTGGTGGTTGGAAGGGACTCCTCAGTTTTAAAAACAAAAAAGAAGCAACCAAAATATAGCGAAAATGAAAGATTAGAAGTAGTAAAAAAATGTAAATTAGTTAACGAAGCAATATTGGGTAAAGAAAATCACGATCCATCACAAGACCAATACACTATCATAAAAGAGATTGACCCAGATATTATTTGTTTAGGATATGATCAAGCTAACTTTTTAGAAAAGTTAAAAAAAGAGCTAAAAGAAATGAATTTAAGAGCCAGAGTTGAAGTATTAAAGCCTTATAAACCAGAAACACATCATTCGTCGTTATTAAATAATCTATAATGCATTATGACAAGTTTTAGAGAAAATTCCTCTAATGGATTAATAAATAAAGATATTGAAAATGGCGATTTTTTAAGTAAAAGAAAACTTGAAAGAAAAAAATACCACGCCGATCTATTCGCATTGGGACAAGAAATTATGAGGTGTATTAATGGAAATAACATAGAAGAAGCCAAAAAAAAGTTTGATGAATTTACTATTAAAATCTCGCCAGAAATAAAATTGAATTTAAATCTGTATATTAAGAGGATTAGGGATGATAAATACAAGGAATTTGGTAATATTGGCACTCATATCGACTATGAAAGTTGCCTAGATGAAAGCTTGCAAGAATATTATCTTTATCTTTGGAAATACCGCGATAAGCGGTTTGACCGCTTATTTAATCAAGATTTCCCATCTAATATAACCAGGCTTATATTAAACGATACTAAAAGAATTTTTGTGAATAATATACATAAGCTACACAATAGGATAAAGCAGACCAAAAATACTCCCATTGGAGACATTATTGATCAACAACCGCAACCGGGAGAAATTTCAGCCATTGAATCCCTTGAGTTGATTATTGCATTAGTAAAAGAAAAACTAGGAGAGATGAAAGATGGTATTTTTAGTTATCGAAATATCGAAATAATTAAAATGAGATTTGGATTAGGGGATGATGGTAGGGCCTATACGCTTAAAGAAATAGGGGAAAAATTTGAAATTTCGAGTGAAAGAGTCCGCCAAATAGAGGTTTTGGTATTAAAAAAAATGAAACTAAATCCGGCACTGATTAAAACATATGAAGAATATTTTTAGTATTAAAAAATTAACATAGTAAAAAGATATGTTGGATATTAAATTTATCAGGGAAAATTCAGATAAAGTAAAAGAGGCCTGTGCTAATAAAAACATTAACGGTGGCGACACTATTGTCGACCAGCTTTTGGATTTAGACATAAAAAAAAGAAGCTTAATGACTACTTTAGAAAACCTCCGTGCAACACAAAATAAGTTTACCAAATCCGCCTCCGCCAAGAGCTCTGGCGAGACAATGAATAATATTGAAGAAGCAAAGAAAAATAAACTAGAAATTAAAACCTTAGAACCCGATTTACAAGAAACTGAAAATAAATTCAACGAATTATTAATGAAACTACCCAACATTCCGTTTGATGATGTGCCTGTGGGTAAAGATGATTCAGAAAATGTGGTGTTAAGGCAAATAGGAAGTTTGCCAAAGTTTAATTTTATACCAAAAGAGCATTTTCAAATTGGAGAGGAACTGAATATTATTGATATCGAAAGAGCATCTACGGTTGCAGGCAGTAGGTTTTATTTTTTAAAGAATGAAGCGGCTTTGTTAGAAATGGCTTTGGTGAATTTTGCATTTTCTAAGCTGGCAAAAAAGGGGTTTTCACCCGTAATTCCACCAGTAATGATACAACCAAAATTGGCCTCAGGTATGGGGTACATAGAAAATCATCCCGATGAAGAATCGTATTATTTAGAGCGAGATAATCTTTATTTAACCGCAACTTCAGAGCAATCTCTTGGTGCTATGCACCACAGGGAAATTTTAGACCAATTACCTAAAAAATATGTTGCGTTTTCAACCTGTTTTAGAAGAGAATCAGGAAGTTATGGTAAAGACACTAAAGGCATTTTTCGGGTACACCAGTTTGACAAAATGGAAATGTTTGTATTTTCTAAACCCGAAGATTCAGAAAAAGAGCACCAAAATTTATTAGCAATAGAGGAAGAGTTGATGAAGGATTTAAAAATACCTTACCAGGTAATAAATATTTGTACCGGTGACTTAGGAAAATCAGCTGCTAGAAAATATGATATTGAAGCTTGGATGCCGGGACAAAACCGATACAGAGAAACTCACTCAACATCAAATTGTACTGATTATCAGGCACGAGGAATAAATATTAAATATAAAGATCAAAAAAATAATCTTAATTTTGTTCATACATTAAATGGCACCGCTTTTGCAATGGGAAGAATTATTGTAGCTATACTTGAAAACAATCAGCAAAAAGACGGAAGCGTGAAAATTCCAAAAGTGTTGCAAAAATATACAAGATTTAAAGTGATTAAACTTAAAAAAATACTAAAATGACAGAAGAGCAGATTTTAATTAAAGGTCTAAAAGTAAACTATAAAGTGTTTGGTGAGGGAAAACCTTTTTTAATTTTACATGGGTGGCGGTCTAATTCTGATCGATGGCAAAAAACTGCAGAATTAATAGCACAAAAAAACTTAAAAGTGATTGTTCCTGATTTGCCTGGTTTTGGAAAAAGCCAAGAACCAGAAAGCGCATGGTCTATTGATAATTATGTGGAATGGCTCAGTGAATTTTCACAAAATATACCAGAGCTTAACAAAGATTTTTATCTGCTAGGACATTCATTTGGCGGAACCTTTGCGGCAAAATTTACCATTAAATATAATCAGAAAATTGAAAAGCTATTTTTAGTAGCTGCCTCATGTATTAGATTAAAAACTCCATCTAAAAGATTCATATATAATGTATCGCGAATAATAAAGCTTTTTTATTTTTTCCCTTTTTACGAAATATTCAGGAAATATTTTTATAAGTTTATATTAAGGAAAAGCGATTATTTATATGTGTCGGGTATTATGAAAGAAATTTATTTGAAAGTAATTGCCGATGATTTGTCACAAAAACTTGTTTCTTTAAGAGCTCCCACGGTAATTATTTGGGGAGAAAAAGACGATCTTACTCCGATAGAACATGCCTACATTATCCACAAAAAAATCAGTGATTCAAAATTAATTATTATCCCTAGCGCCGGACATAATTTACATTCAAAGAACACCGATATTTTAGTACAAGAAATAATGGAAAATTTATCAGTTGCCCCATATCACGACCAGCTTTTATCTTTAAAAAATATTATTTAAATTACCTTGAATTTTTTAATTAACATACTAATTTTTTTTTGGTTTACAAGAACGGCTAAAGGCGTTCTTTTTTGGATTTATCTTTGGCAATTAAAGTCATATCATATTGGCCGCTTCTTGGATCACTTTAAAACCCACAAAGGCAAAAAAATATTATTTAACCCACTACTTTTAACAAAGTTATTGCTTTGTTTTTTACTATTTATAGATTATTATGCAGCGCTATCTATTTTGTTAATTATATATGGTTTAGAATTTAGTTTTTTTATCATTGGGATAATAAAAAAACAGGTTAAAAAACCTGTAGCAACTGTAAAGGCAATATTTTTAATAGGTGTAGTATTTTTAGATGTTATTGGTTATTTTTATTTTTCATATCTTTACGCAAAAAATAGCCCTTGGTTTATATTTGCAATGTTAGCCTATGATATATGCATTCCTTTAATAGTGTCTTTGATTGTGTTATTTTTTCAGCCGTTTTTTGTAATGCTTCGCAATAACACATTAAAAAAGGCTAAAAGTAAAATGGCAAAATGCAAAAACCTTACGGTTATTGGTATTACGGGTTCGTATGGTAAAACCTCAACTAAAGAATTTTTAACCACTATACTTTCAAGTAAATTTAGGGTACTAAAAACCCCAGAACATAAAAATTCTGAAATAGGCATAGCCCAAACAATACTCAGCAAAGATTTCGACAGGGTGCTTAACCAAGAAACCGGGGCACCTTTTAGTGAAGGTGCTCGGCCGAACACTAAAAAAGATTTGAGTGTCCCGGTTTTTATTGTGGAAATGGGAGCATATAATAAAGGTGGCATAAAACTATTGTGCGACATAGTAAAGCCCACCATAGGCATTGTTACCGGAGTAAACGAACAGCATTTAGCAACCTTTGGTTCACTAGAAAATTTGTTATCAGCCGAGGGTGGCCAAGAATTAGCTAATAGTTTACCCAAAGATGGCCTTATAGTGTTAAATGGGGATAATAAATATTGCTTAGATTTATATAAAAAAACAACACTGCATAATAAAAAATTATACAGTGTTGATAAAAATGTTATAAATTCTGATATTTGGACGGAAAGCATAGAAGTTACAAAAGATTCAGTTTCTTTTATTGCAATGTCGCGCGCAAAAGAAATGGCGCATTTTACAGTTAGCGTATTGGGAAAACAAAATGTGCAAAATCTTTTAGGTGCCATTTTGGTTGCTAGAGAATTAAAAATGAGTTTTGAAGAAATTGCCAAAGCTTGCAATGTTATTGCGCCACAACAATCGGGAATGACTTTAAAAAGTGGAATTCACAGAATTAATATTATAGACTCTTCTTATTCTTCGAATCCTGATGGCGTTGTGGCAGATTTGGATTATTTAAACATTTTTAAAGGGAAGAAAGTTATTGTAATGCCTTGTTTAATTGAACTGGGAGATAAGTCAGCAGAAGTTCATTATCAAATAGGCAAAAAAATAGCAAAAGTGTGTGATATGGCAATTATTACTACAAAAGACCAATTTGAAAATATTAAAAAGGGGGCAATTGAAAATGGAATGTCACCGAATAAAGTTTTATTAATCGACAAATTAAGTGATATTGTGGGCCATATTACCACTTTTTGCAAAGAAGGAGATACGGTACTATTAGAAGGCAGAGTGCCAAATGAAGTTATTAAGTTACTTTGAATTACGAAATGCCATACTAAAAGGCAAGTTTCAGGTCTTTTTTACAAATTTCAACTGCAAATTCGCAATAATTATTTTATGTAGTTTACTACATAAAATAATTCTATCAAATTTTCGTTCTGAAATTTGGGAAAAATACCCTGAAAGCATTTCGTAATTTAAAGTAAGTTATTGACTTAAAATTCACCCAGTTAAATAAAATCCTTGGGATTTTAATTTCACCAAAAGTGAAATTATTTAACAGGGTAAAAAGTTGAAACAAAAAAAACTATGGCATCTCGATTTAAGCCAATATCAATATCCTTATCTCCGAATGTACAAAAAGATGATGTGGCTTTAGCTTTAAAGTTAATTTTTAGGCCGTGGAAATGGAAAAATGGCTCCAAAATAAGAGAATTTGAAGAAGAATTTAAAAAGTATTTAGGTGTAAAACATGCCTTCTCTTTTAATAGCGGAAG
>Ga0209542_10007697_pt1 | contig 20378 bp, 21 predicted proteins | sample RifCSPhighO2_01_FD_184028 | JGI IMG/M metagenome (GOLD analysis project Ga0209542, IMG submission 184028) | Soil microbial communities from Rifle, Colorado - Rifle CSP2_plank highO2_0.1 (SPAdes) (version 2) | ecosystem: Environmental > Terrestrial > Deep subsurface > Rock core/Sediment ...
TTAGACCTAACACATATGTAGACATCACAAAAGAAATAACAAAAAAAATTGAATCTTTTAAAATTTACAAAAATGAAGTAATGAAATTTCCTCATCCAAGATCTATACAAGCTATCGAAAATCTTGCAATACAACGTGGAATTGAATGTGGTTTAAAGCGAGCAGAGGCGTTTCAGTTAATAAAAAGTATTAACGATTAAATTATTTTTTCATTAGAATAATGATAGATCCGGTTTAAAAATCGCTCTATGATATAACTGAATAATATTTGATAGTGATCTTGATATATATCAAGAAAAAATTATGCGTGTGGGAAAAAATGTTGGTTTTAGAGCATGGTTCTATTTTAGGAATGGATGGTCAACTTATTTTGCATTCATTTTTGCAGCTATAAACACTTTAACCGTTACTTATTATCTAGCAATAGAAAAAGCTCCAACACTAAGTATTTTTTTCCCTTCTTTCACACATTATGTTATAATTACGATCTCGATAGGTATTCCTCTACTTGTAGCAGTTGGTTATTTACATTTTAAACGAACTTCTGCAAGAAAGGCAGAAGTTGACATAGGATATGAAACTAATCCTTATGGTGCGAGAACTATGGTTAACAGTGAAATCTCTCTTAATATTAATCTAGAATTATTAACATTACTAACGAGTTTATTAAAGGGGGAAAAATTATCGCAAGAAAAAATTGCTCGGATTCAGAAAATGCACGAAAGATTTGTTGAATTTAATAAAAAGCGTACATTCAAAAATAGAATGGATCTAAACTTTTTTGTTAACGCAGATAAAAAACACGATTATGATTACTAACATATAATAGCCTATAAGAAATGCAATTTTTATTGAAATGAATGATTCATCTGCAGAGAAAATGTTATATGAATTTAGTGCTAATAAGCCAAGTAGGTATAGATTACAGTTAAAACAAAAGCAATTTTACGACGGGTGATTTCAATATTAAAACTACGTACAGAGTATGAACTTATCCATACATTATCAACAAGAACGAAATTACGATTGTGGCTGTTATCGCATCCAGAATTAAATTTTTATAAATTCTCAATAAATAATTCATTTCGTATACTAACTTCATATTTTCGGCAAACGCCAGATTTTATAATAATAGGTAGCACTAAATCTGGTACAACTTCTCTATCAGGTTATCTTCGCCAGCATCCAAATCTAAGTATAGTTACTAATGTACACTTTTTTGAATATATTTTAACTAATAATCTTAGATGGTACAAATCACACTTTCCAACAAATCTTCAGCGGTATTATGTAAAATTAAAAACTGGGCAAAACCATGTAGCAGGCGAAGATACTGCAACTTATTTGTTTCATTCACTAGTTCCAGAAAGAATAAAAAAAACAATACCACACGTAAAATTAATAATTATTTTGAGAAATCCTGTAGATCGAGCATATTCAAACTATCAACATCAAGTTAGAGAGGGTTTAGAAATTAGAACGTTTGAGGACGCAATAAAATCAGAGTTAAAAAGAATGGGATTAATTGAAGATAATAAAAAAATTAAAATTAATAATTCAGATTTTGATAATGCTACAATTTTCTCATATTTGCGCCATGGAATTTATGTAGATAGGATAAAAATTTGGATGACTTTATTTGGTAAAAACCAGTTTTTAATTTTAAATACTGAGGAGTTAGCTGAAAATACTGACAAAACGTTAAACAAAATATTTGAATTTCTAGATGTACCACATTACAAAATACCTGATCTAAGAAGACGAAATGTAGGAAAATATGAAAAAATGCAAGAGTCTACACGCGAATTTCTGATTAATTTTTACAAACCTCATAATCAAAGATTATACAAATTTTTAAACAGAAGATTTGATTGGGATAAATAAATTATTTATTGAATTGCCTATACAGTGATATTATTTTTTCATGGATAAGGCCGTTAGAAACCAGAATTCCACTAGCATGTTGCACATCTTCTGTGTTGTATATTATTTCTTTTCCTAACATATCTGTAATTTTCCCTCCAGCTTCTTTGATTAAACAGTATGATGCACATGTATCCCAATGTTTTATTTTATTTGTAGTAGTGAAATAAAGATCAGCTGAACCAGATGCAACATCAATCACTTTTAATGAGCTACCTCTATGTGTTTGACGTTTAATTTTTAGAAATCTAAGAAATTTTTTTTCATTATCTGACAAGTGATGTCTACTACATGTAACCCTGCATTCTTCTAATTGAGAAATATTACTTGTAGATAATTTCGACCATTTTCCATTAAATAGTTGAAAAGAACCTTTGTTTTGTTGTGCCACATACAGAATTCGCTTCACAGGCCAATAAATTATACCAATAACCGGAATTTGATTAGTTACTAATCCAATCATTACAGTGAATTCACCAGTCTTATTTACAAAGTCTGATGTACCATCAAGTGGATCGATTATCCAGACTTTTTTATTAGATAATCTTTTTTTATTATCTTTATTCTCTTCTGATAATATAGGATAATTGTACTGAGATACTATATTTTGAATAATGTTATTACTTATAATATCAGCTTCTGTAATTGGTTCTTTATCAAATTTAAATTTAGATTTGAATCCTTTTTTGTATATTTTCATTATTACATGCCCAGCTTTTAATGTGGCATCAATTGCAAGTGATAATTCTGGTAATGGATCGTGAAATGGAATAGTGTATGACATGGTTTTTATTTTATTTATTTACATTTTTTACATGATCTAGAATAATCCTTACACTCTCTTTAAGCGATAATTTTTCTGTATCCACAACAATTTCAGGTTTTTTGGGAATCTGATAGCGATTATCTAATCCTAAAAAATTTTTAACCAAACCCGTTCTAGCTTTTTTATACATTCCCTTTGTATCACGCTTTTCACAAACATTTTGTGGGCATTTTAAATAAACTTCAATAAACTTATTATTAATAATTTTTCGTGCATCTTCTCTATTTTTATGATAAGGACTTACTAGGCTAACACAAACTGGTACATTATGAATTGAAAGTAATTTTGCAATGTGAGCAATTCTTTTATTATTTTCAATAATGCCATTTTTTGAAAAATCAGTAACTGAAAACCACTGTCTAATCTCATCCCCATCTAGGACCGCAAGATTTGATATATGCTTAGTTAGCTCTTTTGCGATGGTAGATTTACCTGAACAAGGTAGTCCAGTTAACCAAATTACAAAAACCAACAAAGTATTTTTTTTTGATGTTTATTTATTCTTACGTATAAGTACTTGTTACAAATTATTTAATTCAATTTCCTAATATTTGTTACATTTAGTAAAGTTAGTATATGCTCTATAATTAGCAGTAAATAAAAATGGGAATAGACAATAATGCAATCTTCTGGTTCGACCATAAAAACGGTAAAAAACTGGCAACCAAAAACTTGATCAAAGGAAACAGATTTCATAAAGATAACATATTACAAAAAAGCCAACATGAATTTAGAATATGGAGTCCTTATACGAGCAAACTTGCAGCTGCTATCATAAACGGTTTAGAAATTCTTCCTATTATGAAAAATTCAAAAGTACTTTATGTAGCTCCTTATAATGATATTACAACAACTCATCTTTCTGATATAGTTGGTTTTGATGGGCAAATTGTTTTTATAACAAATTTAAATAAAAAATCTAAATTTTATAATAAATCATTCACTACCCGAAAAAACATAAAAATAATCGATTTAAACAACAATAATTTAGACATCGAAGTTGACGTTGCATATGTTGATCTTGTAAATTCGGAAGAAATTGAAGAGGCCATATGTCTTTGTAAACCCTGTGTAAAAAGTAGCGCATACCAAATTCTGTGTTTAAAAACGGCCTTAATAAAAAATGTCAATCCAAATGAAATAATCATACAAAATAGAAAAAAAATTGAAGAAAATTTTGAAATAATTCAAGAGATTAATCTAACTGATTTTTTTAAAAATTATAGCATTGTTCTTGGGAAATACTAGAATACTAATTATTTTACATCATCAACAAATATTGTAATGTAATTAAAAATGAGATAATAAGGACGCTAGGCATCCTTTATAATTTCTAGTTAATCCTCATGGTATGTTAGAACAGAGATCGATAAGACTTTTTGAAAATTGGGCCTGAGGGGGGAGAGGGGAAAAAAATCACAGCAACACAGCCACAAGCGAGGAGGAATGGACGGAAGCTGAAATCAACCGCAAAATAAACGAGGTCACAGACACATATCTTAACGACCATTTGTCGGGGGATGATCCTGAAAGTTTCCTATACTACATTGACGCGCTAAATTCGGTAACCTATCTAGTCCAAAAAGAAACGGGCGAACGTGGAAGTCAGCCAGCGGTTAGAAGATCTATAGATGCATGATGCAATTCTGTTGGAGAGTTTGTATCCGATGTAAAAAAGTCCGAGTTTCAAGGAAAAGAGTGAGAAGGCTTGCTTCAAAATTTTATTGGAACAGATAACCGATATGAAGTTCCTAAGAATCCAGAACTAATAGTTAACACTGGTGATTTAATTGTTGATGAAAGAATTGAATATCTATCATTAGTCGTTAGTAATTTTATTTCTTGGATATTTTTAGTATTCTCTGATCGTCTTGTATTGGTACAAGTGGTGGATACCCAAATTCTTGGCGCGAACCAATATCCTGAACTGTCAATCCATGAGAAGATGCCATTTCCCTATAGAAATCCAGTGACCGCGACACGACTGGAAAGCCTTGCCAGCTATCATCCTTATGATTGCCAATATTCACAGTAGCGTAAAATTTGCCTTGTTTATTTAAATGACTGCCTACAAACGCAAAACAATCTTCCAATATCTCATTCTTCAGATGGATTAGAACAGAGTACGCCCACACATAGTTGAATTCTCTCTCAATATTGACTAATGAAATGTCTTCCGCTAAAAGCACTGGTTCTTTATCTGTAAGTTTCGATTCAAGAAGTTCCTTCCTACCTTCTTCCAGAACATCCGGTCGTATTTCTATACCATAATAATGACGCTTTTCTAAATAACGAATGATAGGTATACCGCCCCTCAATGTTCCACATCCAATATCCAGTAAATAATCTTCTGGCATCAGTCCCATTTCTTTTAAAAATTTGATTTGGAAGTCTCTTACCATTCTCCATATTTCAGGTGTTCCAACAAGGGCGTGCCGTTTTTGTTTAGGATCTATGAACGAACCTACCTTTTGCTGAATCCACCTAGATGTATTTTTTATTCTTCTGTTATTCATAATTATTTAGATGAGGCATAGTTTTTAATTTTTTCTAAAATCTAAGACCGTCAGTTGAAAGAGATAGAATGTTGGGTTGAATTGTAATCAATCTAAAACACTTCTTATTAATTGAAATGCCTCAGCTTTCCTTAAACTGGCTTCAACACCTCTATGAATAGCAAGATTTTCGATAGCTTGTATAGATCTTGGATGAGGAAATTTCATTACTTCATTTTTGTAAATTTTAAAAGATTCAATTTTTTTTGTTATTTCTTTTGTGATGTCTACATATGTGTTAGGTCTAAATGGTTCTTTTACAAACCCAGGTAATTCATAACATAATAATTTCTTTACTGAGTTAGATAATGGCCTTGATGCTGTAAGGGTAGATTCAAACACTCGTTTATGATCACTATTTAAATCATGATAAGGAGAAGTATACACTATTTTTGGTTTAAATTTTTTTATTATTTTTTCGATTAGATAAACCATTCTTATCTATATTTTTGTAAGAATTATAGCAAACATCGATTATTATTTCTCAAAGCAAACAATTATGCACCAAGTATGGTTTTTTAACAATTCTACATCTATTTTACTCGAAAAAATTCCATTATTAACAAAAACTTAGTAATTCATTTTGTAGGTTTGAAATTTTAATTTTAAGATTAAAAAGATTCAAATGTTTTATTTGAATTAATAACATCTAATAAAAATACCAGATCTTCCTTGGTTACTTTCTTTGGATTATTATCCAAATGTTTTCGATCGGTTAAAATTAATTCAGCCGCTTTTTCTAAATTTTGGTTTAAATGTATATTTTCAAAATTTAATTTTTTTACTATTTTTAGAAATCTATGGTAGAAAGGAGAGTCATTAAATTTATGTGCAATGGTGGTAGTAAATGCTAAAGCATGTCCATGTGCAATTCCTTCATTTGAAAAAACGTATGATAATGCATGACCTAATGTTGTTGAAGTGTTTCCAAATCCTAAACCTCCATATAATGAACCTAAGGGAAGTTTAGAATAGTCTTCATTTAAAACACACTCTTCTAAAATATCAAATGCTTTCTGGCAAAGGAATTTAGTGTATACATTACTAGTTTTACTGTCATATGCTTCACTGCATTGGGCACATGCATCAATTGCTGAATTTTTGATTACACTAAAAGGGGAATTTTCGATAAAATAAGGATCACTTATTGTTATGTCAGCAAAAAGCCCATCATCATGAAAACTTTTTTTTTGATTATTTATTTTTAATACAGCTATGCGTGTAACTTCGCTGCCACTTCCAAAAGTAGTAGGAATCATGATTTTCATTTTTTTCATTTTATATCCAACGAATTTTGCAACATCCAAAGTGCTACCGCCTCCAAGTCCTATAATATGGGAAAAATTTGAATTGCTAAATTCTGAAATAATTTTTTCAGTTGTTTCAATAGAAGGATTAGGTTCCACTTTATCAAAGATATAGTAATCATTTATTCCAGCATACTCTAACCACCCTCGTTGTTTTGCACCCTTCGAAGTTACCACTAAACAATTTTGTGGAAACGAATAATTTTTTGCAGAATATTTTCCGAAAATTATGGTAGAAGGTTGTTTAATTGTAAACATAAACAAATGTAATATTGGAACGTTTTTTAAACGTACAAATAATATAGATTAGGAAACTACACATATGTTAAAATCAGAAATTCTAAGGAAAAAATTAGAATCAAAACCCATTGTCAAAGTATGTGGCGCCTTTGATTCAATGTCAGCTAAGCTTGTTGAGTTTTATGGTTTTGATGCAGTTTGGGCAGGTAGTTTTGCAATATCTGCAATTCACGCTGTACCAGACGCAAGTATTTTGACTATGACTGAATTTTTTGACGCAGCTTCTAACATGGCACAAACTTGTAAAATTCCAGTTATTGCTGATTGTGATACAGGATATGGTGATGCAAACAATGTTCGTCATATGGTAAAAAAATATGAAAATGCAGGTATTGCTGGAATATGTATAGAAGATAAAACATTTCCAAAACAAAATAGTTTACTAAAAGATGGTAATAATCAATTATTATCTGAAAAAGAATTCGTTGGAAAACTTTTAGCTGCAAAAGAGGCAAAACAAAGTAACACATTTACAATTATAGCACGTGTTGAAGCACTGATTTCTGGAATTGGGATGGATCAAGCTCTCAAAAGAGCACATGCATATGAAAAAGCAGGCGCAGACGCAATATTAATTCATTCAAAGAAAATAACTCCAGAAGAAATTTTTGAATTTGCAGATTTATGGAAAGGAAATGTACCACTGGTTGTAATTCCTACCACATATTATTCAGTAAAAATCGATGATTTGATTAATCACAAAATAAAGATGGTAATTTATGCAAATCAAACATTGAGAGTCTCACATGCAGCAATCTCACGACTACTCAAGGAACTGAGTACTGTAAATAGTATGAGTGAAATACGAGAGAAAATGTCTTCTATGGAAGACATTTTTGAATTACAAGAAATGTATAATATAAAAACACAAGAAAAAGAGTTAGAAGAAAAACTAAAGAAATTAGGTTATATTAATTGAAAAAAATTTCACAAGCAAGAATGTTTGATTATTTGCTAACTAAAAAAATCGAAAACTACATTGGAGTTCCAGATTCTACAATGAAACATTTTATTGATCGTGGTCTAAAAAAGAAAAAAATTTTGATAACAACTCGAGAAGATGAGGCAATTGGTATTGCCGTAGGCATGTATCTGTCAGGAAGTTTATCATTAGTTTTTATGCAGAATGCTGGGTTTGCAAATTCAATTAGTACAATTACATCACTAGTTCAACTATATGAAATTCCACTGATTTTTCTTATAGGCTGGAGAGGTTACCTAAAAAATGACGCACCAGAACACACAAAAATTGGTAAAATTCAACCACATATTCTAAAAATATTAGAACTTCAATCTAAGCTTGTAACGAATGATAATTGGAAATATTGTTGTGATTGGGCAGTTAAAAAAATAAAACAAAAACAATCATGTGCTTTAGTTATAAGAAGAATTTTTTATGATTAGAAAACAAGCTATTAGAGTTATTTCTTCTGAAATAGGAAATAATGTAATTGTATCTGCGAACGGATACATAAGTAGAGATTTATTTGATGTAAATGATAAATCTAAGAATTTCTACATGATTGGTTCCATGGGATTATCTTCTTCAATTGCTTTAGGTGTTGCAATAAAGAATCCAAAAAAAAGAATTTTTGTGTTTGATGGAGATGGAAATATTTTGATGAATTTAGGTTCTTTAACAACTATTGGTTCCTTAAAACCAAAGAATTTAATACACATAGTATTTGATAATGAAATTCACGAATCTACGGGTAGCCAACCAACACAAACTCAACACATTTCTATTAAAAAACTTGCAAAATCAGCAAATTATAAAGCATTTCAGGTCAGTACACAAAACAATTTAAAAAAAGTTTTAAATCAGATTAAAAAAATACCAGGTCCAATCATGGTTGTAGTAAAGATTCAAGGTAGTAATTCTATAAGCAAAAGGGTGACATTAGACACAATAGAAATTAGAGATAGATTTTTGAATTCGCTAAAGAATAAACATTGAGAGCTATAATTATTGCTGCAGGTGTTGGTTCACGCTTAGGTGAACTAACAAAAGAATTGCCTAAACCACTAGTTAACGTAAATGGCAAATCAATTTTAGAGAGACAAATTTCATTATTTAAAAAAAATGGAATAGATGATATTATAATAGTGACAGGGCACCAAAAAGAAAAATTCCATCTTGAAAATGTAGAATATGTTTACAATCAACTATATCAGGAAAGAGAACAAGTAAGCAGTTTGATGGCTGCAAGACAAAAAATTGTTGGTGATGTAATAATATCTTTTGGAGATATAATTTTTGATGAATCTATATTACATCAAATTTTGACTTCAAAAAATGATCTTGTAATAGGCGTAGATTTAGATTGGAAGAAATCATACGAAAAGAGGATAGACAATTCTCCAATTATGAGTGATTTTGTTGCAATAAAAAATGGAAATGTAATGAAACTTTTTAGGAGCTTGAAAGAATTTAATGATGGATATAAAATTGCAGAATTCATCGGATTAATGAAACTGTCTGTAGAAGGCTCAAAAATTATTACTGAGAAACTTATAACTCTAGAAAAAAATCACGTAGGAAAATTTCACGATGCAATTTCATTCGAAAAAGCAAAAATTATAGATCTTTTACAAGAATTACATGAATCAAAAATTAAGATCGAATCCATTAATGTTAAGGGTAAATGGTGTGAAATAGATACTATTCAAGATTTAGAAATTGCAAGAAAGATTTTTAATTAATTATAGTCACTAGCGTACTTTTTGTTAATTGTATAAAAAAAAAATTCAATATTACTTATATATGCGGTGACTTAACAGTAATTTCCTGAAAAACGTTGAAACCACTTAAAATCTATCTAGGTGATCTGACTTATGATACTGTTACACTAGCAACAGAAGCTATGCCACTAAACATCGGTTTTGTAGCAAGTTATTGTCTAAAAAAATTTGGTTCTAATGTGGACATTACACTTTTCAAGTACATAGACGAACTGGATAAAGCTATTCATGATTCACCACCAGACATTCTAGCTTTGAGTAATTATTGTTGGTCTCACAATGTAAGTGTGGAAATGCTTCGAATGCTCAAAGAAGCACATCCAAATGCTGTAACAGTAATGGGCGGACCAAATTTTCCTATAGATTTACCATCTCAAGAAAAATTTATGAAAAAATATCCAGAAATAGATCTGTATGTTCCTATAGATGGCGAAGTTGGCTTTACAAACATTGTTGAACTAGCATTAGAATCTGAATCAAAAGAAAAAATTAAGGAAAGAGTTTTGTCAAAACCAATAGATGGTTGTATTTCACGAGATCAAGATGGAAAACTACAATATACTATTCCTGTAATAAGAATGAAAAAGCTTGATGAGATACCATCCCCTTATACTACTGGTATTTTGGATAAATTCTTTGATGGAAAACTAACTCCAATGTTGCAGACTAATAGAGGCTGTCCTTTCAAGTGTACCTTTTGTACTGATGGTAAAGATGAAGTAAATCAAGTTACTGTCTTTAGTACTGAAAGGGTAAAAGCAGAATTAGATTACATTGTAAAACACGTACCCTCAAACACTCATAACATGCTTATCAGTGATTTGAATTTTGGTATGTATCCTCGTGATCAAGAAACATGTGATTATATTGCGTACTTGCAAGAAAAGTATGACTATCCACATTTCATTCTTGTTTCAACTGGTAAAAATCAAAAGGAAAAAATTATTAATGCAATAAAAAAATTAGGTAGTTCAATACGTTTAGTAATGTCAGTTCAATCTATGGACAATGATGTTCTGACCAATATTAAGAGAGACAACATTAGCTTAGATCACATGCTAGCATTATACCCTGCAATAAAAGAAGCAAACCTTCTTACCAGATCTGAAGTAATTTCAGGATTACCAGGTGATACTTATGAAAAAGAAATTGAAACTTTGAGAATGCTAGTTCATGCAAGAATGGATGAAATCCAAGTGCATACTTGCATGTTACTCGATGGTTCCGAAATGGCAACACCTGCAGAAAGAGAAAAATGGAAGTTTTTGACAAAATTTAGAATTCTTCAAAGAGACTTTGCAGAATTAAGTAATGGAAAAAAAGTTATGGAGATTGAAGAGGTAGTTGTTGGTAATGATAAAATGAGTATTGATGAATACGTAAAAGTACGTTTGTTAGCATTTATAATTTATGTTACTGGTAGAGGAATTGTTTATGATCCAATTCTAAAGTTTTTGCGAGAACATAATGTAGATGTTTTTGATTACTTTTTAAGAATAATGGAACGAGAACCAACTGCGCCTAAAGTGATTTATGATGTATTAAAACGTTTTAAGGATACAACTGTTGGGGAGCTATGGGATTCTCCTGAGGAAATTATTTCCTATTATCAAGATGACAAAAATTATCAAAAATTGTTGAACGGTGATGATGGAATTAATGTTATGTATCACTTTTTAGCCGAAGTAACTGCGGAATGTATGGATGAATGGGCAGACTATATTTTGAAAATTGCTCACGAGCTTCTAAAAGAATTAAAAAATTATGATCAGTCTATGAAAAAGCAATTCATAGAGGTTTCAAATTATTGTCGTGGGTTGGCTCATAACCCTATGGGCAATGATCGAATGTCAACAAATCCTGAATATGAATTCGAGTACGATATCATAAAATGGTTAAACGATATAAAAGGCACTCATTTAGCAGAATTTAGACTTAATGTACCATTGAAAATATCATTCCAACTCACAGAAAAACAATTCAAATCTATTCAAGATACTATTGATATGTTTGGCAATACAAAGGTTGGAAGAAGTAAAGCGTTAAGAATGATATCCATGGAAATTCTTTGGCGACGTCCAATCCAAAAAACCAATCAAATTAGTTTAAATCTGCATCAGATTAGTTAGTATAAAAAACAGAGATATGATTGGATTCATATCTAATTCATGTAGGAGAATACTTTAATTTGTCTAACCACACAACCTGCGTTTCCCATTTGTTTTCATTAAGTGTAAAGATCCTGAATCCAGGTGGCACTGTATCACACACCAACATATCTGTGCCCCGTTTGAATTGCACGCTAGTTGATGGAGTGGTTAGGACTACAGCATTACATAAACTCCCATGGAATTCTTGGTGAACATGACCACAGCTGATAACTTGGATCTGTGGATTATGTGATAAAAGATCTATAAAATGATCAGTATTCCTTAAAGCAAGTGCATCCACCCACTTCGTCCCAACAGGCATAGGTGGATGATGTTGAAACAAAATCGTTGGTTCATTCTTATATGTAGTCAGTGTAGTATCAAGCCACTCCAATGCCTTTGGTGAGACTAGACCGTATAACTCACCTGGTACGTGGGTGTCCAATCCGAGCAGACGCCAACTTCCTGAACTCACAGAGAAATTAATTGAATCATCATCACCGTTGATACAGTTTGGAAACACTTCTCGGATCAACGCTCTGTCATCATGGTTACCTGGAATTATCAGACATCGCGTTACTAAATCACCCAGAATTTTTTTGGCAGTTTGGTATGAAACTCGTTGCTCATCTGACGTCAGATCACCAGTGATGATCACATGATCAAAGTCAAGATCCATAGCAGTAACTGCCTCTAGGACATCATTCAACGTGTTTCGTGTTGGTACACCAAAGAATCTAGTATTTGGGTCAGCGAATAGATGAAAATCACTAAGTTGTAAGATATGTTTCTGCATAGTACCAATTAAAGAATTTAGAAAATAAAGATTTTTTCCACCCGACTTTAAATGATTTTTGGAACAATTGTCTAAAATGGGTTTGAATTTTTATTAAATCCACTTATAACAATCGATATAGATAACCTTACGCAACCTAATTCAACACAATTAAATAATGAATTTCAAAATTAGCTACTTCCATGTATAAAAAAAAAAGAGTATATGATGGGAAAAATATCTCTGTTAATATACACGATATTATAATTGAAGGAAAAAGAGTAAAACGAGAAATAATTGATCAACCAGGGGCTGCTGCCATATTAGCGCTTGATGGCAATAATGTGATATTGATTAAACAAAACAGATTTCCACATGGTTACGTACTTGAAATTCCTGGAGGAAAGTTAGAAAAAGATGAGGATCCAAAAGACTGTGCTTTTCGTGAGCTTCAAGAAGAAACTGGATATAAAGCCAAAAGAATGAAGCATATAATAACAATCGATCCTAATGTTGGATATAGTACATTATTCATTCACTGTTATGTTGCAACGGGTTTAAAAAAAGTAAATAAAATAAAATCAATAGATGATGAATTTATCACAGTAGTGAAAATGGATCTTCAAAAACTATTGAAAATGATAAAAGTCGGAAAAATAAGAGATGCTAAAACTATATGTGCCGCCTTGACATATGCCACAAAAAATTCGAATAAACTATGATTCAAAATATATTTACCACAGAAGTAAAAAATTAAGTGAAAGTAATAATTCTGGCTGCTGGTGTTGGTTCACGCTTAGGTGAACTAACAAAAGAATTGCCTAAACCACTAGTTAACGTAAATGGCAAATCAATTTTAGAGAGACAAATTTCATTATTTAAAAAAAATGGAATAGATGATATTATAATAGTGACAGGGCACCAAAAAGAAAAATTCCCATTTAAAGATGTTTCATACGTTAACGGAAAAAATCTTTTTGAGCATGATATCTTGCATTCTCTCATGTTAGCACGAGCAAAAATGTTAGATGATGTAGTAATATCATATGGGGATATTATCTTTGACGAAAAAATTATTGAAGCAGTTCTAAAATTTAAAGGAAATGTAGGACTAGCAGTTGACCTAGATTGGGAAGAATCCTATAAAAGAAAACCAAAAAGATTAGTAGATAAAGTCTCTAATGTTATTATTGAAAATGATGCCATTGTAAGGATTGGGTATAGAAAAAATATTGGAAATACTAATCAGAAATTGGTAGGAGAGTTTATCGGATTAATGAAATTATCAAAAAATGCTGCTAATGTGTTTATTGAAACATACTCACAATTAGAAAAATCACATGGAGGAAAATTTCATGATTCTCCTTCTTTAAGACATGGGATTATAACAGATATGTTACAAGAATTAATTGAAAAAAAACATATCATTAATCCAATCGTTGTAAAAGGAAAATGGTGTGAAATTGATACCCCTGATGATCTAAAAAGAGCTAAAAAATTATTTAATTGATTATTGGTAGTTAGTCATTCTAACAGATAGATTTTTGGAAGAATCATCGACAATAGAGTGTTTCTGTATTTTTCTCATTTCTTCCCATAAAATATTTTCAATAGCTAATCCAGTATTGATTAAGTTTATTTCTTCATTAGGGTCATTTTTTAAATTGTACAGTTCTTTAGTGTCATTATGTTCATTAAAAATTAGTTTCCATTCTGAAGTACGAATAGATTTTGTATTGGGTTTCTTTGGTGGGGTTCTATCATGTAAAGGATTTGCGGTTTCCGAATATGCATATTTTTCTACAAAATTATTTTCATTAATTAATGAGAGCAAAGATTCTCCATCTAATGATTCATAATTATTATCAATTTTGACATCCAAATGATCTAAAATAGTGGGCATAAAATCAACATGTCTAACTTGCTTGTTAATTTCTTTTTGTTTAAATTCGGAGGAAATATAGTATGCAAATGTTTTAATCGTATAATCATAACAAAATGCTCCATAAGCACGTTCACCAAATTTTTCACCAACACTAATACCATGATCAGAAAACAATAGTACAACAGAATCTTTCCACAAACCAAGTTCTGTTATTTTATCCAATACATCCTTGATGTACATTTCAGCTTTTTGAAAAAGTTCGTCGTACCTTTTTTCATTCAGGACTCTATTATCAAAATACTCTTTACTAAAATTATTGTAAACTTTTAAAACTACATCTTTAATAGTAGTATGGATAGAAGTATAGTGCAAATATAAGAAAAAGTTTTGCCCCTCATCAAATTTTGCTTTCATTATTTGTAGTAAGCTTGTGTGACGGTTAGACATCTCAACATTATTTTCGTCATAAACCACAAATTTATCAAAACTTTGTTGTGGTAGAAGCAGATCTGATGGGATATCAGCATAAGTATAATAATTATTATCATGAAGATAATCGACTAAAGTTTTGAACTTGTAATTTTTAAATCTGCTAGAATGCCAATAACTGTAACAACCATTTCGATGTCCATATGAACCACTAATTAATGCATGAATAGCGGAGTTTGTGTAAGGTGCATATGTAATTGTCTGTGAAAAAAATATACTATGTGGAATATTATTCAATATGTTTGATTTTCTAGCACGATCAAGTCTACCTCCATCAATACATATCAAAACCACATTTTTTTTCAAATTACTTCATGCGTTCATTTTTGTTATATGAATTTTAGTTTTATGTGAAATTTTCACGTAATGTATATATCTAAAAAAATTTTTTAGAAAAGTAAACAAAATGAATTTAGTTCTAGACAAAATCGTTACAAGTTATAACTTAGCTTGGGATAAAAAAATTGAAAATGACCCAACCAAATTTTCGATTAATCTTAGTTCAAAAACTATTAATGAATTAATTGAAAAGCGTACTAAATTATCCAATTGCAATAATAATGATTATAAGGAATTAAAGAATGAAATTTACTCTCTAAAAAGAAAATTAAATGATGGTTTTGGATTTTTCATAATAAATGGTATTTGTTTTACTGCATTTACTAAAATTGAACAAAAATACATTTTTACAATAATATCAAACATCTTGGGAGAATTATTAGTTCAAAATATAAAAAATGAAAAACTTGTTGAGATTAAAAATGAAGGAAAATCAATGAAAACAGGAGGAAGATATCATCAAACAAATGAAGGAGGTTCTTACCATACTGATAGTCCACAGTGGAAATATGTCCCAGACTACATTGGTTTATTTTGCGTCAATCCTGCTAAGAAAGGGGGATCTAGTAAACTTTTAAGCACATATGCAATACATAATGAATTTTTAAAAGACAAAAAAAACTTGTTGAAAATTCTATATGAACAATTTCATTTTGATAAGAGGGGAGAATATAACAAAAACGAATCTCCTACAGTTTTTGAACCAATTTTTGAATACAAAGATGGAAGGCTAAATTTTAGATATCTACGTGATTATATTGATGATGGGCATAAGATCCAAAATCAACCTCTGTCAGACTTGCAAATAGCTGCATTAGATTACTTGGATGAAATAACAAAAAACGAAGATTTAACCTTAAGTTATGATTTAAAAGAAAGTGATATGATTTTTTTTAACAATCATCGAATTGTACATGGGAGAACAAGTTTTGAGGACTATGAAGATGAAAATTTGAAACGATGCTTAATTCGGGTTTGGATTAAAGAAAATAGATTCGTTTAAAATTAAAATCACTTAAATTTATGTCTATTACATATAACCAAGTCGACGTAGTTCTTGTTCTATTCGTTTAGTTTCTTCCTCGCTAATTTCATCTACATAAAAGCCAATATCGCTAGTCATTTCTGTTAGGATTTTTTCTAATTCTTTAACTTTATCAGGATAAATATTTGCTATATTATCATTTTCAAAAGGATCATTTTCTAAATCATAAAGATTAATGTTTTCCTTTGGATCATTCGCTGATCTAAAGTATTTGTATTTTGAAGTTCTGATTCCAACCAAATCATATGGTGAAATTTTTTCATACGGCATAGTATGAAGATATATGGGCTTTTCTTCTAATTTCTTATCAACAAATAGAGGAACGAGATTTCTACCATCTGTTACTTTTGGTTTAAAGTGTAAGCCTATAATTTCAACGATGGTCGGAAATATGTCTATATTACTTACTTGTTGACTAATAATTTTGGGAGTAACACCATACCCAGAAATAATTATTGGAATGTGAATCGATTCATCATATAAAGAAAGTGCATAATATGGTAATCTTGAACGTTTTTGATATGAATTTAGTCCACGGTTCGCTCGTGCCATTCTAACTTTTCTAATAATGTTTCTAATATGTATAAAAAATTTAGCACCAAACTGATAGGTATATTTTGGCATTAGAATTTTTCCAATTTTCAAACCAACTTGAAGTTCTGGTTCAAAATAAGTAAACCCTTTATTATCTACAGGTATTAACTCTCCATGATCAGACGTCAAAACAATTAGAGTGTTTTTCATATCTATTTGTTTAAAAATCTTTTCTAAACCAAAATCTATTGATGAAATTATTCTTTCATAATCGCTTTTACCAAATTTTTCATCATAAAATTCGCCTATTCCATACGGAGGAGATTCTTGCCGTAAAGCCGTAGTATCCAATAAATGGATATAATAAAACCATGGCTCTTTCATAATTTTTGATTCAAAAAGCTCTAGAATTTTTTGACCTATTTCAGAAATATGTTTGGCTGGTGGTCCTGCGTAATATGTAGAATCATTGTTTTCAAAATAATTATACAAAGGATTAAAAAATTCAACCTGTGGTGCCATTCCATATATATGATAACCAGATTTTTTTAGAAACGATAAATAGTTGTCTTCTGTTAAGATTAACCGTCTTGCTCTAATTCCAGTTCTAAACGGAAAAAGTGAATTTAGAACAGAGTTTAATGTTAAGGTGGTGCCATCTGCACATGAAAAAGCCTGTTTAAAATAAGCGCCATTTTTTATTAAGGAATCTATGTTGGGTGTAATTGAAGTCTTGTTGGTTCCAAAACATTGATCTGCTCTTAAGCCATCCACTAAAATAAAAATTATGTTAGGCTTCATTTTACACTCAGTTTACACAACATTCCAGTTAGATAAATTTTCCATGGCAGGTTTTATTAATACAATTTTTTGATATAATTCAATTCGCTATGAAGTCAATATATAAGTTAATGAAGTAAGGAAACGAATAAAATACATCTCCTCGTTTATTCATTATGAAAATTTTTTCTATTCTTTTTTGTATAGTTTTAGTAATCTCTACCATAATTTTTCCACAAAACATCCTAGGAAATATAGAAAATTTGGATAATAATGATACTTTTGGCAGAGCAGTAGCTAATATTGGTGATTTGAATGGAGATGGAATAAATGATATTGTTGTTGGGGCTCCCTACGATGGTGATGGCGGTATTAATACCGGCGCCATTTACATATTATTTTTAAATAAAGACGGCACAGTAAAGTCACACCAAAAAATTTCTGCTAGCGAGGGAAGTTTTAAGGGAAAACTAAATGAAGATGATCAATTTGGTAGAGGTATATCTAATATTGGTGATTTTGATGGAGATGGTATTACAGATTTAGCTGTTGGGGCTTATCATGATGATGATGGCGGTATTAATACCGGCGCCATTTACATATTATTTTTAAATAAAGACGGCACAGTAAAGTCACACCAAAAAATTTCTGCTACTGAAGGAAACTTTGTTAATGTTATCAAGAGTGGTGATTGTTTTGGAAACGCAGTTACCAGTATAGGCGATCTTGATGGAGATGGTATTACAGATTTAGCTGTTGGGGCTCACGACAACTATTCACCAGGAACAAAAGCAGAGCATGTGGGCGCAGTTCATATATTATTTTTAAATAAAGACGGCACAGTAAAATCATCACAAAAAATTTCTGATACGGAAGGAAATTTTGGAGTTATAAAAGCTAATGACTCTTTTGGCGTATCCGTTGCTAATATTGGTGATTTTGATGGAGATGGAGTAACTGATCTGGTTGTAGGGGCGTATGGGGATAGTGATGACGGATTTGAAACCGGCGCCATTTACATATTATTTTTAAATAAAGACGGCACAGTAAAGTCACACCAAAAAATTTCTGCTAGCGAGGGAAGTTTTAAAGGAAATCTGAATAATGGTGATTTGTTTGGAAGTGAAGTTATATCCATAGGCGATCTTGATGGAGATGGTATTACAGATTTAGCTGTTGGAGCCTATGGAGATAATGATGTACCCTTTTTCCATTCTTTAATATTTCGACATGCTAATCCAGACAAAGGCGCCATTTACATATTATTTTTAAATAAAGACGGCACAGTAAAGTCACACCAAAAAATTTCTGCTAGCGAGGGAAGTTTTAAAGGAAATCTGAATAATGGTGATTTGTTTGGTTTTTCAGTAGCTAATATTGGTGATTTGAATGGAGATGGAATAAATGATGTTATAGTTGGAGCTCCTTACGATGATGATACATCACTTTTTCATTCTCTAATACAGCGATATGATAAGACAGACAAAGGCGCCATTTACATATTATTTTTAAATAAAGACGGCACAGTAAAGTCACACCAAAAAATTCCTGATCAGAGATGGTTCTGAGCTTGCCACTTATCCACAACAGCTAGTGGTCAATACATATTCTAGATCTGCATTCATATCAACATTTAATCAATTCAACTAACTCGTTTTTCATCATCGCCAAAAATAACTCCTTTTGTGCGTAATAAGATTATATCATTATTCTCACAAAAATCTACTAGCCTATTTACATATTCTTTAAAATTTATCACAGGTTCGTTATTTTTAACAAGAGATGAAAATAAGTCATCATGATCAAGCATAATAATTTTTTTTTCATTAGATAACGCATCTGTAATTTTTTTAATATTTTTTATTCCTTTGGAGTTTTCAATTTTAGGTACAATTGTAATATATTGTGGCATGACTTCAATGTATTTTTTTAAATCGCTTGGAGATTCAACATTTGAAACAGCAAAATATTCAATATTTGGGTGTAAATGTATTATTGGAATTAGATCTTCTAAAGAATATTTATTGTTAGGTGGTTTTGTTCTTCCTATAGGAAGATCTAGGAAAATAGTATGTCTTCTATGTTTTCGCAAGATCTTTTTTAATTTATCTAAATCACTAACCCATGCTAAATTAATTCTAAAAATGGCATCTTCTGGTATAGATATATTGTAGTTTGATAGATTTTGAGAAATAATTAACATCAGAAAAAACCTTCTTTTAGTTATCTATTAAGCTTATTTTACAAATTATACTCATTAAAACTAACGGTTAATTGTATTTTTGATGAAATTTTTCATAATCTATTTCAAAAACTTTTAGTTTTAATTTTTGGTAACCCTGTTCATTAGAGTCAAAAACCTTAATCAAATAAGGATAGTTTTCTTCTGCATGATAGATTTCATTTAAAAATGGATAGAAAAACTGACTATTTTCATTACTAATAATATATCGTAGTTCGTGTTCCTTTCCATTTATGATTATGTCTTGCAGTGATTCTCCATATATGAATATTGTATTAAATGGCTTACCTTCTACAGTTAATTTTTGATATTGTTTGATATCAGAATTGATCTTGTATGTTTTGAATTTTCCAGGCGAATCCGTCATTATATGATAGAAAATATAGTCCATTGCTGGACCAAAATCCCGTAGAGTTTTACCATGCAAATTATTAACTGCAAACTTTGCAAATTCCATCTTTTCATTTTCAAAAACTAAATCTGGCT
>Ga0209542_10007699_pt1 | contig 20376 bp, 32 predicted proteins | sample RifCSPhighO2_01_FD_184028 | JGI IMG/M metagenome (GOLD analysis project Ga0209542, IMG submission 184028) | Soil microbial communities from Rifle, Colorado - Rifle CSP2_plank highO2_0.1 (SPAdes) (version 2) | ecosystem: Environmental > Terrestrial > Deep subsurface > Rock core/Sediment ...
CTCCGCGCGCTCATCAGCGAATTACGAATTTGTTTCGAATATGCGAATTCGTATATTCGTATTGATTCGTTTTTCGTTGATAGAGTGCGAAGCACGACTGGTGTTCGGACTTTCCTCCCCCAGCACGGTGCTTAAACATTTACATATTTAAACACGGGCGGGGGCGGCCATACATGAAAAGAACGATTCCTAGTATACTCCTTTTTTGAAAAAAAACAAATAGCAATACTCCCCCTACGAAAAAAGTTGCGTTTGCTCTTTATCGAGCGCTTCGTTTACGAGCCGATCGGCGTCCCGATTTTTCTCGCGCGGTATGTGAATGAATCTGACCTCGTTGAAATCAAGCCGAGAATTCCAAATCTTTATAAAAAGCGGAAAGAGCCGCTCTTCTTCTATTTTGTATTCTCCTCCGAGTTGCCGCGCGACCAATTCGCTGTCCATATTCACCACGACTGAGAGCAAACGCGCTCTCGCTCCTCCGAAAAGCGCCTTCACGCGTCCGAGCGCAAACGCCACGGCTTCATATTCCGCCTCGTTATTCGTCTTCTGGCCGATCGCCTTGCCGTATGACTTTACGAGACGACCTTCGGAGTCCCGAATAACAACGCCGATTGCCGCAGGTCCCGGATTTCCGCGTGAACCGCCGTCGGTATATATGGTTACCTTTTCTATGTCCTTTTTATTCATAACCATATATCAATACATTCTATCGGACATATCCCGCTTGGCGCAACCAATAGTCGTTCTCCCATTCCCAGAGAATTTTCGCGGCAAGAAACGCACGGATATCCCGATGAACATTATTGGGGAATTCGCGAAGTTCGACATCCCCGACAACTCCGCCCCATTCGTGTCCGTTTCCGGAAGCGCAAATCGCTCCGCCAGACCCGTTCTCGCGAACCTTCATGCGTCCGCCCTTGGTCCGTTTTGTTGCACCGCACTGGCGGCAGACCTCATGCTGATTTATTCTGAGAATCCAGCGCGTCTCAACGGCAAACGAACATCCGAGGGCTTTTCTCACGCCAAGCTCCTGGAACGCCGACACGTAGGCCGCGGTCTGAAGATTGAACTCCGGATAAAAACCGTTTGATGTTTTGATATCGAGCACGCCCACCTTCCCCCGTATCATCGCGAGCGCATCGATCGTTCCCGCGTAGCGGTAGCGCTCCGACCACATGCGCCGCTCAACAAACTCCGGAAATACGATGATCGAATGTTTTTTTGCAAACGCTTCCAATGCATCCATCGCGGGACGAATCTCGTCGGGAATGAGAACCGCCGAACCCGCAAGTATTTTTTCCGCGGTCTCGTGGACACGCGATCCCTCCTCGGCTGACTTCACCTTTATGGTTTCGGCGGATGCGTAGTCCCCCACTTCGCGAAAAAAATGATCAAGCCCCGGCTTTGCCTTTATCTCGAGAATTCTTGTGACGCGCGGAAACCACGCGCCCTCGATCTCGTATCCATTTTCTTCTTCGAAATGACGAACGCCGGTATAGCGCATAATTATAGAACCAAATTTTTTGAGCCCTTAAGGACTTCGATGCCTGGAAGTTTTTTCCCCATCAAGAATTCAAGCATGGCTCCGCCGCCGGTTGATACGTGCGAAAATGCATTCACAAGCCCAAAGTGGTGTATAATGCCTGTTGTCTCGCCTCCTCCGACTATGCGAAATGACTTGAGGCGCGAAAGGCCGAGCGCAAACTTTTTTGTTCCGTCCTCAAATCGTCGTTCATCCGTGTATCCGAGAGGCCCGTTCCATATGATTGTCCGGGCGCGTTTCGCTTCCTGATAAAACGCTGCAAGCGACCGGGGGCCGACGTCCCCGATAAAATCATGAGATTGAATGGCGTTCGTGTCGCGTACGCGCGCGGCGGAGGACGCAATCGCACGGTAGTGAACCACTCGCGCGTCAACCGGATAAAGAATTTTCGGATTTGAAAAAAGCGCCTTTGGAAGAATGTGCGTTTTATCGCGCTCGGCGGTCGAGCGGCCGATTTCCATCCCGCGCAGGAAAAATACGGTATTTGCCATTGCACCTGCGATGATAATGCGGTCGGCGCGACCGAGGAACCGACGAATAAGAGGTAATTTTGTCGAGACCTTTGCGCCCCCGAGAACAACGAGAAACGGCCGGCGAGGATTTTTGAGCGCTCGCCCAAGAAACCGAACCTCCTCGGAGAACCGAATACCGGCGTACGAAGGAATAAGTCGGGTAAGCCGGACAATTGAGGCGTGAGTGCGATGCGAATCAGAGAACGCCTCGTTCACATATACATCCCCCCAACGCGAAAGTGATTTTGCAAATGCGGGACTGTTTCTCTCTTCCCCTTTCCAGAATCGCAAATTCTCAAAAAAAAGAATATCACGGCTCGCGTCGAGCACGCGGTATGCGCCGGCGCCGAAAGGGTTTGAGGTAAACGTAACCCGCCGTTTAAGAATATGTGAAAGACGACGTGCGAGCGGACGAAGCGAGAGGGCGCTCACGCGGCGCCCATCGGGGCGCCCGAGGTGCGCAAGAATACGAATGCGGCATCCTTTTTTTAAAAGAAAATGTATTGTTGTAAGGGCTTGGCGCATCCGAAAATCGTCAAGCACGCGCCCGTTCTTTACGACAACATTAAAATCAACGCGCAAAAGGACGCGCGTGTTTTTTTTGAGATGGGCGTGGCGTACGTCGCGAAGAGTCATAGAGATTAAATGGCGTCAGCAGGATGCCGCGATCCGTATGATACGCGCAAGTTTTTGCCGATCAAGACCCGCACTACCGACAAGCGCGCCGTCCATTTCGCCGCCTTGTAAAAATCCCTTGATGTTTGCCGGAGAAACCGATCCGCCGTAGAGGATGGGGACGCGCTCGGCTTTTTTCCTCCCGACCATATCGCCCAGAACGCGCCTGATGTACATTTTCGCCCGAAACGCGCTTTCTGGATCATCGGGGCGCGCACCCGGCATGGTCGAGATCGTCCACACGGGCTCATACGCAATAAGAATTTTTGAAACTGCTCCGGACGAAAGTCCTCCGACAGCGACACGGATCTGCTCGCCCACGATCGCAGGAATATCCCGACCGTGGCGTTCCCGCTCCCCTACGCAGAGAATCGGCGCAATACCGTGCTTGATGACTGCCGCAACTTTCCTTTTTATTACCTCATCGGTTTCGCCCTGATGAATACGCCGCTCGGAATGGCCCAGAATGCAATAGCGAACCCCCACTGCTTTGAGCTCTTCAGCAGACACTTCTCCCGTATACGGCCCGCTGTCCCAAAAAGAATCCTGGGCTCCCAAAAACGCGCGCTTCACTTTTTTCCCAACACAATGGAGAAACGGATGGGGCGGCGCTATAATCGCACGAACGCCGCGCGCGCGGCTAAGAGCGCGCTCGACCGCACCCGCGAGCGCGAGCGCATCAGAAATGCTCTCCGGGTTCGATTTCCAATTGAAAACAAGAATAGACGCATTCATACTGTAACTTTCCTTAAAAATTCTGCCGCGCGCTCCGGGCTGATTACCGATATTTCAATGCCGGTCCCGATCTCAAATCCCGCCCAGATCGCGGTCTTTGGAATTATCTCAAAATGCCAATGGTAGTGCTCGGTGTCCTTCACGTTTCTCACGGGCGCGGTGTGAAGAAAAAAATTATAATCGGGATCGTTGAGCCCGCGGAAAAGCTTTGCGAGCGCCGTTCGAAGAGCGTCGGCGAGAAGAATGCGGTCGCGCGGCGCCATATCTTCAAAATGCGCGCTGTGGAACTTTGGGAATACGCGCGTCTCAAATGCGGTCTTTGACGCGTAGGGCGCGATCACGACAAACCGCTCGTTTTCGAATATAAGCCGCTTTTTAACCTTGCGCTCATAGCGAAGAATCATGCAGTGGACGCAGGCGCGGTTCGCGCGATAAAAACGCCGGGAGCCGTCAACGCTCCGCCGTATGTCCGGCGGCACAACGGGAATCGCGATTATCTGGGAATGCGGATGCGTGATTGTAGCACCCGCGAGGCGGCCATTATTGTGAAAAACCGAAACATACTCAACGCATCGGTCGTCCTTGAGCGCGAGGTAGCGCTCCTGAAAGGCGCGAATCAAGAATTCCGTCTCTTCCCTGCTCATCATTCCGATTGAACGCGTGTGGTCCCGCGTAATTACAACCTCATGAAATCCCACGCCGCCCGTCCACTGATACGGCCCCTCCCGATAGAACACGGCGCACACCCCCTTCCCGAAAGCCGGATATTTATTCGGAATTACCTGGAGCCACCAATCGCCGCCGCCTTTTTTTTTATCTTTTGAGTATACCAAGACCCGATTCGAAATCAGTTTCTCAAATGGGCAGGACGCCACGGGATCTCGGGCGCGGACCCGCGTCTCTGCAAGAAAATCGTGCGGCCGCTTTGCGCGGCCCGTTGCAATCACAACCCATTCCCCGGACACCATATCCTGACGGAGTTCGGAGATCGTTTTTTCCTCCCGTGAAGAAAATTTCTCTTTCTTCATACATTTATCGATACCTTCCCTGAATATTATTCCACACAACCTGCAAAAGTTCTATGAATGTGCTCACGTATGCGCCGAGACCAACCTTTGAATCGCCGGGATTTACCCAGACAACCGGAAGTTCTTTTATTCGAAGATGGTGCTTTTTTGCAATGACCAAAACCTCGATGTCAAACCCCCACGTTGTGATACGCTGGCGCGGAAAAATTATTTCCGCGGCGCGGCGCGAAAAAAGCTTGAATCCCCGCTGGGTGTCCCGAATCTCCCAGAGGCCCGCGACAGCACGGATAATATATTTTGAAAACTTTCCGAGAGCGCGACGATACCACTGCGCGTGCTCCTCGATTTTTGCGCCTTTCGCTTCGATGGAACCGATGACCACGTCGAAACACGAATCCGGCTTTTGAACCGGTCCGCACACGTACGGCAGGAACGAGTCGAGTTGTCCCGGAGAAACCGAATTATCGGCGTCGGCAAAAATCCGATTCTCGCCATGCGCCGCAAGCATCCCCGCGCGAACCGCCCACCCTTTGCCGGGCCCATTCGTTTTCAAAAGTTTTAAATTTTTTACCGGCCCCCGGAGATTTTCGACAACACGGGACGTCGCATCCTTGGATCCGTTATCAACGACGATAATTTCATACTCAAAATTCCGCCCACGGAGATACTGGTCAACCTCTAAAATTGTTTTTTCAATCCGCTTCTCCTCGTTATAGGCGGGAATAACCCAAGATAAATACATGCAGGCAAAATCCTAAATCCTAATTTCTAAATCCTAAACAAACACCAACGCTAAAAATTTTGAACTCGTGTTTTGAATTTTGAATTTCGTGCTTCGGATTTTCTGTCAAGGTATGACTGTAAAATAAGTGCGGCGGCAACGGCGTCGATTTTGGCTTTTGACGAAGTGCTTTTCGCGGCAAGACGCGTTGTAAGAACCTCGTTTTCGAACATAATCGGGAGAGAGGTCTTCCTGCGAAGGCGAACAAGAAATGCGCGGATGCGGCGCGCGGTTTCACGTTCTTTGCCAGACATATCGCGCGGAAGGCCGAAAACGATTGTTTTGATGCGTTCACGCTTCGCTATCCGCAGGATTTCCCGGATTCGAACCCGTTCAGTTTCGGCATGGACGACCGATTTCGGAAATGCGATTCTCCCGCCGTCGTCCGACACCGCAATACCCATCCGTTTCGTCCCGTAGTCAATCCCGAGATAGCGCATACCCAGTATATCAACCCAGTAGTAGAACCGCCGGTTCACTACTGGGCTTCGCTTCGGCTAACTTTTGAAGAAGCGAAGCGAACGTAGTGAGCGGAGTCCCGCACGAAAGCTTTGCTTTTAGTGCGGGGTTGTATTACTGGGCATACGTCCATTATATCATCGTAAGGATTTCTGCGCCATCATCGGTAAGCACAAGCGTATGCTCAAAGTGCGCGGATGGAGAACCGTCTGCAGTCCGAAATGTCCATCCGTCTTTATCAAGCCGAACGTCGCCCGACCCGAGGGTCGCCATGGGCTCAATCGCAATAACCATACCTTTTTTTAAGAGAGGGCCGGTCCCCGCCTTTCCGTAATTCGGAATAATGGGATCTTCGTGGATATCGTATCCAACGCCGTGTCCCGCAAGCCCGCGAACAATGCCAAAACCCTCGGCGGAAAGAAATGCTTCGATTCGAGCACTTATGTCTCCAACGCGTTTCCCGGGCCGAGCCGCGCGAATGCCGACGAAAAAAGCTTCTTCGGTTTTTTTCACGAGATGCGCCAGAGCAGGAGAGATCACGCCTACTCCGATTGTACGCGCGGCATCCGTCACTAAGGGTACGCCGCTGTATTGCGGAAATTCCTTCGTTTGATTTTTCGGCCACGCCATTCCGATATCAATCCCGACAATATCGCCCTCCCTCAAAATAGCGTTGTTTCGCGGAATCGCGTGCACCACCTCGTCGTTTATTGACGTGCAAATAGCCGCCGGAAACGGCGGCGAATTTTCAACAACATATCCTTTAAATACCGGGATACCCCCAGCGCGCTCAATCGACGCTTCTGCGAGATGGTTCAAATCCGCGGTCGAAATTCCGGGACGCACCGCGTCCGCAAGCTCGCTTAAAATATGCGCAAGACGCCGTCCGCATTCGCGGAGAACATCTATTTCACGCTGTGTCTTTATGCGAATCGCCATGTCACCGGCTCACAACCCATTGTTTTCCGAGCCGACGAGCGAGATTTTTTGAAATGTTTTGAAACACACTATCAGGTGCTTCTTCACCGTTGACAGTAATGAGCCGCCCCGCGCGGCGATAATACGCGATCACCGGAAGAACGTCCCGACGAAAGTATGCCATCCTGCTTTTAATCGCTTGCGCTGTATCATCAGTCCGTCCCCGTGAAAAAAGGCGACGAGCCGCAGTTTTTTCTTTTACGTCAAGATAGATACAAAGCGATTTCGGCCTGTTGTGCCACCCAAGCACCTCATCCAAAAGACGCGCTTCAAAAATCCGCCTCGGCGCTCCATCAAATAAAAATTCTTTGTTCGCTTTGCCGCCTTCAATAATCTCCCGAAGCCAGGTATAGGCGGAAAACCAAGCTGGAAAAAGCTTTCCCTGCCCCATGAGCCGGCGCGCAATAGCCGTCGTTGGATTTGTATGCCGATATACAATACCCCGCAAAAATCTGCCGGTTTCCATGTGATGGATTTGCTTCGCGCGGGCGCGCAAAAGCAAATGCGCCTGCATTCCTTTGCCCGACCCCGATCGCCCGATGATACAGATAGTAAATTTTTTGGATAGCGAAGACATTACATATGCTCGTATTCGCGCATAACGAGCTGTGCGTTTACCTGCTTCATTGTTTCAATAACAACCGATACGGCGATGAGAAGCGCGGTCCCGCCGAGCTGAAGCGCCTGGACCTGAAACGCGCTTTGGACAATTAAAGGAAGAATCGCGATCGCGCCCAAAAAGAGCGCTCCGGCAAGCGTGATCCGATTAAGAATCCGCGCGAGATACTCGGACGTCGGGCGGCCCGGGCGAATCCCCAAGATAAACCCCCCTTGTTTCTGAAGATTATCCGCGATCGCGTGGGGATCGAATGTCACCGCAGTATAAAAATACGTAAACGCAAAAACGAGGACAAAATAGACGCCTCCGTACGTGATCTGATTGTTGAAAACCGTAAGGAGAAATTGCGAAACGCGTTCGACAATGTCATTCGGAATCGTCGCGAGAAAACTCCCAATAAGCCCGGGAAAAAGTATAATCGAGACCGCAAAAATAATCGGGATAACGCCCGCCTGGTTCACCCGAAGCGGCAGGTGGGTCGACACGCCTCCATACATCCGCATGCCGCGTATGCGCTTTGCGTAGGAAACGGGAATATTACGCTGTCCTTCCGTAATAATCACGACTCCCGCGATGACGACAAGCGAAATCACCACAAACGCGATAAGCGTCGGAAGCCGTTCAGGAGTAAACGTGAATAATTCCTGGCGAACGGCCAAGGGAAGACCGGAGACAATACCCGCAAAAATAAGAAGCGAGACGCCGTTTCCCAATCCCTTTTCTGTTATGAGCTCGCCAAGCCACATGAGAAACACGGTCCCCGCGGTCGCGATAATCATATTCACGGCAAATCCGAAAAGCGACAAATCGGGTATGACCTGATTTCGTATTAAAAGTATGAGAAGCGCATAGGACTGAAGAAGACCAAGGGGGACCGTAAGGATCCGCGCGTATTGGTTAAAGCGAGCCCGCCCGGCCTCTCCCTCTTCTTGGTACATCTCTTTGAGGCGCGGAAAAAGCATGGTCAAAAGCTGCATGATGATGGAAGCCGTAATATAGGGCCCTACGCCGAGCATGATGATAGAAAGATTGTCAAGAACGCCGCCGGAAAAAATATTCAAAAGCCCGAAGAACTGATTTCCTTCGATGAACGCTTTGAGCTGCGCCGGATCAACGCCGGGCACGGGAATTGCGGCGCCGATCCGGAAAATCACCAGAACCCCTAAAATGAAAAGGACTTTCTTCCGAAGATCAGGGACCGTAAAGAGAAGCGAGAGTTTTTGAAGCATAAAGATTTTACACATTCTCCTTCTTTGGTAGGGCTCGCGCAGCCGAAGAACGAGAAAATAAAACTCCTTTAAACGCAAAAGCTTTTACGCCTTTTCCTCCACCGACGATTTTTACGCGCGGCATTCGCCCCTTCACGCGCCGGATGAGTTTTTTTTCAAAAAGCGCCTCAGGGGTAACAGTCGCGCCGACTGGGAAACGCTCCTCAATCTTCCGGAACGAAACCGCAACCGGACTTTCTCGAAACGAAACAAAACGGTATCCCCGGAGTTTTGGAATTTTCTTAAGGATATCTCGCTCTGCGGGACGGATTTTTGCGCCCGCCCGAGCTTTTTGCCCCTTGATGCCGCGACCCGAATACGTCCCGCGCTTACCGCCGCGGCCGATACGGCGCGCCCGGATTCGTTTTGTTTTCGGTGTGACGTTATGAATCTGCATCCCAGTATATCAACTTCGACCATTAGCGAATGGCCTCGGAAGTGCATATTAGCGTGTAATGTTTCATTTTTGCTGTTTTCATCTTGGATTTTCCTTTTGGGCTTTGCCGAGCTTAGCTCGGCTTTGCCCAGTCGAAGTTGTATTACTGGGCATATAAATTATGTATTGGATTTTAGCATGCGAAGCGCGTCGATCACCGCGCGGGCGTTATTCAGTTTATTCGGAGTTCGGGAAAGAATTTTTCCCGTGAGGTTTTTGATTCCCGCAAGATCAGCGACAACCCGCACGGGTCCGCCCGCCATCATGCCCCTCCCTTCCCGAGCCGGCTTTAAAACCACCCGTGCGGCGCCATTCTTTGCATACACTTCATGGGGGATTGATTTATGATTCGTCAACGGAACATCACACATGTATTTTTTTGCCTGGTGAACCGCTTTCTCGATTGCGCTTGAAACGTCAGCCCCCTTTCCCATTCCAAAACCAACGCGGCCCTTTCTGTTCCCGATAACGACGGATGCGCGAAACGTGAATCGCCGCCCTCCTTTCACAACGCGCGCCGTTCGCCGAATATCAAGAACCTTCTGGTCGAAATCCGGCCGCTCCCGCTCTCGATTATTGCTCCGTTGACCTCGAGGTCGTGCCATAGTACGTATCAACGAATAGCGAATTTCTTTCGAATATACGAATATAGAGATTCGCTTATTCGTATTGATTCGTTATTCGTTGATTTCACTTTAAAACTGCAATCCTCCTTTTCTCGCGCCGTCTGCGACCATTTTCACAATGCCGTGGTATCGATATCCTCCTCGGTCGAATACGGCGGTGGAAATATTTTTCTCGCGCGCGCGCTCGGCAAGGCGTTTCCCTGTTTCGAACGCGAGATTCGCGCGCGTGCCAACACTCGCCTTTTTCCCCCGCGTCGCCACCTCGACATCGCGCGCGGACACGATCGTCTTTCCTGTACTGTCATCGACGAGCTGCAGCAGTACGTGCTTATTTGATCGAAATACGCTAATCCGGGGGCACGTTGCCGTCCCGTGGACTCGCGCGCGCACCCTGGTGTGCCGGCGCTTTCTCTTTTCTTTTTTTCCTGATGCCTTTTTCATGTAAAATATTATCCCGCCGCAGTAGCTTTTTTCCCGGCCTTTCTGCGAATAATCTCTCCCTGGTAACGAATTCCCTTTCCTTTATATGGCTCAGTCGGTCGGATCGACCGGATATATGCCGCGGTCTCGCCCACGAGCTCTTTATTAATACCGGAAACAGTAATCATACTTTTCTCAACAACTAAAGAAATTCCTTTTGGAGCCGGTATTTTCACCGGATGAGAAAACCCCACCTGCATCACAAGAGTCGATCCCTCGACCGCCATCCGATATCCGATCCCTTCAAATTCAAGTTTTTTTTCAAAACCGTTCGTAACTCCCTCAATCATATTCGCGACGAGCGAGCGCGTAAGACCCCACAGGGCCGGAGTTTTTTTCGTCTCGAGCGCTGGCGCACACCGAACCTCGCCCTTGACGAGCGCAAGAGAAATCTCCCTCGGAATCTCACGCGAGAGCTCTCCCTTCGGCCCTTGTACGGAAACGACATGTTCTTTCACATCAAATGAAACGCCCGGAGGAAGCACTATCGGTTTTTTTCCAATACGGCTCATCTTACAACTACGAAGTTACGAATGCGTACGAACGTACGAATATGAATAAACGGTATTTGAGCGTTCGCAATTTTCCGTACGTCTGTAATCAAAGGTGTCATGATTCGTATTTTTCGTATGTATTCGTACCTTCGTAGTAATTTACCAGATTTCTGCGATAAGCTGACCTCCAACCTTTTCTTTTTTTGCCGCGCGTTCAGTCAAAACCCCTTTCGGCGTCGTCAAGAACCGAGCGCCGCCCTGAGGCGACACGCGAAGTTCCTTATATGACGCATATATCCTCCGGGACGGACGCGACAGAAATTTTACATTCCGGACCATCGGCTCATCGTCTCGATACAGGAGGCCGAGTTCAATCACCTTGCGCACCCGCTTTCCTTTTACCTCAACGTCACCGACGTATCCGGCGCGGGAAATAGCTTTTGCGATATCATGCTTGAAACGCGAATACGAAACATGCACCGTCTCGTGCCCGGCGGCATTTGCATTCTTTATCCGTATGAACATATCGGAGACAGGATCCATAGATGTGATGCTAATACTGCGAATATAATGCTAATCTACAAATTGCGAATACGTTTTTTTACCATATTCAGTGATTCGCCAGATTCGCATGTCATTGGTAGATTGGCATCATTGATTACCAGCTTGATTTCTTAATTCCCGGAATTTCTCCGCGATTCGCAAGCTCACGGAAACAGATACGGCATAGGTCAAAATCGCGCATATAGCCGCGCTTGCGTCCGCATCGGAAACATCGCCGGACAACCCGTGATTTATATTTGGGCTTTTTCAAAGCTCTCGCTATAACAGATTGTTTGGCCATATTCATCATCGAATATCGAATTTGTTGCGAATTTACGAATGCTCGCTTCGCTCCATCAGCGAATTACGAATCTCGTGCGAATATACGAATTGTTCATTGATCATATTCGTTTATTCGTATGCAATTCGTTATTCGTTGATGCGCCGAATGGCGACTTTATTCGTTTATTCGTTCCGGATTCGTTATTCGTTGATTTCGCTTTTTATCGGAAACCCGAGTAATCGGAGAAGTTCGATACCCTCCTCCCGTGTCTTCGCCGAACTCACGACTGTCACCTCGAGGCCAAATAAAAATCGGTAATCCTCACCGATCATCTCGGGAAATACTATATGTTCTTTTATGCCGATTGTCAAATTCCCTTTCGGATCGAATGATTTTGAATCAAGTCCCCGGAAGTCGCGGGTACGGGGAAGCGCGATAGCGACGAGCCGCGACAAAAAATCGTACATGCGTTTCCCGCGAAGGGTAACCTGATATCCGATGACAAGGCCCTGGCGCGTTTTAAAAGACGCAATCGCTTTTTTTGCTGCTCGCGGGGCGGGCTTCTGGCCCGTGATGAGCGCGAGAAACTTTTGTATTTCCGCGCGCTCTTTTTCCTCACGGATCTTCCCAACGCCGCAGTTTATGACGACTTTTTGCACGCGGGGAATCGCCATGATATTCTTATATCCGAACTTTGCGCGCATCGCGGGCAGAACATCTTTTTTATATTTTTCTTCAATCGTCGTCATGGATTACTATTATATATCCTCTTTGCATTTCTTGCACACGCGGACCTTTTTTCCGTCATCAAAGCGAAAACCGATACGAGTCGCACCACCGCATGATCCGCAGACGATCATCGCGCGAGACGCTTCAAATGGAGCGGGTTTTTCTATCCGCTCCCCTTTCTGGCCTTGGCGGCGCGGACGCGCATGCTTCTTTTTTATATTCACGCCGTCAACCATGATTCGTCCATCCTCGGGAAAAACCTCAAGAATTTTTCCTTCTTTCCCCCTGTCGTTTCCAGAAATAATTTTTACTTTGTCGCCTTTTTTGAATCTCATGATATGCATCAGCGAATAACGAATCTGTTACGAATGTGCGAATGCTCGCTTCGCCGAGCTTAGCTCGGCTTCGCTCCATCAGCGAATTACGAATCTCGTACGAATATACGAATTGTTCATTGATCGTATTCGTTTATTCGTTCCGGATTCGTTATTCGTTGATTACACGACTTCCTCCGCAAGCGAAATTATTTTTGAAAATCCGCGGTCGCGGAGCTCCCTGGGCACGGGCCCGAAAATGCGCCCGCCCTTCGGCTCAACGCCGTCAACGATGATCGCGGCGTTATCGTCAAAACGGATGTACGATCCGTCCGCGCGCCGAAAGGGCGCACGGGTCCTCGTAACGACCGCACGGACAACGTCTTTCTTCTTTACCTGTTTGCGGGGTTCTGCTGACTTCACCGATGCAACCACGATATCGCCCAGGCGCGCATAGCGCCGGCTTGATCCGCCCAAGACCCGAATTACCTGGAGCACTCGCGCTCCGGAATTGTCCGCGACTTTTACAATGCTTCGAAGCTGAATCATAGAGTATCCTTTGTGTCATCTTCCTCGCTCGCGAGCTCGGGCTCGCGTGGGTGGCGCTCGACAATGCGCCATCGTTTGTCTTTTGACAAAGGACGCGTTTCTTCAATGATAACCACATCGCCGATTTTCGTTTCGTTCCCGTCGTCGTGGGCCTTTAATTTTCGCGACGCGCGAAAATATTTCCGGTATTTTGAATGTTTCTCGAGCCGATCGATGCGGACGACCACGGTGCGAGACATTTTATTCGATATGACAGTTCCTTTCAGGCGCCTCATAGTGTATATTCTTTTTGTAAAACGGTTAATATGCGCGCAACATCTTTTCGTACTTCCCGGAGCTCCTTCACGTTTTTCACTTTCTTCTGTGACAGGAGAAACGAAAGCTCTTCCGCCCGCGTCCTCTTCTCGGCGAGAAGCTCATTAAGTTCTGCTATGGTTTTTTTCGCGTAGTCCTTTGTTTCCATGAATCTATTTTTTTACGAACTTCGTCTTAACCGGCAATTTATGAGCTGCGAGACGCATCGCTTCCTGGGCGATCTCTTTTGGAATGCCATCCATTTCAAATAAAATCCTGCCGGGCTTTATCGCGGCAACGTAGTGATCAACCGCGCCTTTCCCTCCCCCCAATGTCACCTCCGGCGGCTTTTTCGTAATCGGCTTGTCGGGAAAAATTCGGATCCAGATCTTTCCTCCCTTCTGTACGTAGCGGGTCATGGCGCGCCTCGCCGCCTCGATTTGGCGCGAGGTGATCCACCGCGCCTCGAGCGACTTGAGACCGTACGAACCAAACGAAAGCTCGGTCCCCCGGGTTTCGATACCGTGAGAAACACCCTTCTGCCATTTTCGATGTTTGACCTTTTTTGGCTGCAGCATAAACGTGATGCGAACCTACAAATCGTATGCTAATCTATCCCGACGCTTCGGTCGGGATCCCGACTTCCTATCGTAATTTTCCATAGGTGCGTCGGGACAAATTGCGAATACGTTTTTTACCATATCAGTGATTCGCTAGATTCGCATGTCATTGGTAGATTGGCATCATTGCTACTTATCAAATACCTCTCCTTTATAAATCCAAACCTTAACGCCGATTGTCCCATAGGTCGTGAACGCGGTCCGCTCGGCGTAGTCGACGTTTGCGCGAAGCGTCTGCAAAGGAATCCGTCCCTTCCGGAGTTTTTCGTAGCGCGCCATCTCCGATCCGTCGAGCCGGCCCTTTAATGAAACCTTGACACCCTTCACGTCCCGAGAAGCCGAAATCTTTTCAATCGATTGCTTCAAGACGCGCCGGAACGGCATACGTTTTTCAATGTCGTCAACAATCATCTGCGCCGCGATTGCGGCGTGCGTCTCTGGCGACCTGACCTCTTCGATCGAGAGACGGATCTCGTGGGGCTTTGTCGCGGCCCTGAAGCGCTTGCGTACATCAAAAAGTTTCTTTTTGATTTGATTTTTCAAATCCTCCGCTCCGGTCCCTCCGCGTCCGATCAAAATCCCCGGGCGCGACGTCCTCACGATAACGTGCATGAGATTCGGCGAGCGTTCAATCTCTATTTTTTCAACGTGGGCGGCGCGGAGCTTTTTATCAAGCCATTCACGCAGGATCGTGTCTTCCCGTAAATTTCCGGCGAAATTTTTCATGTCAAACCAGCGCGATTTCCACGTCGTCGTTCTGCCGATTCTGAATATGTATGGATGCACTCGATGGGTCATATGTGATGCAAATAGTGCGAATATAATGCTAATCTACAAATTGCGAATACGTTTTTTACCATATCAGTGATTCGCTAGATTCGCATGTCATTGGTAGATTGGCATCATTGCTTATTTTCTTGTACCAAGCACTAAGGTGACGTGGCTCGTCCGCTTCCGGATGCGGGCCGCGCGTCCAAACGCGCGCGCGCGGGTCCGCTTTCCGACCGGTCCTCCGTCCACGGTAATACGCTTTACCAACAAATCGCCTTCGTAGACGCGAAAATTATTTTTTGCGTTTGCAACCGCCGACTTCAAAAGCTTCAAGATTGGGTGCGATGCGCGTTTGGTCAAAAACAAAAGCTGGGTTTCGGCGCGCGCGACGTCCATTCCCCGGATCATACCCGCGACGAGCCGAACCTTTCGGGGCGCAATCGCAACGTAATTCAATTCTGCTTTAATTTCTTCCATATCGATTTATGATTTTGCTGTTTCCTGTGCCTTTTGTTCAATCTCTTTTTGCATCCTGCCGCCGTGACGGATAAATTTGCGCGTCGGCGCAAACTCGCCCAAATGATGCCCGACCATGTCTTCCATGGCTTTCACCTCAATGAATGCACGGCCATTGTGTACGCCAAACGTATAGCCCACCATTTCAGGCGTAATAACAGAATCGCGAGACCATGTTTTGATAACGGTCTTTGATCCGGGCGTTGTCCGCGACATATGCTTTATAATCGCAGGATGCACAAATGGACCTTTTTTTATACTACGAGTCATATAGATATCAGCGAATAGCGAATATGTTACGAATTTACGAATGCTCGCTTCGCTCCATCAGCGAATAACGAATCTCGTGCGAATTTACGAATGCTTATTGATCATATTCGTTTATTCGTTCCGGATTCGTTATTCGTTGATTTCACTTTCTTCTTCGCGACACAATAAATACATTCGACTTTTTCCGTCTGTTCCGCGTTTTGACGCCGCGCGCGGGCTTGCCCCACGGTGTTGCGGGACCCCGCCTCCGGCCCGTGAGAGTCCGGCCCTCCCCGCCTCCATGCGGATGGTCGACCGGATTCATAGCGGTTCCCCGAACAGTCGGACGAATCCCCATGTGGCGCGCTCTACCCGCTTTTCCTATTGTCATAAGCGAGTGCTCGGGATTGGACAAGGCACCGATAGACGCCCAATTGCCCGAATGCACCATACGGACCTCTTTTGACGGGAGCTGAATATTCGTGTAGCCGCCTTCCTGCGCGATAACGATAGCTCCGGATCCGGCAGAGCGCGCCATCTGCGCTCCGCGGCCAGGTTCAAGTTCAATATTATACACGATGGTTCCTATGGGAATATTCTTAAGCGGTAAGCGGTTCCCGATTTCGACGCTCGCGTTTTCAGCCGTTAGAACCACACCCCCAACTTTTATTCCCTGGGGAGCAAGGACATAACGTTTTTCACCGTCGCGGTATGCCAAAAGTGCGATAAAACTCGTTCGATTCGGATCATACTCGATTGACTCCACGCTCGCGGGAATTCCCACTTTATCATAGCGGAAATCAATTTCCCGCCAGAGACGTTTCACTCCGCCGCCTTTGTGGCGCGTCGTAATCCGACCGTAACTATTCCGTCCCGAACCGCGCCGAAAACCTGAAGTAAGGGGCTTATGGGGCTCATGCGCCGTAAGCGCCTCTTTCCAGTGGACGATTTCCATCTGGCGGCGCGAGGGAGATGTTGGGTTATACTTTTTCATATAGATATCAACGAATAGCGAATCTATTGCGAATTTACGAATGCTCGCTTCGCCGAGATTAGCTCGGCTTCGCTCCATCAGCGAATTACGAATCTCGTACGAATATACGAATTGTTCATTGATCATATTCGTTTATTCGTTCCGGATTCGTTATTCGTTGATTACATCGTAATGATCTCGCCTTTCTTTAGCGTCACGACGGCTTTTTTAAACCCCGCGCGCCATCCGATTTGCCGTCCGCGCCTCCGTATCTTCCCGGGCATCGAAAGAATATTCACGTTGCGTACCGTGACGCCGTATCTCGCGCGAACCGCACGCGCGACCTCATCTTTGTTTGCGCCTTGCGCGACAACGAACGTATATTTTCCTCCGGCGCCACCCGCAGACGTTTTTTCCGTGACGTGCGCGCGCTCAATTGAGGACGCGGCTCCAAACCGCACCGAGGACGCGCGCCCGGACTCACCCGCCGCCGCCTCCTCTTTTTTCCGTTCAATCGGCTTTTTATTTTCCCGCGTTTCGCCGGTCTTTCTTTTTTTAAAAAATTTGTTGAAAAACGCCATGATTCACATTATTTTGCAAACGACGCAATCGCCGCTTTCGGAATAAAAATATATGTATGCTGCAAAACCGTACGGGCGTTTATATTCCGAACTTCCAACACCGAGGCATACGGAAGATTTCGTATCGCGCGATACGCCGCGTCGTCCTTGCCATTGGTAAGAACCAAGACGCCGTTTCCCTTCAAGATTTTCCCCCTGGAGTCCTTTGCGAAATGAGAAAAAATTTCCGCGGCGCGTTTTGTCTTTGCCTCGGGAAACAACATCTCGTCCAAAACTAGAATTTCGTTCTCCCGCGCCTTTTGGGAAAGAACCGTAAAAAGTGCTTTTTTCGCCATTTTCCTGTTTATCTTTTTTGCGTAGTTTTTCTCAGCGAGAGGCCCGTGAGTAACGCCGCCGCCCTTCCAGATTGGCGAACGAATGGACCCATGACGCGCTCTCCCGGTCCCTTTTTGCTTCCACGGCTTTCTCCCGCCGCCGCGGACTTCGCTTCTGCCCTTTGCGTGCGCAGTTCCCTGGCGCTGGTTTGCGGCCTCGGCAGTCACGACTTGATAAACCAAATCGGCGTTCCATTTCAGCCCGAACACCGACTCCGGGAGAAAAATTTTCCCGATTGCTTTTCCTTTTTTGTCGTATACCGAAGCATCCATACTATGTATCTTATCCGCGAATTTCCAAAAGCGTCCCTCGCCTGCCCGGCACCGCGCCCGAAATTGCCAAAATTCCGCTTTCCGGATCGATCTTTATGATCTTCACATTTCGCACCGATACCCGCTCGCCTCCCATGCGCCCCGCCATTTTCATGCCTTTGACCACGCGGCCTCCGGCGCGACCCCCGCCTCCGCCGATAGACCCGGGCTCGCGGTGCGCATGCTTTGTCCCGTGACTTGCCGGCGCGCCGTGAAAACCATGTCGTTTTACCACCCCTTGGAATCCTTTTGATTTTGAAACACCGCTTACTTTCACCACATCTCCTTCAGAAAACTGAGTGACATCTATTTTTGTCCCACGATCCGATGCGTCCTCTGTTCGGAATTCTCGCACATATCGAAACGCTCCCAGTTCTTTGAAATGCCCCTTCTGGGGCTTGCGGATATTTTTTTCCTTGCGCACGCCAAACCCAACTTGAACCGCTTGATAGCCATCTTTTTCTTTTGTGCGCACTTGAAGAACAACATTCGGGCGCGCTTCAACAAGCGTTACCGGAATAACGTTCCCCTTGTCATCAAATACCTGCGTCATATTTAGTTTTTCTCCGAGAAGAAATTTCATATTTATCAACGAATAGCGAATCTATTGCGAATTTACGAATGCTCGCTTCGCTCCATCAGCGAATTACGAATCTCGTGCGAATATACGAATTGTTCATTGATCGTATTCGTTTATTCGTTCCGGATTCGTTATTCGTTGATTCCGCAAATAAAAAACCGGGCTTCCCCGGCGTCATGCGCGAGAGAAATATTCCCTTCCGTTTTCATCCAATGTATGTCCCCGACAACCGATGGGGATTTGAGTGGGATGAATCACTCAAGGTCTCTCGCGTATCTAAGAACACTCGAGAGAGGCTTGAAAGATTCAAACTACTGTTTCTATAACTTCGCCACTAACATGTCTGCTAATCTAGCAAAATCGTCCTTTGTAAAACCGGGGTACATGTCTGGCGTAAAACCTGCAGCCGGAGTTAAAGGTGTCATCGGATCTGCAAATCGTCGAAAATTATCTATAGAATTCTTAAGCCAAAACTTTTTCCACTCGTCTAAAGATTTCTCTCCCTGAACGACCAAAGAATTTTGCGCTCTGCTTTCTACGCTATCAAGTACTCGATCCACCGCCACGGCCAACTGATCTTCACTAGGCCCAGACAACTCTCGACTCGACTCTTTTATTTCTTTTGGTGCTTCTGCGCCCATACTATTTCATTAATTAATTTTTTAAATATGCTCCATGCCCAAGCGAGCTGATATGCTTTCTCGACAATGGAGATTAGTCATTCAGTTCCATGCCCCAGCGAATCCAATATATGTTTGAAACAATGGGAGAATGAGGTGGCTTGGTTCGAGCTCTGCTCGACACCTCATTCGACCCTTAGCGAGGCCGCCGCCGGAGCGGCCGAGCGTGTTTCAAACGTATATTGGCGAGCGATCACTTCATTTTTATTTCCACATCAACCCCTGCCGGAAGATTCAAATTCGTGAGCGCGCCGATGATTTTCGGATTCGGATTCAGAATGTCAATGAGGCGCTTGTGTACTCGGATTTCATACTGCTCGCGCGCATTTTTATGCACAAAACTCGAGCGGTTCACTGTATATTTGTGGACCTCGGTCGGCAAAGGCGTCGGCCCTGCAATTTCTGCGCCGTTTCGAACCGCCATATCAACAATCTGCTTTGCGGAATTATCTATGATTTTTGAATCATAGGCCTTCACCTTGATTCGAAGGCGCTGAATTATTTCTTCCTCTCGATGTTTCGTTGCCAAAGAGCGTGTGAGACCTCGAAGCGCGGGGGTCCTTCGCTGTCTCCGGAACCCCGCGCCCCATGCCTTTATTTCAGAATTTTTGTTACGACGCCCGCGCCGACTGTTTTCCCTCCCTCTCGGATCGCAAAGCGCTGTTTTTCTTCAAGCGCGACCGGAGCAATAAGTTTTACTGTGAATTTAATCGTATCTCCCGGCATAACCATTTCAGTGCCTTCGGGAAGAGTTACTTCACCCGTCACGTCCGTTGTCCGGATATAAAACTGGGGCTTATACCCGCCGAAAAACGGCGTGTGGCGCCCGCCTTCTTCCTTTGATAGAATATACACTTCTGATTCGAACTCCGTATGCGGCGTCACTGACCCCGGCTTTGCAATAACCTGACCGCGTTCAACATCCTCTTTCTTAAGTCCGCGCAAAAGTATGCCCGCATTGTCGCCCGCGATTCCCTCGTCAAGCGACTTATTGAACATTTCTATACCGGTCACGATCGTACGCGCGGTATCGCGGATACCAATAACTTCGATTTCATCATTTACCTTGATCTTGCCCCGCTCAATGCGCCCCGTGACAACTGTTCCGCGGCCTTCAATCGAGAATACGTCTTCCACCGGCATCAAAAACGGCTTGTCCGTATCGCGGACCGGTTCGGGAATATAGGAATCGAGTTTCTCGCTGAGTTCAATAACCTTTTTCGCCCATTCATCATCAACCGACGTTGCCTCAAGCGCCTTCAAGGCAGAACCCCGGATAACGGGAATGTCGTCTCCCGGAAACTCATATTTTTTCAAAAGCTCTCGGACTTCCGCCTCGACGAGATCAATAAGCTCCGGATCATCAACCATATC
>Ga0209542_10007700_pt1 | contig 20376 bp, 20 predicted proteins | sample RifCSPhighO2_01_FD_184028 | JGI IMG/M metagenome (GOLD analysis project Ga0209542, IMG submission 184028) | Soil microbial communities from Rifle, Colorado - Rifle CSP2_plank highO2_0.1 (SPAdes) (version 2) | ecosystem: Environmental > Terrestrial > Deep subsurface > Rock core/Sediment ...
AGAACCTAACTTTTGTTACTATGAGGTTGTATTCGGGAATGATAGTTTTCATAGAAACAGCTCCGCAAGGGAGCTGTTTCTATTTTATATGAAAATGAGAGAAAAAGGGAGTTTCGTAATTCAAAGTGATCACTGATTTCTTATCAGCACATACGTGAAGGTATGAGAAATCCAGCGCAGGTAGCGGCGATCGTATGCGCCTATAACGAAGACCGGCATATACGGACGGTTCTTGATACGCTTGTTCTGTGCGATTTTATTTCGGAGATTGTGGTGGTTGATGACGGTTCCCGAGAACCCCTGACACGGTTGCAGTATGTATATCCGAGTATCCATTTTATTAGACATGCCGAGAATCGTGGGAAAGCCTATGCGATGGAAACAGGGGTGTCATCAACGCGCGCGCCGTATATTTTTTTCTGTGATGCCGATCTGGTCGGATTTTTACCCGAACATGCCCGTGCCATTATAGAACCAGTCATAGCCGGCGATTTTGAATCCTTTGTGGGTATCAGGCACAACCGTGAACAACGAGCGGTTTTTTTATTTGCGCTCAACTCAGGAGAGCGGTGTCTTAAACGTTCGCTGTGGGAAGCACTTCCGCCTTTTTACAAGAAAGGATTTCGCATTGAAACCGGTCTCAATTTTCAGGTGAAGAAAATGGGAGGGCGTATCGGATGGCGTTTGTTTCCGTATCGAAATACATTGCGAGAGCAGAAGTACGGTTTTTGGGAGGGTTTTAGGGGGCGACTTGTCCTCTCGTTTGATGTTTTCGTTGCATGGATGTTTATTATAGGTTTCGATTTGTGGAGACGGTAAGTGTTGCGTGGGGTATAGAGAGACGCGTTATTTTTTAACGTACGCACATTTCGGATAACCTTTGCATCGGCACCCTCGTAGGAATTCGTGTGCTATACTTTTTGTACTATGAAAGAAGGAATAGAAATCGCCAATCCGGAACAGGAAAATCCACAAGCAGTTATTGAACAACTGAAGGGGGAAGTTGCTACCATGGGGAGAAACGATTCAGAATTTTCTCGTTTTGATGAAATCACAGGTCTTCTTCAACGTGGGGAATGTACACCCGAAGAAGCGATACGCATGGCTCGCGAAATACGTTACGGCAAACAGGAACACTAGACCTTTTTTACTTTTTCTTTTTTCTCAAACCAGTCGTTTCACTCTGTTGATGATGTAGGGGAATTCTATCTTTTCATTTGAAATAATCCATCGGTGGATAGTGGGGCTTAGAAATACTGCCAACGTAACATTGCCTGCCAAGTGCCATGCGGTGAAGGGGATTTGTCCGATGAGTGCTTCCATAAACGGCTGACCATACAAGAGGGGCCCAATGCCCAGGCCCGTTATGGCATCATAGAAAATTGTTCCTATGACCGCGAAGATGCCGTAGTTGAGAGCGTTTGCTTTGAATTTTTTAAAATAAAATGCTGACGCGATTCCGAGCACTCCGTAGGTAAGAGCCGTAATCCATGTCCACATTCCAATTTTCGCGGTTACGATGTCAAAGAGCGCGATGTTTACAAACGCGAATACAAATCCTGCGAGTGCGCCATACTGTTTACTGAAGGGCATCTGGGTTCCGAGAATCGGTTCTACATTCGGTGGACGAAAAGGTAGTAATCTAATAGCGAAACACACTACCCATCCGATGAAAAACTTCAGCCAATTTTTTTTAACGCTCCCCATCCCCATATAATTCTTTATATATTAATATTCAAGTCCTTGTTTTCCGCTCACCCCTTTTGCAAAAGGGTGTTTGACCTCTTTCATTTCGGTCACCAAATCAGCACGCTTGATGAATTGTTCGGGGCAATTTCTACCGGTTAAAATCAAATGCAGGACATGGGGGAGCGATACGTCTATAAATTCGCTTATCTCTTCTTCCGTAAGCAGTCCGAGTTTCCAGGCGTTCCATATTTCGTCAACGATGAGTATGTCCCATCTGCCCGTCTCCGCTTGCTCCTTTGCATAGCCTAGTCCTTCAACGGCCGCCGTTACATGAACTCCAAAAGGTAGAGAGTCGTGTCCAATGCCGACAAATCCTTCTCCCTTTTTTACGATTTTAAAGTACGGAAGAAGTTTTTTATGCGATGCGTCCTCTCCCGATTTCCATGGGCCCTTGATGAGCTGTACCATCAGCACCTTCTTTTTATCCCCGACAGCCCGTAAGGCCTGTCCCAATGCTGCGGTAGTCTTTCCTTTGCCGTCTCCTGTAAAGACGATGAGCATGATTAGGCGATTTCACAAACTCCGGCGACACAAGCCAGCTCTTTTTTTATATCAAGTTCGTCAGTCTTTTCATACGTGATTATTTTTGAGTAGTCTATGTTTGCCAGACGTTCGCTCAGTGCTCGGTAGGTCATTTCGTCAATGGCTTGGTAGGGAGCCAGTTGATAGACATGATTGTCTCTGGGCAAAAATGAAAGTCCCCCCACCAAATCCCAGTTCTTATAAATCCAATTAGCTACTTCAATCCATTCAGTATCACCGACAGAGACGGTTACGGACGGGTTGTGTTCAGTGTAATGCGTCTTTACCGTCTTCCAATGTTCAAGCTGGTCAAGCGCAGTAAGGTCGTTTTTATAGATTGAGCCCTCGGGCGCTTTTACGGGGAACTCAAGTACATAGGTGCTCGCGTTTTCCGCTGACTGTCCGACCTCCGGATGATAGGGGACGCCCTGATCTTTGAGCATTTTAAATAATGCATCGGTTGCAGAGATTCTGATTCTTCGTATATAGTATGGCGCATGCCGAGGGTGCATACCTGAAGAACAATCCACGGTCTGGGAAAGCGTGCCTGAAGGTTTGACGCAGGTGATGCAGGTAGATGCGTTAATGCCGAATCGTTTCGCATACATTCTGTTGATTTTGATAGCTTCCGCTTTCAGTTTCTCCAATACGTTTGGATTCCGCACAATTTCGCAATCCCACTGACCCGTGATTGAAACCCCTAAGAGCCTTTCTTTTTCACAATGTTCCTTCCATTCTTTTGAGAGGTAGGGGAAGTGAGTCAAGCTTGCTTGATACGTTCCGAGTATCGTCGCAAGCCTGATTTTTTTCAATAACGATTGTTCGGTATCTTGTGCTCTCGCAACCACTTCAGAGAGGTTACAGAATTGTTTTGACTGGAGCACGATCTCACCGCACGGGTTAGTGCCGATGGAGCCAATGATCGTCGTGCCTGAGGAGTCAAAATATCCCTTGTATTCCTTCAGTACTTTTATGCGGCGCTCGGGGAGCGTACTGGCAAGCGAGCCGCGATTGAAAATCCCTCGCTCACCCGAGCCTGATTTCATCAAGGCTATCCATTCCTCAAAGAATTCATGATTAGAGGGTTTTTGTATATAGACTGCTGAATTATTTGCCAGCGTACGCTGGGGTTCGGTTATATAGAAAGCCCCTTTCTTTGCATCGCGGATATCTGCATCATCAAGATCAGAGAGAGATATCATCGCGCTTCTTCGTACACCGCCTGCCACCACACAATCACCAATCATACAGATGATGTCGTGTACGTCTATATTGCGCAGCCTCTTTCCTTGCCGCGTGAGCATCTTTTCACGGGTAAATACCAAGAGTCGCTTCAGCGGTTCAGGACCTGATGACTTTCCACCCATAGTCTTTAATCGTGCTCCCGCCGGGCGAAGATGTGAATAGTCAAACTCTACATCAGAGCCCAGGGCCCACGTCTTCATTCCAAACGCGAGTGCATCAGCCCAGCCCTCCTTGTTATCGGGGATAGCATAGAGAGGAAGTTGTTTACCGGTCTGCAATTCTATTTGCGGAAACTTGCCGACATTTTGGCTTTCCACCGACCATCCAGCTCCAGTTCCACACATTGAGATGTACATAATCTCCGCAAGATCCTGGAAATTCTCGGGCGCGATGTATGAGCAGTTGTATGCACAGACATCTGTCGCGCGTACGGCGGTTCCAGCAAATTGTAACAGTCGCATGGAGGGCATTGATTCTTGTTGTAGAATTCCGTTTTTAATTTCCGCGTACTCATCCTCTGTAAGTTTCTCACCGAGATTTTCTCTCATGAAGCCCACATATCTATCAACGGTCTCAATCCATGTTTCTCTCCTTTTTTCCTCGGTTATCCAGCGCGAGTAACTGCGGTAGTACACAAATTCTCCGAGAGGATTTCTGAAGAATTTTTTGCTTTCTGCGGCTAACCTTCTTACTTTTGCCGGTACCCGTATACCACGCGTTCGCAGACGTGAACGTTCTTGGCGGTAGAGGATGTATGCTTTGGCGGTTTTTACATACTCGCTCAATATGAGCTCTTTTTCTACACTGTCTTGGACACCTTCTACGGTCGGGATGAAATTCTTATGCTTTTTCTTAATGCTTATGACCTCGGCGCAGACTGTTTTTGCTACAAGCGCTGCCTCTTTTGATTCTCCCTCGTTTGTCGCGCGCATCGCTTTTGCGATTGCGTTTGTGATTTTTTGAATATCAAACAGCACAATCGTTCCGTCACGTTTTTGGATGGATAGTACCGATGACTTGGTGGATGAGATTCTTTTTGAGATCATATTTTCATAGTTGCGAAATAAGGAAACTCATTATACGTTGCGGTTCGCCTCTGTTCAAAGAAAGAGTGGATAAGTGTACGTTTCCGAAGCGTCTTTTGACGTTTGTCAATTTGATACCCAGCTTCCACCTTGCTATACTGACAACATGATAGTTAGTAACTATTGAAACTATGAAATCTGTCTTACCAAAAATCGCATTTGAGCGAAACGCGCGAATCTATAAGGTGTTGGCCAACCAAAAGAGGCTTGAAATTTTGAATAATATTAAATTCAAGGAACGGTCGGTCCAGCAACTTCTAGAAATTACCGGTTTGCCTAAGGCAAATCTTTCCCAGCATTTGGCGCTTCTGCGGCATAATCGTTTGGTGTTCTATAGAAAAGAAGGTCTCAATGTCTACTATCGTATCGTTGACCCTAATATCATTGAGCCGTGCGTGATTTTGCATCATCTGTGGAAGCGCAAGGCGTTAGTTTGATTATTAGTAGAGAAGTGCCGCGCGTTAGGCCGTGTTTCAGTGGACGGTATGCGAGAGTCGCCTCTTAAAGGACGTGGGGACGACATAATTTCGCTAAATTATATGAAAACTGATAAGAAAATTGAGTGGATTTTGAGGATTGGTGTTGCCGGAGAATTTTTGGGCCACGGAGTGTTCGCCCTCCAAGGTAAAGCCGACTGGGTACAATGGACACAGCAGCTCTCAGGTATGGACGCTTCATCAGCGACTACTTTTATTTTTATCGTGGGTCTGGTGGATATCCTCCTAGCTCTTTTAGTTTTAGTAAAACCGATTCGCCCCGTTTTACTGTGGATGACGTTCTGGGGATTCTGGACCGCACTCGTCCGACCGCTTGTCGGCTTGCCAATTTGGGACTTTATTGAACGGTGGGCCAATTGGGCAGCGCCGTTGGCTTTGTTTTATTTCTATCAATCCAAGAAAGATAGGAGTGATCAGTAGTGTCTACGTTGATGTCGCGCGCCGCTTATTCGCTCGGGTATGCGTTTCTTCACTCGGTTTTTGAAATAGGGTATGAGTTTTCATTGGATAAAAAATTTTGACGCGTTAGCGCTCGACCAAAGCAGGACTGACGCCCTTGCTATTTTGGAGGCGGGGTATGATGCCATTGAAACGAGTCGTGTGATGCGCTCGCAAGTTTCCATTTCTGAAGAAGTTATCACGATACAGGACAAGCATTTTGATCTAAAGAAATTTAAGAACATTTTTTTAATCGGGTTTGGGAAAGGGGCGTGCGCGGAAGTACGCGAGCTCTACCGCATGTTCCCGTCAAGGGTGAAGAGGGCTGTGGTTATTGATAAAACAACGCTTGCCACGTGCCCCATTGAGGTTGAAGCTTTTGTGGGGACACATCCTATTCCTTCAGCGGTAAATATGGCCGCAACGAAGGTGCTGTCTGCCGTGGCCACGGCGGCGGAGAAGGATGATCTGGTATTTGTTGCGGTGGCTGGCGGTGGATCGGCACTTCTGTGTTCCTCGGACGAAGAGTGTGAACAAAGCACGCGCTTGTTCCAAGAGTGTTTGAAGGTCGGTGCCACCATAGAAGAGATAAATACGGTGCGAAAACATATTTCAGAGCTCAAAGGGGGAGGGCTGGCAAAATTGCTCTATCCGGCGACGGCGGTCGGCCTGATCTTCTCTGATATTGTGGGAGGCAATCCAGAACGCGTCGCGTCTGGGCCAACGTATTTTGATACTTCTACCGTGGCTGATGCGCAGGCAGTCCTCACGCGTTATGGTCTTTCGAAAAAATTCGTGCTTCACGAGACTCCGAAGGAGCAGAAGTATTTTAAGCAGGTAACAAATGTCGTGCTTGTTTCAAATGAGCAGTCTCTTTCTGCTATGGCTACAAAAGCTCGAGCGTGTGGGTACGAGCCTGTGGTGCTGGAGGAAGCGTTATATGAAGCTCCTGACGAAACGCTTGCAAAGCTTTTTTCATACGCCGCGCCCGGCACGGTTGTCCTCGCCGGAGGGGAAGTGCGTTTAGCGGTGCCGAGCAACCATGGTAGTGGCGGACGTTGTCAGTTTCTTGCGCTTGAAGCACTAGAGAAAGTTAGGCCGGGGAATGTGTTTGTTGCCGCGGCATCCGATGGATATGACAACAGTGAAGCGGCGGGCGCCATCGTGGACGAACATACCGGAAGAAAAATCAAAAACGCAGGTCTAGATCTTGCCGATTATCGCAGACGTTTGGACACGATACCTGTCTTTGATAAAGCGGGCGATGCAATTCTCACCGGTCCCGTTGAAGCGAACGTTTCAGACTGGTATTTTGTGTTAACGGAGAAGAAATCATGACAAAAATATCACGCGTCAGTGCGAGTGAAATACGAGATTCACGAGGGAACCCAACACTTTCGGTTACGGTGGCGTGCGAGGATGGTTCGCAGGGAACATTTGACGTACCTTCGGGGGCAAGCACGGGCCGTTACGAAGCGTTTGAGTTGCGCGATGGTGAAGGTCCTCAGTCGCACGTTTTAAAGGCGATCGCGAATGTAAAAGGAGAAATCAATGGCGCACTTTTGGGAGTAGCAGTGACAGAGCAGAAAAAAATTGACGACATTCTCTGTGCGCTTGATGGTACGAAAGAAAAATCACGGCTTGGGGGCAATGCGCTTATCGGTGCCAGTGTTGCAGCCGCTAAAGCGGCTGCAACGTCAGACAAACTTGAGCTTTTTGTATACCTGAGGAAACTGGTTCGTATTGCTCCATCAGAAAGGGAGTTTCCGTTTCTGTACATGAATGTCATCAATGGCGGCAAGCACGCAAAAACGAGACTTATGTTTCAAGAATATATGATCGTACCGCAAACCGAGTCGCCCCAAGAGGCAGTCTCTATCGGAAAAGATTTTTTAGCGGCGCTTGAAAAAGAAATTGTGAAGGATTACGGTGCACAGGCACTGGTAATTGGAGACGAAGGGGGAATCGCGCTTGATGTGGAAGACCCAGAGACACCTCTTAAACTATTGAACGAAGTTAGAGATAGTTTGCCGAACCCACACAGCGTTAGGTTCGCATTGGATGTCGCGGCGAGCTCGTTTTTCCAACATAATCACTATCGCATTGGTGAGAAAAAGCTCTCACGTGAGGAACTTTTAGAGCGTATCGCTTCATATACCACTGCCTATAACCTGCTTTCGGTTGAGGACCCGTTTGAAGAAAATGATTTTACTTCGTTTTCCGCACTCACTCGTTCAGTCCCCCAGACGAAAGTTGTTGGAGACGACCTCACGACAACAAATGAAGCGCGCGTGCGCGAAGCAATAGACAAACATTGTATCGGTGCCGTTATCATCAAACCGAATCAAATCGGGACGTTGTCTGAGACTCTGGCCACCATGGCGCTCGCCCGAGCCAATGGCATTGAGTGCATCATCAGCCATCGCAGTGGCGAGACTCTTGATTCGTTTATCTCTGACCTCGCGTTTGCGTTCTCTGTTTTTGGTATCAAAGTCGGAGCTCCGCGCGCCAAAGAACGATTGGTGAAAATGGAACGATTGATTACAATTGAGTCATTACAAAACACATGAAATCTTCACGCGTACAGATTGTTGCAACCATCGGTCCCGCGAGCGGTACACATGCAGTTCTTGGCGATATGGTAAAGCACCACATGGACGTAGCCCGTTTTAATTTTTCGTGGGGTACGCACGACGAACACGAACGCTACATTTTTGCACTACGACAAGTGGCGCGTGAAGCGGGGGTGCGCATCCCCATTATTCAAGATCTGTCGGGCCCGCGAAAGACGACTGAGTCTGGTCATAGTTTTGATGAGGGTCAGTCTAACACAAGGAGAGGTGTATTAACAGAAAAAGATATTGAAGATTTGCGCTTTGGTTTGTCTAAGGGTGTTGAGTACGTGTGCGTGTCATATATTGGAAGTCAAGGAGATGTAGAAGAAGCGAAGAAAGCCATTCTTGAGATGAAAGGTAGTGCAAAAGTGATTGCAAAGATAGAGCGTCTTGAGGCACTGGAAAATGCCGACCTCATTATCGCTAGTGCGGACGCCGTGATGATAGGGCGCGGCGACCTCGCTCAGGAGGTTCCGGTTGAGGAAATCCCATTCATACAGAAAGAACTTATTGAAAAGTGTAATCGAGCCCGAAAGCCGGTGATTACGGCTACGGAGATGATGCTTTCTATGGTTTCAAACCCGCGGCCGACACGGGCTGAAGTTACCGATGTTGCGTATGCGGTGCTCTGTGGCTCGGATGCCCTGATGCTTTCCGAAGAAACTGCGCGTGGTGCGTATCCGGTAGAAACGGTTGCTGCAATGGAAAAAATCGCTCTTGAAGCAGAGCGGCGTATTCCTTCAAAGAGGCGGAATTTTTTGTGAGTGATTATTGAATCTCCACCACCACTTTGCCCTTTGGATGGCCTTTCTCAAGATAACTGAGTGCTTCGCCAGCTTGTTCCAAAGGAAATATCTTATCCACGTGTACTTTAATTGCTCCTGCCTCTACCAGTTTTGCCAATTCAGTAAGATGTGCTGTGTTTGTGAGTGTCCCCTGGGCGATGGCGCGTACCCCGTACTGTTTCATCAGTGCTTCATCGGGTTTTTCCAGCATAGAAACGATTATGCCTCCAGATTTTAATACTTTGAAAGATTTTTTGTATGTCTCTCCTCCTACCGTGTCATACACCGCATCATATGCTTTGAGCAGTTCTGCAAAATTTTCTTTTGTATAATCTATGACGGTATCTGCTCCAAGAGTCTTAACGTACGCCGTATCATCGGTGCTTGCGGTAGTTGCCACATATGCTCCCAAGTGCTTGGCGAGTTGAATGGCGAAAGATCCGATGCCTCCGGCACCCCCATGAATAAGAATTTTCTGACACTTAGAAAGTTCCATGTGTTCCGTTAAAGCTTGTACTGCGCTGGATCCGGCTAATGGGAGTGCAGACGCTTCTATGTGGTTTATATTTTTTGGTTTGAAGGCAACATTCTTAACATTGGCAGAAGCAAACTCGGCAAGTGCGCCAGATCCGCCCGCAAGCGTCAGTGCGGTACCATATACGGCATCATTTTTTTTGAAATCAGAAACATTTTCACCTACTTCCACTACAATTCCTGAAAAATCTCCTCCCAAAGTGAGAGGTGTTGTAGGAGGCTCACCCTTACTCTCACCCTTACTGAAGTATCCTTGTCTGATTTTCCAGTCGCTTGGATTCAATCCGACGGCATGCACCTCTACCACTATGTGTCCGGGCGAGATTGTTGGTTTGGGTGTATTCGTGTTGATTTCAACTACGTCGCTCCCGCCATATTTTTTTATTTGTGCCGCACATGCGCGTGAAGAAGACATTTCTTGGGCGTCACAATTGTTTACGCTCTCTGATTTCTCAAAGAAGAATAAATATCCAAAAGGGCAAAGAGCAGACTCATGGTAAGCGGCCCCAGCAAGAAACCGATTGGTCCGAAAAACCCGATACCGCCGATGACTGAGAGAAGAATGATCAAAGGATGCAGATGTATTCTGCGTCCAACAAGCTTTGGACCCAAAAAGTTATCAACGAGTCCTACGGCCCCCACTCCCCAAAGCATTAGTCCGGCTGCAAAGAGTAGGTTGCCCGTGACGAACAGAAATACGATGGCCGGGGTCAGCACAAGTGCGGTGCCGATGCCGGGGATGAGCGCGGCTATTGCCGCCACACTTCCCCAAAGCATCGCATGGGGGACCCCAAAAATTGTAAATCCAATCATGGTCAGAATACCCTGAATAAGTGCGATGAGAAGACTTCCCTTGATAACCGAGTCAACCGCCATCCCCAGTTTTTGTGAGATTATTTCATCGTTAGAATCCAACAGAGGACTTAATTTGATAATTGCCGCTCTTAGTTTCTGGCCATCTTTAAGCAGGTAAAAAAGAGCGATAAGGAATATGAAAGTACTCATCATTATTTTTGCAAAGCCGGAAAATATAGAGCCGAAGTGTTGAATCATCAACTCGAGCCCCTGTTTAATATACTGGTCTATAGATGCAGAAAACTCTTGCGTGCCGGGAAGGTATTCTTGAAGGCTGTTTACCAGCCCATAAAAGATATTCAGGACGGCATCTTTTCCGTTGCCATCTGTCAGCGAGAAATATAGTTGCTGCGCTTCTTGAAAGACTTGAATCCCTAAAAATACAATGGGCGTAAAAAGAAGGATACTCACCACGAGAATGGTGGCTAGGGACGCAAGTCCTTGCCACCCACGCATAAGCTCCAGCATTCTTTTGTAGATGGGCTGAAACACAGCCGCAAAAACCATAGCTAAGGCGAGCGCGTAGAGAAAGGGGCGAAAGATGAAAAAAGCAAGAATGAAAGTCCCCGCAAGGGTGGCAAGTAAAAAATACAATTGAGGGCTCCTCTCATTCATAGTAGTGGTAATAGTATAGAAGATAATAGGTTTCTTTCAAAGCGAACGAGTTTACACGCGATGTTATACTGTTTCGGTATGGTTTACTAACGCACCCATGTGTGCGTTAGGCAGTATTATTTATGCACAGAAGATACCTCAAACATTTATGGAGAGACGTGCTTATTCTCGGGGCGGGGATTTTGCTGGCGATTTTATTGGTCCGTATGGGAATTGTCAGCCAATTTATCCAAATTACCGCCAGCATGAAAATTCTTTCCAGTTTTGTGGCTGGCATGTTTTTTACTTCAGTACTTACGGTCGCGCCCGCGTCTGTTGCGCTAGGAGCGCTTTCTACTTCCACCCCACTTTTAGTGGTTGCGTTTTGGGGCGCTTGTGGAGCCGCTCTAGTTGATTACATTCTTTTCACCTTTTTTCGCAAGGATGTTTCCATCGATATTAAAGGGATGTTAAAACCATCCATGCGGCGACGTATATTATCGCTGTTTCATCACGGTTTTTTGAAATGGTTGGTCGTAGTGAGCGGGGCTCTCATTATCGCCTCTCCTTTGCCGGATGAGCTTGGGCTCGCCGTTCTCAGCTTTTCTCATGTAAAGACAAAGGAATTGCTGGCCGTCACGTTTAGTATGAATTTTTTCGGGATTTTAGCGCTCACTTCGCTGACGCGCGCACTTTTGTGAGATACGCGCACACAGGAAGACTCCATTGAAAAAATAGTCAAAGGCGGTTACATTTAGGCAGTCTTGTTTCCTGCTCCCGTAGTTCAATGGACCCCGTAGGAAGCAGAGCTTCCTACGGGGCGAGAAGTGCCAAGTTGAGAGCGTCATAAGGACTTAGTATTTTGGTGCATAGTATAGAGGCTCCCGTAGTTCAATGGATCCGCGCATCTTTTCTGCCCTCTCGTAGTTTAATGGACCCCAAAGCAAATACTACGCGTTGCTACGGGGCAAGTAGAACAGGTATGATGTGCAAGCCTCTTTACCCGTTATGCCCTCGTCGTTCAATGGATAGGATATCTCCCTCCGAAGGAGATGATGGAGGTTCGATTCCCCCCGAGGGCAAAAATAGAGCGCAGTGAGATTACGATTCCACTCCATTCTCGCAGATGAGACGGATCACAAATATTCTGCATGTATGACCATACACGTATCTGATGCGGCCGCATCAGATACGTGTATATGGGTTAATATAGTTTCTGTTTAGTAAGGAGAGATTCCTGCCGGGAGCAAAATAGAGCACAGCGAGGTTTTGCTCCCGGAACAAGCAAAGGTTTTTGCTTGTGTCAGGAATCGAAGTCCGATTGAGCATCCGCGCCTTGGCGGATTCAATCGGGATACTGCTCCTGTAAGGAGAGGTTCCTGTTAAGGGTAAAATTTTCAGGGCATGTTCGGGCGAAGCATAGTTTTGCTTTTTTAATAGAGGCGTCATTCGCTAGCCAGCTTGGCACATTATGCTATACTACCCTTCACATTTCTTATAACTAAAAATCTATGGAATCCCGTAGTAGAATTTCAGGTTAGCGGACGTAGTGAGGTTTAAAAGGCATAAGAAGGTTTATTATTATCAAGTATTTTATATTAACTGTGGTTTCAGGACAGTCCGCCCCAAAGCGGACGACCTGAAATTTCACTAACGGGATGGAATCAAACGAAATTTCTGCCAAAAGCATCGCGATGTGGGTTGGGGCCGCGCTTTTAATCACCATTGTTCTGGTGGGGGTGGTTAAGTTTGCGGGCTCTAAGGAGGGAACTCCGGGTGAAAATCCGATTGTCGCGGGGCTTGTTCCTGTGTCCGAAAAAGATTGGGTGCGCGGTGCGAGCACGGGGGTGGCGACGCTCATTGAGTACAGTGATTTTCAGTGCCCTGCGTGCGCATCTTATTACCCTCTGGTTGAACGAATTGTTTCAGACTATAGCGACTCTGTGCGTTTTGTGTACCGACATTTTCCGCTCGGGCAACATGCACAGGCACGGGGCGCTGCGTCTGCAGCCGAGGCTGCCGGCAGACAAGGAAAATTCTGGGAGATGTATCGTCTTCTGTTTGAAGGACAATCCGAGTGGGCAGGCAATCCGACTGCCGAAAAGACTTTTGAGTCATACGCTTCTCAGTTAAACCTCAATATGGAGAAGTATCGCGCTGATGTTACGCTTTCCGAAGTTCAGGACATTATTCAGACGCAGTATGAGGGGGGTATTAAGGCGAATGTGAATGCAACGCCCACTTTTTTCCTTAATGGGCGTAAGCTACAGAATCCGGCAGGTTATGAAGCGTTTAAGCAACTCATTGATGCCGCCCTTGCAACCAGTTCTTAAAAAGATCGGCTGGGCGCTTCTTGCAGTAAGCCTGTTGGGTTTTATTGATGCCGCATATTTGTCCGCGAAATTCTATCTTGGCGAAACGCCAACCTGTTTTCTCTTAAAAGGTTGTGATGTGGTGACAACCAGTAGCTATTCCTCGGTGGCGGGGGTGCCCATCGCGCTGTTCGGTGCTTTGTTTTATCTTGCAGTTTTCGTGTTATCGCTGGCTTTCCTTGATCGGCGCGCTCCGAAACTCTTGAAATGGATAGGGGCCATTTCAGTGCCGGGATTTTTATTTACGTTGTACCTGGTATATCTTCAATTTTTTGTACTCCACGCACTTTGCATTTATTGCATGTTTTCCGCACTCACCAGCACCACGGTATTTGTACTCGCACTCATCGGTATGCGTCTACTACGACGCACACAGGTCAATGCGGTCTGACTTCCATTTCAGGGATTATTTTGCTATACTGCCGGGATGAAATTTCCTATTCGCACACTTTTTGCGCTGTTATCTAGCGCTTTTGTATTACTGATAGCGCTTCCAGCCACTGCTTCTACGGTTGGTTTCGGTGAGACTTATACTCTGCCGACAGCGTCTCGTGTTGAGAGAAATCTCTATGTCGCCGCGGGGACTGCTCTTGTATCAAGCCCTGTTGACGGTGACGTTACTGTTGCCGCTGGAAATGCGACCGTTTCAGGCCCGGTCACGGGGGATATACTTATCACAGGCGGAACGCTTGACGTACTTGGCAGTGTGGGAGGGGATTTGCGCGGTGCAGGGGGAATACTGACTATATCGGACAAGATCGGGGGTGACGCAGTGCTCGCAGGAGGGTCCGTGTCGCTTCTTTCCGGTGCAAGCGTGGCCGGAGACGCGCTTGTCGCCGGAGGGAAAGTATCGCTGTTAGGTACTATTGATGGAACTACGTACGTCGCAGGTGGAGATATTTTCATAGATGGGAACATAAAAGGTACCGTGCACATTTATTCCGCAGGACGTGTTCGCGTTGGGCCTCATGCTGTCATTGGTGGAGATTTTATGTATCGTGCTTCTAGTAATGTGGTGATAGACCCTGCGGCAGTCATTGTCGGTAAGACAACGTTTCAATATATACCGCCAATGATTTCCGCCCACGATATACGAGGATTTTTCGCGGGTTTGTTCGGGCTTCTCTTCGTTACCCGTCTGCTCGTGCTTATGGTCTCTGCGCTCTTTTTCGTGCTTGTGTTTAGGCGTGGAACCAGCAGTCTTGTGGGGGTGTCGCTTTCTACTTTCTGGAAGATGTGTCTCATCGGTCTTGCGATTTTTGTTGCCGTTCCATTTGCAGGATTAATTATTGGGTTGACCATCTTTGGAGGGCTTCTGGCCATAGTGATGCTCGTGGTGTGGTTAGTGCTGTTACTTATCGCGCAGATCTATGCTGGTGTTGTGTTCGCCGCTGTGTGCCAGAAATATATATTCAAACAAGAGGCAAGTCCGCTGGTCTCGTGGCGTACAGCGGCGCTTGGTGTGCTGGGTCTCGGGGTGGTGTGTTTGGTCCCCTACGTCGGTCTCTTTATCGGTCTGGTTTTTTTCCTTGTGGCGCTCGGTTCCTTGTCCACCTTGGCATATCGACACTTTATCTTATCCCGATAGGGTAGTTTTTCGGGGGTGTAGATATCGGTACTCGCCAGGTGTATATTGAATCCCGTTAGGCCGAGGTCGTCCGCCGCGGACGACCGTTGCTGCAAAGAGAACCGTAAGTAATAGTAGGCATTATTCAAACAATGAGTCAAAAAACAGTAACAACCCATTTGATTTCTAACGGGATGAAAAGACTGTTAACCAAAAAAATATTTTATATACCAGCGACAGTACTCGTACTACTTGTGCTGTATGTCAGCTTCAAGCCGAAGCCTGCGGAGTATAGCTTTATAACGGTAGAGCGTGGCACCATTGTTTCAGAAGTGAGTATCACGGGGAATGTTAAGCCGATTGTAAGCGTTGAGCTTTCTTTTGAGCGTAGTGGCCGCGTTGCCTCGGTTCCGGTAAAAGTCGGAGATATCGTAGCCGCAGGTCAAACACTTCTTAGTCTAGATGCAACCGACAGCGTTCTAAATCTTCGCCAAGCCGAGGCCACGCTTGCCGCTGACCGGGCGGCGTTGGCGCAGTTGGTGAGAGGCACACGTAGCGAAGATATTGCTGTCTTGCAGTCAAAAGAAACGGCGGCACGTGCTGCGTTGGATGATGCAAAGAAATCGTTAGTGGACAAACTGCGCGATGCCTATACGAAAGCTGATGATGCAGTTCGAAATTCCGCTGATAAATTCTTTGACAATGGTCGTTCCCCGTCCGCGCAGGTGAACATCGCGGTTAATGATGTCCAACTTAAATTAAATTTAAATCGTGATCGTGTCAGTCTTGAGAGTCTCTTGGTTGTTTGGCAGCAGAGTGCCGCAAGTCTCACTATTATAACAACCATAGCTAGTGCGCCAGAAAGTAACCTGACCGTGGCGACAAGCGAGACACGGGCAAATCTTACCGCGGTGGCCTCATTTCTTGATGAGCTTTCTTTGGCGGTTAATGCGCTAACTTCGGCACAAGGTATTACTCAAACAACGATTGATACCTATCGCGCAGGCATTTCCGCTTCCCGCACCGCTATCAATACAGCCCTCTCAAATGTTTCTTCGGGTGTTGATGCATACCATAGTGCCGTTTACAGTCTTGACCTTGCCAACAAGAATCTAGCCGTGGGTCTTTCGGGTTCTGCGCCAGAAGAGATACAAGCGGTAGAGGCAAAAGTCTTGGGGGATGAAGCGAACATTGACAGTATGCGTCATGCCGTAGCGGTGTCTTCCATTCGGTCTCCATTTGGCGGGATGGTGACCACGCAAGATGGAAAAATCGGGCAGGTGGTTTCTGCCAATGTTCCGGTGGTTTCGGTTATTGGCAACAGCGGATTCCAGATTGAAGCGAATGTTCCGGAAGCTGACATCGCAAAATTGTCAGTTGGAAATACTGCCACGGTTACCCTTGATGCGTATGGCAGTGATACGCTGTTCGGCGCTCTCATCAGTAAAATTGACCCCGCTGAGACGCTGATAGACAATGTTGCAACGTATCAAGTGACTTTTAATTTTTTAGCGATGGACTCCCGGATACGTTCAGGGTTGACCGCTAATATAGACGTGCTCTCCGGAGAGAAAGTTAATGTACTGGTGATACCGATTCGTGCGGTGCGTGATGTTTCTGGAAGTAAAGTCGTGCGGGTGAAACAGGGCGATACAATCATTGATCGTCCCGTGGTTCTGGGTCTTAGAGGTTCCAACGGAGAGGTTGAGATTGTCTCGGGGCTTACACAGGGGGTCAGTGTCGCTATTCCTCTAAAATAACCAGATGAACCCGCTCATCAGGGTGGAGCAAGTGGGTAAAGTCTTTGGCGAAGCACCCACACAGACTGTGGCACTTCGCGATGTTTCCTTGCACATATCAAAGGGAGAATTTGTCGCGGTGATGGGGCCGTCAGGTTCAGGTAAATCAACACTGTTGCACATCCTCGGGTTTTTAGATGATCTTTCAAGTGGCACCTATCATTTTGAAGGACGTGATGTTTCTACCTATACTCCCGAAGAGATTGCACGGATACGCAATGAAAAGTTGGGGTTTGTGTTTCAAGCCTTCAATCTACTTCCGCGCACCTCGGTGTTAGAAAATGTCATATTGCCATTGCGTTATTCAAACGTGCCAGAGCGCGAGTGGCGCGATCGGGCGACTCGCGCGGTTCAATCGGTGGGGCTCTTTCATCGGCTCTCTGCGGAGCCTTCCACACTTTCGGGCGGTGAGAAACAGCGTGTGGCGATTGCGCGAGCGCTGGTCAACAATCCCTCTGTCATTTTCGCTGACGAACCAACAGGGAACCTTGATTCAAAATCAGGCCAAGTAGTCATGGAGATTATTCGCCGCCTCAACGATGAAGGCCACACCGTCGTGCTTATTACGCACGAGACGTATACCGCAGAGAATGCAAAACGCATCATTCGCCTCAAAGATGGAGTGATTGAGTCCGATGCACTGGTAACCCAGCGCGCGGCACCTGAAACGTACAATAAATAATATGACACTCAAACACACGATAGAAACCGCGTTTGCCGGATTGCGCACCAACCGATCGCGTTCGGCACTCACTATTTTAGGGATTGTCATTGGTATCACCGCGATTATCCTTGTCATGTCGCTCGGTGCCGGTGCGCAAGCGCTTATTTTGGGACAGGTGCAGGGGCTTGGTACTAACACCATCGCGGTCATTCCGGGCCGCGAGCCGTCGGGGCCTTCGGATGTGGCGCAGGTCTTTAGCGATTCACTCAAGGAAAAAGATATCACGGCGCCACATCCGAAGGTTAATGTGCCGCACCTCGCGAGTCTGATGCCGATTCTGTTTGGGGCCGAGACCGGTGTGTATGGTTCAAACACGTACCATCTCACGATATTCGGCTCATCCGAGCTCATCGCAGAGATGTTTGACCTGCATCCGACCGAAGGATTTTTCTTTGATGAAAATGACGTAAAGGCGCGTGCTGATTCTATCGTAATCGGTTCCAAAGTCCGTGATCAGCTCTTCGATGGCAGTGAGCCTCTCGGCGAGAAAGTTCGTATTAAGGATCGAAACTTCAGGGTGGTTGGCGTCTTACCAAAGACCGGCGGAGGGTCGCTCTTTAATTTTGATGAAGCCGTTATTATGCCCTACACAACCGCACGCGATTACGTGTTTGGTATCAAGTATTATCACCGTTTCATTATTCAGGCGGATAGCGATAAAAACGTTTCATCAACGGCCGAAGATGTGCGCACAACATTGCGCGAATCGCACGGCATTGACGATCCTGCAAAAGATGATTTCTTTGTCTCCACGCAAGAAGATCTTGCGGCACGCCTCGGGACTATTACAACCGCGCTGACATGGTTTTTGATCGCGATGGCGTCTATCGCGCTTTTTGTCGGCGGCATCGGCATTATGAATATTATGCTGGTCTCGGTAACCGAGCGCACGCGCGAGATAGGCCTCCGGAAGGCCCTCGGGGCGACCGAGCGGGATATTCTCGCGCAGTTTTTACTTGAAGCAGTGTTTCTCACGGCGATTGGCGGCTTGGTGGGAATTATACTTGGGACATTGCTTTCTTTTATTATCTCCATTGCTCTTTCGGTCGGGCTTGGCGTGAATTGGCAATTTGTTTTTCCGATTTCCGGGGCGTTGTTAGGCCTTGTGGTTTCCACCCTCGTTGGCCTTGTTTTTGGCGGATACCCTGCCAGACAGGCGTCACGAAAGAGCCCTATAGAAGCATTGCGGTACGAGTAAAAGGCCGCTCGCCCTCTCTTTTGCAAGAGCATTGCGGGGGCGAACCGTCTCTCAAAAGAAATTTCCTCGCGTAGAGCTTGGGGAAAAGCCTTGATTTGTAAGGGTACTTCGGTTCAATGCATAGAATTCGCCTATATACTAACTCTACGCTATAGCGTAGAGTTAGTATATAGAGCATTGACAGATACGCTATAAATATAGTATACTGTTACAAGTTTTTTGATACGCTGGCTTTATTCGTCATAGCAGAAAGCGGCTTACTCCATAGGCCATTCTCTGCTGTGGCGAAGAGTCCAGCACACATAAAACCGCCCGCTGTTCTTAATGGACATCGGGCAAAAACAGAAAGGATTGTTATGACGGCTCATGCTGTTACCGACGATCGAAAAGCAAATCAAAAACCGACTCCAGAACAAGTTGACACCTACACGCGGCGCGAAAGTGAACTGCGCACCCGATTCCTCAAAGGAATTTTGGACACCAGCGGTGTGCTGGATTTGCTTCAGAGGACATTGGAGTTGGTCAAGGGTTTCATCAACGGCAACGTCCAACCGGAAATTCCCGATTGGGCGGACAAGGAAAATCCGATCATTCAACACACGCTCTGCGGCGTTTTTGACCCGTCCAGACTCACGACGGCGAATGTCTTTGCGGAAGGAGAAAGCGTACTTGAGGGCGAGCAATATCTTGCCCGGGCACAGAAACTGGACTCGATGAACGCCTGCGCGTTTGACTTCTACGCGAAGCCAGAAAACTGGAAGTATCTTCCGAAGGACGTTGATGTCATCGTCTTTCCACAGACGGTGTTTCGCGGCTCGGACGGCAACCGTTACGTGAGATATCTCTATCGCTACGGTTTGGAGTGGTACCGTAACGTCAAATGGCTCGGCCGCGGGTTCGATCGCGGCTGTAGGGTGGCCGTGCTCGCAAGTTAACACTCTGGCCTCGGTCACTTTGCACTTTGTTCACTTTGACCTTTGTCCTCGCCCCGCACTTTTCTCGAAAAAGTGCGGGGCATTTTCTTTATGTTAAGCTAATATCGGTATTAGGTGAATATTTGAATGATTACGATTGTTCAACACCGAATCCAGTATCCATACGCTGAGAGCGTCCGCGGTTTACAGCTTCGGACGGAGGGCTTATGCAGACACTTCACCCGAATCTGCCTTGGCGGAAACGGGCAAAAAATGAAGATACTTGGCGTGTTTCACTAGGAAATTGTGATTTCGAATTCGGTACAGCCCCGAGAGCATTCAAAGGGCAGTGGTATAGGCGGTGAAGCGCGCATTTTCGCAACTCGGACGGCAACCGTTACGTGAGATATCTCTATCGCAACGGTTTGAAGTGGAACCGTAACTACAAATGGCTCGACAACAGGTTCAATCGCGACTATAGGGTAGCCGTGCTCGCAACTCTCTTCATTTCTCTCCCGACTATTTGTCGGGAGAGTTTTGTTTTATAAGCTGACCGCTCCAGCCCCCGAGCTGTTTTCCAACCTCATTAATTTTTTCAGACAGAGCAATGTATTTTTTGCTGTCCAGCGACTTTGTTTCCCAAAGTATAAGCAAGAGGATTTTTGTGGTATCTGTCTTTCGTATCGCCAAGCGAACCCATGGGATTTTTTCTGATTTTTGCAAAAACGCCGCCGTAGAAATTGCCTCAATACTTTCAATAAAAAGCGTGTCTATACGGTTGCCGAGCGAATACTTTTGTGTTTTAGGCAGAAGCTCATGATATTGATGCCAGAGCAAATACGCGCCCTTTAATTTTTCAAGCACTGGCAAAATCGTCGGGGGG
>Ga0209542_10007701_pt1 | contig 20376 bp, 20 predicted proteins | sample RifCSPhighO2_01_FD_184028 | JGI IMG/M metagenome (GOLD analysis project Ga0209542, IMG submission 184028) | Soil microbial communities from Rifle, Colorado - Rifle CSP2_plank highO2_0.1 (SPAdes) (version 2) | ecosystem: Environmental > Terrestrial > Deep subsurface > Rock core/Sediment ...
TGGGCATCTCATTGATGATGTTATCCGCTACATAGATACGGTACTCGTGATTTTTTTTGGAGCGGTATTATTAGCGCTTTTATTTTTTATCGTCCGTTACCGCAGCCGGCCCGGCCACACAGCCGTATATGAAACCGGCTACAAGAAAAAATATGCGATCATAACAATTTGTTTGGGACTTTTGGTGTTCTGTTCGATTGACGCGGTTATTGAGCACATGTCTTTTCGTGATTTAAAGGAAGTCTTTTGGAATTTTCCGCAAGGGAAAGATGTTATAAAAATTGAATTAATGCCTCAGCAATTCGCCTGGAACATCCGCTATGCCGGAATCGACGGTGAATTTGCCACACAGGATGATATTGTGGCTCCGTTGAGCCAAATGCATGTGCCGGTCGGCACCCCGGTCGTTGTGCAGATGTCGCCGTTTGATGTCGTTCATTCGTTCTATGTGCCGAACTTGCGTATTAAACAGGACGCCATTCCCGGGATGGTTACCACGTTCTGGTTTCAGTTAACGAAAACCGGCAAATTTGAAATCGCCTGTTCAGCGTTATGCGGCAATGGGCATTATAAGATGCGCGGCAGTTTGATTTCAGAATCTAAAGAAGATTTTGAAAAATGGTTAGCCAACCAAACGGCAGAGGCGGCTTCTGCCGATGATTTCTGGGCGGATTCAGAGACATCAACCGGCAGTTCAGTGCCGGAAAATTGGGGATGGAAGTGGCAGTCAAAAAGTTAAGGAGATGACGCATGTCTGAACACAACCAATCATTTATAAGAAAATACATCTTTTCGACCGACCACAAAATGATCGCCAAACAGTTTCTCTTTTTTGGGATCTTTTTTTTGTTTTGGGGAGGCTTACAGGCCATGTTATTACGCTGGCAGATCGCTTATCCTGAAACAGAGATCCCTTTTTTTGGAAAACTGTTGTTCCCTGAAAATAACGGGATCCTGACACCGGACACCTATAACCAGGTCTTGACCATGCATGGGACCGTTATGATTTTCTGGGCAATTACACCGTTATTAACCGGCGCTTTCGGGAATTTTGTGATTCCTTTACAGATCGGCGCCCGAGACATGGCCTTCCCAGTTCTCAATATGCTGTCGTTTTGGATATTCTTTTTATCCGGTGTGATTTTATTAGGATCTCATTATGTTCCGGGCGGATCGGCCGCTGCGGGCTGGACATCATATCCGCCTTTAAGCACGCCAGTAGGCGGGATTCCCGGCGCTGGTCAATCGTTATGGGCATTGTCCCTGGTCTTAATGGGGACGGCGGTTATCATGGGTGCAATCAATTACATCACGACAGTCATTCGTCTGCGTGCTCCGGGGATGACTTATATGCGCATGCCCTTAACGGTTTGGGGATTGTGGTTGTCGTCGATTTTGAATGCGCTTTTTGTGCCGATCATCGCCGCAGGATTGATTTTCTTACTTCTGGACAACGTATTAGGTACACAGTTTTTTGTTGCCGGCGGCAAAGCCACAGTTAAAGGAGGAGACCCCTTATTGTATCAACATGTCTTTTGGATCTTCGGCCATCCGGAAGTCTATATTCTCATTTTGCCTGTCTGGGGCATTGTCTCGGATTTGTTGTCGACGTTTTCGCGCAAACCGGCTTTTGCTTATCGCGTCACCGTGACGTGTATGTGCGTGATAACGGTTTTAAGCGGCTTGGTGTGGGGGCATCACATGTATGTTGCGGGAATGAGTCCGTTATTGGGCAAGTCATTTATGTTTTTGACTTTGTTAATCAGTATTCCGACCGCAATTTTCTTTTTAAATTGGCTGGCGACGATGTGGCAGGGGGCGCTGCGTTTTCATGTGCCGATGCTCTTTACGATGTCGGTCGTTTTTGTCTTTGGGTTAGGCGGTTTAACAGGTTTATATTTAGGAACAATAACCTCCGATATGTATTTTCACGATTCAATGTTTTTGGTCGGCCATTTCCATTATACGCTGGCGGCGAGTGTATTGATGGGTTCTTTTGCCGCAATGTATTATTGGTTTCCCAAAATGTTCGGCCGGCGATTAAATGAATTTTGGGGCAAAGTCCATTTTTGGGTAACATTTTTATGTTTGAATTATGCTTTCTTTAATATGCTGGTCGTGGGTTATGCCGGGCAACACCGGCGTCTTTTCGATCCCAGCGCTTATGATTTTATCAAACCGCTCATGCCGCTCAATCAGGCGATAAGTATCGCCGCTTTTTTGCTAGGCTCTGTTCAGGTAATATTTTTACTTAATTTTGCTATATCTCTTTTTCGCGGGCCGAAGGCTTCGCGCAATCCGTGGGAAGCGGCCACATTGGAATGGACATTGGATTATCCGATTGGCCACGGCAATTTTGATTCACAACCTGTCGTCAAATGCGGGCCGCATGAATACAGTAACCCTAAAATTAAGGGCCGGGATTGGGTGTCCAAATCGAGGAGATTGGTTAATGGCATTGACGCATACGCTTGATATCCATCGGCGCAATACTTTTTCCATAGGCCTCATGATTGCGCTTGCCTCGTGGGCGCTTGTGTTTATGACTTTGGTCTGGGGGTATGTTGTTCTTCGCATGCGTACCAGCATCTGGCTTGGAGAATATTTGCCCCCTGTTGTCTGGTCGTTAGCTGCGCTGAATACAACTATCATTGCTTTAAGTTCTTTGGCTTTGCATTGGGGCTTAAGAGAACGTACTTTTAGATCTCCTTCATTGATATGGGCTGCTTTTCTTTTGGGGATTATTTTTCTCCTTGGACAACTGCAGTTATGGCAGTCGATCATGCATCATGGCCTTAATTGGCGGGGCAGTATTGCCGGCAGTTTTTTCTTTTTGTTGACCGGCTTTCATGCGCTGCATATCGCCGGCGCGTTACTGGCTGTTTTTATTTTAGGTGTGCGTTTTCAGGCTGTGCAAGGCTCGTCGTTTGCGATAGGCGTTAAATATTTTTGGGATTTTTTATTTGTTGTTTGGGTTGTCATATTTGGTTTAATTTTTTTTATTCAATAGGGAGAGACTATGAGTCAGACAATAGCAGTCAATGATACAGCATTCAAAGATATTCCGTCAGGGAAACTGGGGATGTGGGTTTTTCTGATCATGGATGGTTTGAGTTTCGCGGCGATTTTGATTGCGGCTTCGTATCTGCGTACTAATGGGGCGCCGTGGCCTCATCCGGGGCAAGTATTAAATGTTCCTTTAACAGCCGTTAATACCTTCTTTTTAATGTTCAGCAGCTATACGATGATGAACGCTTTGGAGGCAGTCAAGGCGGGTGAACAGAAACGGTTTATTACATATTTAATCTGGACGCTTGCCTTAGGAGCTTTATTTTTAAGCATACAAGTTTATGAATATTTTAATTTTATCGTTGGGACAGAAGAGATTAAGCAGAAGTTGGCCCTCTCCGGTTTGGGCGGGGATTACTTCCGTCCCGGCAGCAATATTTACGCCGGGTGTTTTTTTGGAGCCACGGGTTATCATGGTCTGCACGTGTTTTCAGGACTAATATTTATTTTGTATGTCTTGATGGCCGGCCTAAAGGGACGATTTACTCCGGTAAATTATGTGCGCGTTGAAACATTAACGCTGTACTGGCATTTCGTGGATTTGATGTGGATGCTGGTTTTTACGGTGGTTTATTTATTATAAGAGAAGGAGACGATCATGCAGGCAAATAAAATTTACATTTATGTGGCGATCTGGTTGTCCATGTTTACTGTTTTAGAACTATCTATTTTTTCTCATTTGAATTGGGGAGCCTGGCGTACTGCCGGTCTTTTGACTCTTATGACCAGCAAAGCACTCATGGTGGCCCTCATATATATGAATTTGCGCCAGGAAGGGTGGGGATTACGCCTGGCCTTTTTTGCGCCTATTCCCGTTGGAATTTATTTCTTATTATTTATGCTTTATGACGCGGCGTATGTTTGGAGGTCATAAATTGTTTAAAGCTATCCTTGGTGTTATCGCTTTTTTTGTGACGGGCGGTATAAGTTATGCATGCCCGGCATGTGTTTCTGTCGGGAATCAAAATTTTTTTTGGCAGACATTGTGGGCCTTGTTTATCTTAGGTACCGTTCCTTTGGCTATAGCCGCGTTTGTGGCTTGGAAAATTATACGTTTACAAAAACATGAACAATCTCAAACCTAAGACATTGTTTGTTGATGCCATTATTTGGATTTTCCTGATGATCCTAGCGGCAGTGGTGGCTTTCGGCTTGTTGCGGCGGGATGCCCAGAAAAGTTTTGGGGCTATTTCCTTTGGCGCGTTTCCCGAATTTAGACTGCAAACGACAACAGGCGAATTTTTTGACGGCCATCATCTCAAAGGGCATGTGTGGGCTATCCACAGAGGAAGTAATTCAAAAGTCTTTGATGTGGCCAGCCGTTTGGCATCAATTGAGCGGAAAACTGTTGCGGGCAAAAGGCATTTATTTATCCTGACATTTTTAGATAATCATGGATTGTCTTTTGAGCCGATTGTCCCTTCTCAATACATTCTTCTGGGGACGCCTCAACAGGTGCAAAATATTTTTAGCCGCGGGACAGCGATTGGCGATGAATATGTTTTACTCGTCGATCAAAACGGTATCATTCGCGGCAGTTACGATCTCAGCTCTTCCGACAGCTTGCGCAGTTTTCAGCAAAACCTGATGCTTCTTTTATAAGGAGGGATAAAATAATATGAAATTGACCCGACGAGAATTCTTAAAGATTTCGACAGCTTCCGGCTTAGGGGCGCTTTTATTTTCCAATGGTCTTTCGCTCTGGGCCTTTGAGGCTGACCCTGCGATCGATAATCCGCTGGCCTATTACCCTAATCGTGAATGGGAAAAGATATATCGTGACCAATACCGCTATGACAGTAAGTTCTCTTGGGTCTGTTCCCCCAATGATACGCATGCCTGCCGGGTGACGGCTTTTGTCCGCAACGGTATCGCCGTGCGTATGGGGAATACGTATGATTATCAGAATTATGCGGACATTTATGGCAATAAAGCCACGGCGAATTGGAACCCTCGTCAGTGCGCCAAGGGGTATACTTTTCATAAATTGGTTTATGGGCCGTATCGCTTAAGACATCCCATTGTCCGTCAGGGCTGGAAGCAATGGGCGGATGACGGTTTCCCAGAGTTGACGGATGCTAATAAGGAGAAATATAAGTTTTCCTCGCGGGGTACAGATAGATTTGAAAAGATTTCATGGGATGAAATTTATACTTACATCGGTAAAGCTCTGATCGCAATTTCCAAACGTTACAGTGGAGAGGAAGGCCGGCAGAGGCTGTTGTCCCAGGGGTACCCGAAGGAAATGGTTGACGAAATGCAAGGCGCAGGGACACGGACAATCAAGATGCGGGGTGGGATGGGATTGCTGGGGGTTTTTGGTAAATATGGCATGTATCGTCTGTGTAACACATTGGCGCTTCTTGATACGCACATACGGGGCGTTGATGAGAAGGAAGCCAAAGCGGGGCGGACTTGGTCCAATTATACCTGGCATGGGGACCAAGCCCCGGGACACCCGTGGGTCCACGGCCTGCAAAATGCCGATTGTGATTTTAATGATTTACGATTTAGTAAGCTCATCATTCAGGATGGGAAAAATTTGGTTGAGAATAAAATGGTCGACAGCCACTGGTTCATCGAATGTATGGAGCGGGGAGCTAAATTAGTGACAATTTCCCCGGAATATAGTCCTCCGGCGACAAAATCTGACTATTGGATTCCGATTCGCCCCCAAACCGATGCTGCTTTATTTCTCGGAATTACGCGTTTAATGATTGACAAAAAGCAATACGACGAGAATTTTGTGCTTCAGTTTACTGATTTTCCACTTTTAGTAAGAACGGATAACCTCAAGCGTTTGCGGGCGCATGAGATCTTCCCCAACTATCAATTCGGGTTGTCTCCCAATGGCTCAAGTTTTAAGTATCAGGGCTTAAAGAAAGAACAATATGAGCAGCTGGGGGATTTTGTTATTTGGGACAAAGCGAAGAACCAACCGGCCGCGATCACGCGTGATGATGTGGGCACACTATTAGACCAAAAAGGTCTTCAGCCGGCGTTGGACGGAAGTTTTAAAGTGGTCACGGTGGACGGAAAAGAAATTGAAGTGATGACCTTATTTTCGCTTTATAAACTTCACCTTAAAGATTACGATTTGGATTCGGTTGTTGAGATCACCCATGCGCCTAAAGATTTGATTATTCGGCTAGCCGAGGATATCGCCACGATTAAACCGGCCGCTTTGCATCAAGGGGAAGGGATCAATCATTGGTTTCATGCCACCCAGATGAACCGCGCCGCTTATTTGCCGTTTATGCTTACCGGCAATATTGGTAAGCGCGGTGCCGGGGTGTATGGCTGGGCAGGAAATTATAAAGCCGCGGTTTTCCAAGGATCCCCGTGGACCGGGCCTGGATTTAAAGGGTGGGTGGCTGAAGATCCGTTTCAGCCGACCCTGGATCCTAATGCCCATGGAAAAGATGTGAAGGCTCATGCGTATTTTAAGGATGAAGAGCCGGCGTATTGGAATCATAGCGATCGACCGCTTATCGTTGAGACGCCGAAGGATGGGCGCAAGGTTTTTACCGGGAAGACCCACATGCCTAGTCCAACAAAAGCTATTATGTACACGAACGTCAATCTTATTAATAATGCGAAACATTGTTACGAGATGATCAAGAATGTCAACCCGAATGTTGAGATGATTGTGTCCATTGATATTCAAATGACGGGGTCTATTGAATATTCTGATATTGCCTTGCCTGCTAACAGCTGGATCGAATTTGAAGGGCTGGAAGTAACAGCGTCATGTTCCAATCCGTTCCTGCAGATCTGGAAAGGCGGGATCCCGCCGGTTTTTGACAGCCGGGACGATATCATGATCCTTGCTCAAATCGCCGCAAAGTTAGGCGACTTGACGGGAGATAAGCGTTTTTCTGATTATTGGAAATTCGCCTTGGAAGGCCAGCGTGAAGTTTATATTCAGAGGTTGTTGGATTCATCAACCACAACCACGGGCTATAAACTTGAGGATATTATGGAAGGTAAATATGGCCCCCCCGGTGGGGCTCTCATGCTTTTTAGAACATATCCTCGCATTCCATTTTGGGAACAGATCCATGAGAACCAGCCGTTTTATACAGATACGGGGAGGTTGCACGCTTACGCTGATGTCCCCGAAGCTATTGAATATGGGGAGAATTTTATCGTCCATCGCGAAGGGCCGGAGGCAACCCCGTACTTACAAAATGTGATCGTAAGCAGTAATCCGTACATTCGTCCCAATGATTACGGGATTCCGCTTAACGAAGAGCATTGGGATAAACGAACTATTCGTAATATCAAAATGCCGTGGTCAGAAGTCAAGAAAACATCAAATTTTCTTTGGGACCGTGGTTTTCAATTTTATTGCTTAACACCTAAGACCCGGCATCGGGTCCATTCGATGTGGAGCAACGTTGATTGGCATCAGATTTGGGATTCTAATTTTGGAGATCCTTATCGCATGGATAAAAGGGCCCCCGGCGCCGGGGAACAGCAAATTCATCTTAATCCCCAAGCCGCTAAAGATTTAGGGATCAACGACGGAGATTATGTGTATGTGGATGCCAATCCGGCCGATCGGCCGTATATTGGGGCTAAACCGGATGATCCTTTTTATAAAGTCGCGCGGTTGATGCTTCGCGTCAAATATAATCCAGCCTATCCTTACAACATTGTGATGATGAAGCATGGAACATACATCGCGACGGAGAAATCCGTCAATGCCCATGAAACGCGTCCCGATAAGCGGGCGCTTTCCGAAGGGGGGATGTACCAGGCTAATTACAGATACGGGTCGCAGCAAAGCGTTACCCGTAATTGGCATATGCCTATGCATCAGACTGACACCCTCTTTCATAAGGCCAAGGTGTTTATGTCATTTATTTTTGGAGGAGAAGCGGATAATCATGCCGTCAATACAGTCCCTAAGGAAACATTAGTGAGGATCACTAAGGCCGAAGACGGGGGGATGAATGGAGTGGGTCCATGGAAACCAGGCACGACGGGATTCACGCCTTCTAATGAGAATGATGCAATGAAAAAATATTTAGCAGGAGGGTTCCTCGGCGGAGGATCTTCTCAAGAAGATTTTTGGTCATAGAAACGTAATAACTAATCTAAGGAAATATGTGTAAAGGAGAAAACTTTATGAAGCTAGTTAATATTTTCTTTGCGGGTTTAATATTATTTTTTTTGAGTTTTCCTGTTGAAGGCGTAATGACCGCTCCCAGCGAGATTTCCAAAGAGACAAAGGATTGTCTAGCCTGTCATAAAGAAGAGACGCCATCAATTAATCAGCAATGGGGCTCTAGTAAACACTTTCGCGCTAATGTAGGATGTTTTGAATGCCATCAGGCTGCCAAAGGGGAAGTTGATGCCTTCGACCATTACGGCTCAATCATTTCGATCATTGTATCACCCAAGGATTGTGCCCGTTGTCACGAGAAAGAGGTCACTGAATTTAACTCTTCCCACCATTCTAAGGGTGGAAGGATTCTAGGATCCTTGGATAATCGTCTTGCTGACATCGTGGAAGGAAATCGGATGATGGTGACGCCAGGGTTTCCGGAGGGCATATCGGCTGCCTCCGTCAATGGTTGCTGGCAGTGCCACGGCTCGGAAGTCAGGGTTATAGGTGAGGGTAAATTGGACCCCGCCACATGGCCGAATACAGGGATTGGCAGGATCAATCCCGATGGGACTGAAGGGTCGTGTTCTGCCTGCCATTCACGCCATAAGTTTTCGGTGGAACAGGCCCGCAATCCAGAAAACTGCGGTAAGTGTCATATGGGACCTGATCATCCGCAAATTGAGATTTATGAAGAGTCTAAACATGGGATTGCTTTTCATGCGAATAAAGAAAAAATGAATTTGGCGAATGAAAAATGGGTTCTAAGCGAAGATTATGATGCGGCCCCCACGTGTGCGACCTGTCACATGAGCGCTACTCCCAAGCAGGATGTCACTCATGATGTCGGCATGAGAATCAGCTGGAATAATCGTCCGGCAGTTTCCATCCGGCCGGAGATCGCCGATGAAAAACTTGGACTCCCAGGTAAAGACGTTAAATGGCAGCAGCGCCGTGCCAATATGAAGGATGTCTGCAGCAATTGCCATAGTATTAATTATATTGACAATTTTTACGTTCAATACGACAGTCTCATCGAATTGTACAACGAAAAGTTTGCCAAACCCGGACTCGAATTGATGAAGCTGGCCAAGCCGTTATTGAAGCCTGCCGAATTCAGCAACACAATTGATTTTAGTTGGTATGAAATTTGGCATCACGAAGGACGTCGGGCCAGGCACGGGGTTTCCATGATGGGGCCGGATTATACCCATTGGCACGGAACATATGAGGTCGCAAAACATTTTTACGCGGAATTTATTCCCGAACTCGAGGAGATTGTAAAAAATAATATCGATTCTAGCGATGCCACAAAGGGCGAACAGGCAAAAAAGCTCAAAGTGAAAATCGAGGAGGTTCTAGAATCCACGGATCATAAATGGTATCTCAACAAGATGGATCCCGATGAAGAGATTAAACGAAAAGAAGCTCAAAAACAATTTCAAGAGCGATACAAATAATAGGAAAAAAAGCATGACGCAGAAAGAATCTGAGCCGGACGATCCAATCGAAATGATTGGCGTTGAGCTTCCCAATCAAACAGAAGAACAGCTTCGGGACATGGCCTTATGCTTTGCCGAGGAGTTTGTCCGTGAAGGTTGGGGAGAAGAACAACTCATGAAATTATTTAAAAATCCGTTTTATCATGGGCCGCACCTTGTTTGGAAACAAAAAGGGGACGACTTTATTAGCTCCGTTATTCTCGAGGCCATGAAGATGTGGCGTCCTTATAATAGAACAAGCGAATTCAATCCGGCGAAGGAGGGCAAGATGTGGAAAAAGGTTAAGAGCATCATTGTGCTTATATCATTCGTTTTTCCTTCTATCCTTGCCTATCCAACGATACTTTATGCTGGGAAGTTTATCAATAAGGGTCTTCCGGTGTGGCTAGAGATGGATTTACAGTTGCGGCATAGATACGAATATAAAGCTGATTTTGATTTCAATGATGCTGTCGATGACGATAAAGGCCTTCAGCTTTGGCGGACGCGGCTTAATTTAACCTTAAAGTCCACAGATAATTTTAAATTATTCTACCAATTCCAGGATGCGCGTATTTCTCATGACAGCACGATCGGGTTAAAAGTTAGTTTTGAGGATTGGGCAGAGACACGTCAGTTGTGGGTTGAGGGAAAGTCAAACGAAATTTCGGCAGGCATTCTGGGTTTATCAAAAATAGGAGTGAGATTGGGCCGGCAAGAGTTTTCTTATGGCGCGGAGAGGTTAATCGGTGGATTTAATTGGTCCAATGTGGCCCAGACCTTTGATGCTGGAAAGGTCATGTTGGAGTTTGATAAGGCCCATCTTAATTTGGATATCTTTGGAGGAGGCCAAACTCCTAATAAATCCCCGCGGGAAAAAAATGATTTTTACGATGGCAGTGCCAATGACCGTGTTGGCGGATACTACGCTGCGTATACCGGCTTAAAAGATGTTGTCATTGAGCAATATGTGATCAACCGCAACACTGATGGGAAAACCGTCTCTTTTGGGCAGACGGGTGACGGGGAAGTCGATGATTATACAATCGGGGCCCGCCTAAAAGGCAAAATCCCTGAAACCTCATTTGACTACGAAATAGAGGCAGCAAAACAAGCGGGAAATTCAGGGGCATTAAACGCGGATGCCCAGATGGCTTATATCATCCTCGGATATACTTTTGATCATCCTTGGAAACCAAGGTTCTCCTTTGAGTTTGATTATGCCTCGGGCGATAGCGACTCAAAAGACAATAAGCGAGAAACATTCGATAATCTTTATCCTACCAATCATCTCTTTTATGGGTATATGGATTTTGTGAGTTTGCAAAACATCAATAATTATCATATTCAACTGAAAGCAAAACCTCATGAGAAACTCAACATGCAGGTTGGTTGGCATTTCATCTATTTGGATACGGCAAACGACAATCTTTACGCGGCTGGCAGAACGATTAAACGAACAACGGCTGCCGGTGCCGATACCCATGTCGGGGATGAAGTTGATTTATTGGCCCAGTATAAACTCTGTGACTATGCTGATATGCTCATAGGTTACTCCCATCTTTTTACCGGCGATTTTTTGAAGGATACCGGGCCGTCAGACGATGCGGACTTTTTTTATGTACAGACAAGTTTGAATTTTTAGTAAATAGGTTTGGTCTGATCAAGTAGATAAGTCCAAAAATGATAATCAGGAAAAAAATCCAGCAACTCAATGTTCAGGAGAGATATTTATGCCCATTTCTAGCTTAATCATCAGGACCGATGGCCGGCGAACGCAAGAAATCGCAGAATATTTAAAGACTCTTAAAGAAGCGACTGTTTCTGAGGTTCATAATGAAAATATTATTTTGGTTGCAGAGACAGTTAGTCGGACCCAAGACAAAACCCTGTGGGAAGGCATTGAAAAGATACCAGGGGTCCTACAGTGCGATCTTATTTATCATAATTTTGAAGACGCGGAGGGATTTAAATATGATTAATGATGTAATGTCTCGTCAAGAATTTCTTAAATTATCCGCAAAGATGGCAGCCTTAGCCGCCTTAGGTTTAGGCGGAGGAGTCTCTTTCCTAGAGCAGGTGGCGAACGCCGCCGACGATAAATCAAGGGGCTTAAAGTGGCATAAAGCGCCATGCCGGTTTTGTGGGGTAGGATGCGGGGCGCTGGTCGGTGTGCGTGATGGCAAAGTGGTGGCCGTTCAAGGAGACAGACAGGCGCCTGTCAATAAAGGATTGTTGTGCGTGAAAGGCTATCATGCCGGAGCCGCCCTTTATGGGAAGGATCGTCTGACGCATCCCTTGATAAGAAAAAATGGTCAACTCCAACGCGCCAGTTGGGAGGAGGCCATTGATTTGATTGCCGGGAAAATTGCGAAGGATTCAAAACGATTTGCGGTCTATGGTTCTGGTCAGTGGACAATAACGGAAGGGTACACCGCTATGAAATTCTTGAAGGGAGGACTAAGACATAATCATATTGATCCGAATGCGCGTTTGTGCATGGCCAGTGCGGTTGTGGGTTTTTTAACAACCTTCGGTGCTGATGAGCCATCAGGCTGTTATGACGATTTAGATGTATGCGACACAGTTGTTTGCTGGGGAAACAACTGGGCAGAGATGCACCCTGTGCTATTCTCACGGTTTATAGACCGCCGGCAGAGGGGGGATAAAATCAAGATGATTGATATGGCCACTCGGCGGACACGCACGACAGAAGCAGCTGACCATTATATCGAATTCCAACCACAAACAGATATGTTGATTGCTAACGGAATATGTCATCTTCTTATTAAACGGGAGGCTTATGACAAAGAATTTGTTGCGAAAAATGTTCGATTCAAGACCAATGATGAAAAAGTGATTACGATTGATGATTATAAGGCCTTTTTAGAGGAATATACACCGGAGAAGGTCACTCAACTTTCGGGGATATCTCTGGAACAGTTAAATCTGCTTGCCGGTTTATTCTCTGATCCAAAAGAAAAAGTCGTTTCGCTTTGGTGTATGGGGATGAACCAACATACAAGAGGGACGGCTATTAATAACCTTGTCTACAATGTTCACCTTTTATCCGGGAAGATTGGGAAACCCGGCAGCACCCCCTTTTCTTTGACTGGGCAGCCCAGTGCCTGCGGAACCTGCCGGGAAGTGGGGACACTGGCCCATGCCCTGCCAGGCGGCCGTCTTGTTAAGAATGAAGAGGATAGGCGAGAAACAGAAAAAAATTGGAATTTACCTGAGGGCGCTCTCGATCCTGAACCTGGGTTACACACGGTTGCTATGTTTAAGGCCTTTGTTACCGGCGAATTAACAGGGATGTGGGTCCAAGTTACGAATCCAGGCCAGAGTCTCCCGGATTTAAATGCCAATTTCAAAAAGAAAGACCAATTTCTTGTTGTCTCTGATGTGTATCCGACAGCAACGACCAAATTGGCAGATGTGGTTTTACCCTCGGCCATGTGGGTTGAGAAGAATGGATTATTTGGTAATTCTGAGCGCAGGACTCAGCAATGGTTTAAAATGATTGATCCTCCTGGTGAGGCGCGGGATGATGTCTGGCAGATGATAGCGGTCGCCCGCAGGCTTTATGAAAAAGGTTTTGAAGGTATGAAAGATAAAGACGGCAATTTTCTTCTTTCCATCAGGGATGAGGGTGGCACTGAAATAAAAGCCTGGCGCTGGGACGCTTTTCGTTCGAATAATATCGATAAACCATTATTCGAGGATTATCGGAAATTCACTGCCAAGAAACATAAAGATTTGGCTCCCTATGATGAGTATGTCAAACACTGTGGCTTAAGATGGCCCGTGGTCCAAGATGCCTTTGGACGGTGGCAAGAAACAACCCGCCGGTACGTTGAAGGCGAAGATCCATTTGTGAAACAGGGTGAGGGAGTTTCTTTCTATATGGATAAAGGAGGGGAAAATCGCGCGAATATTTGGGCCCGGCCTTATGAACCTCCGCCCGAAGTCCCTGATAACGATTATCCGTTCTGGCTTTGTACCGGCCGTGTCCTTGAACATTGGCACACTGCCACAATGACCCGACGGATAAAGGAGCTTTATAATGCAAATCCCTGGGCCTATGTGGAATTGAATCCCAAGGATGCCAGGGAATTAAGTATTTCTCATGGCGATAAATTACGCGTTGTTTCCAGGCGAGGTTCAGTTATTTTGCCAGTGTCGATCAATGGCCGGTCGATCCCTCAAGAAGGTTCTGTTTTTGTACCGTTCTTTGATGAAGACGCGTTAATTAATCTTGTGACCCTGGATGCATTCTGTCCGTTGTCTAAACAACCAGACTATAAAAAATGCGCCGTTCGATTAGAAAAGGTATGAATCAAAGAAAAATATTCTTAGCTGGGGTTTTGCTGTATGGAGGAGCCAGCTTTTTTCCATTTGTCCAAAATGCATTATCAGCTGAAAAGATTATCGAGAAGGGAAAAACCAAGGATCATGATGGCAGAGCAGCGCTCAGGGCATTTTACACCGCACCGCCTGTGATTCCTCATGAAGTCGAGTCACGGGATTCTAGGGATTGTCTATTGTGCCATTCGACAACATTAAAAGACGGACGGGAGGTGGCGCAAACGCCCCATCCGCCATTTTCGAATTGCCTCCAGTGCCATGCGTCGAATTTACCTGGTGGGGATTTGGAAGTCGCAAACACATGGAAAGGGTTGGAAGAACCCCATCGGGACAAGAGGTGGTCTAAGACATCTCCCCCAACGGTACCGCACAGGATTTTCATGCGAGAAAATTGTTTGGTTTGCCACGGGCCAGATAATTCGAATATGCGTCTTAAAACACCGCATCCTGAGCGGACGAGCTGTTTGCAATGCCATGCTCCCAACTATACCCGGGAATTTTAAGGTAAAACCGTTGCAACTCATAGAAGATAGGTAGAGGGTCTTGGGCGTTCATGGAGAAGACGCCAAATTATAAAAGGATATCCATATGGTCAAAAAAGAATCTGAACCAGATGACCCAATCGAGATGATCGGTGTGGAGCTTCCCAATCAAACAGAAGAACAGCTTCGGGATATGGCGTTATGTTTTGCCGAGGAGTTTGTGCGAGAAGGCTGGAAGGAAGAGCAGCTTATGAAATTATTTAGAAATCCCTTTTATCACGGTCCTTACCTTGTTTGGGAACAAAAAGGGGACGATTTTGTTCGCTCGGTTATTCTTGAGGCTCTGAAAATGTGGCGTCCTTATGATAGAACAAGTGAAATTAATCCGGTGAAAGCCCCGCCAAGGCGGGGCAGGGAGGAACATCATGGGCCAAGTTTATAATTGGCAAATCAACCGCAAGATGGAATATCCTCACGAGGAGCACCATCCTCAGTCCCAATTTGCCTTTGTGTTTAATTTGAACCGTTGTATCGGCTGCCAGACATGTACGATGGCCTGCAAATCCACCTGGACCTTTTCCAAGGGACAAGAATATATGTGGTGGAACAATGTGGAGACCAAGCCTTATGGCGGGTATCCACAGCATTGGGATGTTAAATTGTTGGAGCTTCTGAACCAGATTAATCCCAACGGGCAAAAATGGAACGGCGAGACTTTCGAGGGGATGACGATCTTTGAGGCGGCTAAGAAAAATATTGGGGACGCTTCCCAAAGGGTCTTAGGGTATCTTCCGACTGATGAAGAGTGGCGGGCTCCCAATATTTATGAAGATAGCCCGATTGGCCCGGAAGGCGTTAAGAATACGTTTCATAAAGACGGCGCAACCCTTCCTGAACATAAAACATGGTTTTTTTATTTGGCGAGGATCTGCAATCACTGCACTTATCCGGGTTGCTTGGCGGCCTGTCCCCGGAATGCGATCTATAAACGGCCGGAAGACGGTGTTGTGCTTATAGACCAAGAGCGTTGCCGTGGATATCGAAAATGCGTGGAGGCCTGTCCTTATAAAAAGGCAATGTATCGGCCAACGACCCGCGTTTCTGAAAAATGTATTGCGTGCTATCCGCGATTGGAAGGCAAAGACCCCTCCTGCAATGGACAACCAATGGAAACACGCTGTATGGCGGCGTGCATTGGGCAAATTCGTCTGCAGGGATTAGTTAAGATCAAAGAAGATGGAAGTTGGGAGGAGGATCGATATAATCCGCTCTACTATCTGGTGAAAGTTGCCAAAGTGGCGCTGCCGCTGTATCCTCAATTTGGAACAGAGCCTAATGGCTATTACATCCCGCCCCGCTGGGTTCCGCGGCCATTTTTAAAGCAGATGTTCGGTCCTGGCGTCGATCAGGCCATTGAAGCATATATGGTTCCGGATCGCGAACTTTTGGCGGTCATGCAGATGTTTCGCCGATCGAACCAGATCATATTTCGATATGAGATTCAGCAGGGGCCGAAAGTTTTTGAAACTCAGATTCATGGCAAGCCGTTTACGTTATATAATGATACGATCATTGCCTTCAATAAGGCCGGGGAAGAAATTTTCCGGACACAAGTCGAGGAGCCGTTTTATGTCAGACCTGACAAACACCAAAATTCCATCTGAGATCGATTCTCTTATAGTTCGAAGCCATATCTATCGTTTTCTTGCGCATTGCTTTCGTCGGCCAAACGTGAATAAAACAAACCTTGAAAAAGAAAACACGGACATGCCGTGGGATGAGATTGCCGCGGCGCTGCCTTTAAAGGATAAAGCGGAGCTGATCAGGCGTTTTAAGGAACTGTCAGAAAAGTTAAGCCAGACAATCCATAAAGAGCGGGTCAGGCAATATGAGGATTGCTTTGGGTATACCGCAAGCGGCCCGGTTCCTTGTTATGAGCTCGAATACGGCGAAGAACATACGCATCGTGAGCCGCAGCAATTGAGCGATATTTCCTCTTTTTACAATGCCTTTGGTCTGAAGATAAAAGAGGACAACTTCGAGCGTGTTGATCATATTGCTGTCGAGTGTGAATTTATGCATTATTTGCTTTTCAAAGAAGTCTATGCCCTATCAAATGCGGACATGGAGAACGCCGCGATATGTCATGAAGCATCGACGCGTTTTTTGCGGGAGCATTTGGGCCGATGGTCCCCTTCTTTTTCGGTAAAACTTAGTCGGCATGCCCAACAAGGTTTTTTAAAAGATTTGGCGGAATTTACTTTTTCGTATATCGTTCATGACTGTGAATGGTTGGGGGTGACGGCCGGGCTGGAAGATCTCCCCATTCGTCCTATCCAAGAGAAAGAGGATAGCGGCTGTGTGAATTGTTCGTTGCGGCCGGCAACTCCTCAATAGGGCCGCCCAACAAGATTTTATTAAGGGCGAGCCTCGTCGGTTATTAATGGTAAAAATGACGGGCGTTTTTATGAATGATCCTCTTCAAATAAATTTTGACCAAACGTTTGTTGAGGAGACTGTTTTTCTGTTGATGAAGGATAGGCCGGAAGACAAGTTTTTCAAGGATTTTTATAATGAAAAAGAAATAATTTATCAAAGGAGCGTCTCTGCCGACGAGAGGGAACGCGCGTTCAGGTTGCTTTATAAGAAATATTTCTGTCAGCTCGGCCTGGAGGGTTTCTTTAAGAACATTTTCAGGGATTTCCCAAATCTTTGTAAGCCGGAGATCAGGGTCGTTGTTAAAAGGGTTTGGAATAGGAAGCACGAAGAAGCAGAGCTTTATGTTCGACCGCATCAAAGAACGGTTTATCTGGGGATCCTGGTGCGCAGGACGATGGATTTAAATTTTCTTGAATCATTTTTACGGCACGAATTGATGCGTATTTCAGATATGCTCGCAGCGGACTTCCAATATTCTCCTTATCTCGAGCTCGGCGGCAAGAATGAGATTGAAAACAACCTGATCCGTGAACGCTTTTGCTTATTGTGGGATCTTTATATTGATGCTCGCTTAAAAAGAAAAGGTTTCAAACCCGGTAAGCCTTATGAAAAACAAAAAGAAGAGTTTAAAAGAAAGTTTTTCTTTTTAGCCGGGCCGGAACTTGAACAAATACTTTACAAGCTGGAGGGATGTGAGAGCCTTATGCAAATTGATCTGTTGCATTGGGCCGGGGATCCGCGGAGCGTTAAAACTTTAGGGGAAGGAGGGCTGCGTTGTCCGCTGTGTGACTTCACAAGTTTTGATCCCATTAAGCATTGGGACGCAGAGGCGCTTCTGGTCGTCAATGAGATTAAGAAGGAGTATCCTCTTTGGGACACGAGCCAGGGGATTTGTCCGCAGTGTTTTGACATATACGGTTTGAAGATAAAAGCAGAGGTTTAAGCGAAGATGGATGCCAAGAAAATCAGCCGGCAAGAATTTTTGAAATTTATCCCCAAATATTTGACCCAAGATGTAGGTTCACTTATTTCAGGGCACTTTAATTTCTCCGCTGCGGTCACGGCAGAGACATTGGAAGATAGATCTGCCAATGACAAAACGGCCAAGGTGGTGCATTTGGATGAGGAGCGCTGCTTGGCCTGGGGAGGGGGAAGTTGTCAATTTTGTTACCTGGCATGCCCTTTGCGAGATAAAGCCATTGCGTTGGATGACCAGAAACCAATTATTAATATTTTATTTTGTGACGGGTGCGCTAAATGTGTGACGGCCTGCCAAACTGTTAATGATAGGCCAGCGCTAAAAATGATTGTAGCCGAATTATAATAAAGGCCGCTTTAATGTTTAACGGGAATGTGGAAAAATGACGGGAGGTGTCCTATGTTTGGTTTAGGCATGCAGGAACTCATAGTAATTTTTTTAATAATCTTTCTTTTGTTCGGTGCCAAAAATCTGCCCGAGATCGCCCAAGGGCTGGGGAAAGGCATCAAAGAATTTAAAAATGCGTTACGAAGCATGAGTGAGGATGTTGTCGAAAACAAAGAAGAGAAAAATAAAGATGCAGCTGCAAAGAATGTTTAAATGGAGCCCCACGGCTAAAGCCGTGGTTCCATCTAAATGATTCTGCTTCGCTCCAAAATTTGCATTGGGGAGCTTCGCAGAATATCTATCCGCCTTTTCTAGAAAAAGGCGAACATCCGCCGAAGCCAAAATTTTCGCCACTTTCGCATTCATCCCCGGGTATGCCCGGGTCTTCTGGCGAAGGCGGATAAACATCAAATTCCCTAATCCTTAAGACCTGAAGCTTCGGCTATGGTTTTTAGGACGAAGCCTCTGTTAGTTGTCGTTGGCGGAGGTTGACAGTTATGTCGGAAACGATATAGCTTCCCGAATTTGGAAAGGAAATGATGGGATCGAGGTCAATATTAGCCGACGCGCATGGGCGCCAAATTCACAAATTACGTGTACAATTAACTGATGCTTGTAATTTCCGCTGTTTTTACTGCATACCATTGACGCCTGAATTTTTACCCTCCGCAGCACTGCTTTCCTCTAATGAGTTATTGGACATATGCTCCGCTCTGGTCGATTTTGGGATTGATGAAATCAGAGTCTCAGGCGGCGAGCCTACTTTAAGAAAAGATTTTGAAACCATTATAAAAGGCCTTTCTGATCTTCCGTTAGGAAAGTTAGGCCTAACGACGAATGGTTTTTTGTTGGAAGGGAAACTTGATTTTTTAAAGCAAACCCGGTGCCAACATATTAATATAAGCTTAGATAGCCTGCGAGCCGAGCGTTTCCATGAAATTACAAAGACAAAATATTTTGAAAAAGTTTATCAGGCTGTTCTTCAGGCAAAGGCAAAGGGATTTCAGGTAAAAGTCAACACGGTGGTGATGCGCGGGATCAATGACGATGAGATCATGAATTTTGTAAAATTTTCATCTGATCACGATGTTGAGGTCCGATTTTTGGAATTGATGAAGATAGGTTGTTCTATTCAAAATCACAGCCGTTATTTTGTGCCGGCTCAGGAAATTATTAAAAAGATCGAAGAATCCGAAACTTTATTGCCTCAATCGGTCAACCAGGACTCTACCTCTTTTAATTTTACTACAGCATCGGGCGCTAAGGTCGGCTTTATTGCTTCCGAATCGCAGTCATTTTGTTCTTTTTGTTCGCGTTTGCGATTGACAGCTACCGGAAAATTAAGGGCGTGTATTATGTCTGAATCGGGAATTGATTTACGAGGGATATCAAAAGAGCAATATCCAGCAATTCTTAGAGCTGTTCTGAGGATGAAGCCCCTGACTCGCATTGATCATATACAGCAACCGATGTATCAGATAGGAGGATAAATGCCAGGAAAGGATTTTAGGCTTCCGCTGTTAGAGCATTTGGAAGAGATCAGAAAGAGGGTATTTGTTGTCCTTATCGTTTTTGTGATTTTTTCGATGGGTGGTTTTTATTTTAGTGAAGGCCTTTTGCAATGGCTGAAGATTCCGGGAGGTTCTTCTCTGGGGATTCTTGCGGTTTTTAGTCCTACCACAGCCATCCTCACTTTTCTAAAAATGGCTTTTTTCTTTGGTCTTACGTTCTCGCTGCCTGTTTTGTTATACGAATTTTGGATGTTTATCCGTCCGGCCGTAGAGGAATCGTTGGTGTGGTATGGGGCGGCCCTTATTTTTTTAGGGACGGGGCTTTTTATCGTCGGGGCGTTATTGAGTTTTTATTTTCTTATACCCGCGTCGCTTAAATTTCTTTTGAGCATTGGGAGAGGAGAGCTGCAGCTTTTAATATCGTTGGATTCTTATATTTCGTTTGTTCTTTTCTTTATGTTGGCTGGCGGACTAACTTTTGAGATACCGCTTGTGGCGTTCTTCTTAGCTAAATTCAATATTTTAACCGCTCCCTTAATGCTCCGTC
>Ga0209542_10007702_pt1 | contig 20375 bp, 24 predicted proteins | sample RifCSPhighO2_01_FD_184028 | JGI IMG/M metagenome (GOLD analysis project Ga0209542, IMG submission 184028) | Soil microbial communities from Rifle, Colorado - Rifle CSP2_plank highO2_0.1 (SPAdes) (version 2) | ecosystem: Environmental > Terrestrial > Deep subsurface > Rock core/Sediment ...
CCGGGCCGAAATGAGAGCGCGGGGGGGTTTGCTTCGGGTTCGCGAGTTTACCATGAAGGACGCGTATTCTTTTCATGCAACAGAAGAAGATTTTAAAAAAGAATATGAAAACATGAAAAAAACTTATACCCGCATTTTCGACCGGTTCGGACTTAAAACTATAATCGTTGAGTCAGATAATGGATACATTGGCGGCGAATACTGTCATGAATTTGTTGTTGAGAGCGAAGTTGGAGAAAGCAGATTTTTGGTGACCGAAGATAATTCATATGCAGCCCATGTTGATGTTGCAAAATTTAAGCGGGATAATAAAAACGTAGACGAAGAATTGTTGCCTGTTAAACAGGTAGAAGCAATAAGAGGAACTACGATGGAGGATGGGGTAAAAATTCATAACAAACCGCTTTGGCAGCAAATAAAGGATGTATTGTTTGTTGACGAAAAGGGGCGGTTTATATTGGCAATAATCAGAGGAGATTATGATGTCAATGAGGTAAAGCTAATGCATGTTGTAAAAGCATACCAGCTGCGTCATGCAGCAGACGACGAAATTAGAAATATTATTCACTCCGAACCAGGTTTTATTTCTCCTGTGGGGATAAAGGAATTAATTGATAAAGACGTAAATCTTATTATTGTAGCCGATGAATCTTTAAGAACTATTAAAAATGCATATGGCGGGGCGAATAAGAAACACCGCGATTTATTTAATATGAATATTGACCGGGATTATAAAGCGGATATTGAAGGTGATATCGCTTTGGCAAAAGAAGGATATATTTCAAAGAATAATAAGCCTCTTATTGCTAAAAAAGGCATAGAAGTCGGGAATATTTTCCAGTTAGGGTTTCATTATTCTTCCAAAATGAAAGGCGCAACATTTATGGATGAGAAAGGGCAGGAAAAGCCTTATTACATGGGGTGTTATGGAATAGGATTAGGCCGGACACTAGCAACAGTAGTTGAAATTTATAATGACGAAAAGGGGATTGTTTGGCCGCAAACTGTAGCGCCGTATGCGGTTCATTTGATCCACCTCGGGGGAGTCATGGCTTCAGCAAAGCTTCAGCCTGCCACCCCCGAGGTGAAGAACGTTCAAAGTTTTACGGAGGATGTTTATAAAAAATTAACAGAATCTGGGATTGATGTTTTGTTTGATGATCGAACAGATGTGTCGGCAGGCGCGAAGTTTGCAGATGCCGATTTAATTGGGATTCCTATTCGTCTGGTAGTATCGGAAAGAACCATTCAGCAAAGTTCAGGGCAAGCCCAAGATAAAATTGAGTGGAAAGAAAGAAGTAAAAAAGAAGCGGAGCTGCTATCGATTAATGAAGTATTGAATCGTCTCAAAGGTTGAACCTTTAACGAAGTTGTAATTTTTTTAAAAAGGTTCAACCTTTCAAAAAAAACTAAAAAAAACTTCCTAAAAAGGGAATTGGAACATTAAAGTACTTAAACCAAAAAATAGTATAAAAGACAAGGAAAATTATTCCTCCAATAACAAAAAAAACCGGTAAAACTTGGGAATTATTTTGTTTTGTCGTTTTATTCTCTTCGGTTTTGGAATCAATTTTAACGATCTCTTGCTTTATTTGCTCCGGGTGAGTACTTGTGATTGCGCCTGTTGCATCAATTGGAGGAGGAGTCGGCGCTGTTGGTTGCTGAATTGGTTGTTCAATACTTGAAATTGGAAGTTCACTGCTGATAGCCGGAGGAGGTTCTGGAGATGATGTTGTTTGAGGAACGTTTGTTCCCATTACTCTATCGTATATTTCTTTAAGTTTCGGATCAAGATCGGCAGGTTTTTTTGGATCCATATATTTATAGTAATTCGAACTTAATAAGATTGTCAAGTCCTATTAAAAAGAGTATACTTATTAGCGTTTATGAAGATAATTGTTACACATAATTCACCCGATTGGGATGCGATAGCAAGCATTTGGCTGATCAAGAAGTTTTTACCCGGATGGCATGAGATAGAAATAAAGTTTGTTCCAGCCGGAGAGAGATTAAATAGTTCAAAGTTGACGGAACCAATTGAAGAAATAGGGGAGAATGAAGTTATACATGTGGATACGGGGCTTGGAGCATTGGATCATCATCAGACAGAAGACGAGAATATGAGTGCGGCAAGTCTTACACTTGATTTCATTCTTCGTCGTTCCTCCTCAGGACAAGTAATGAATAAAGAAAAGCTGGAAGCGATAGAAAGAATGGTTAAAGTTATTGTAGATGCCGATCATTTTAAGGAAGTTTTTTGGGATAATCCGACAGCGGATTATCACGAATTTTCTTTTTTGGGAATTTTGGAAGGATTAAAACTGGAACGACCCGATGACGATGAATATTATATGAATTTTGGCATAGAATGTCTGGATGCGATATTGCACAATTTTGAAAATAGAGTTTGGGCAGAAAAGGAAATTAAAGAAAACGGCCGGAAGTTTAAAACAAAATGGGGAGAAGGGATTGCCATAGAAACGATAAACGATTCGGTTCTAAAACTTTCCCAAAAACTAGGATACGTTGTAGCTGTAAGGCGAGACCCGAGGAAAGGGTATATTCGTATAAAGGCCCGACCTTTATACGAAACTCAGAACAAAGAACTCAGAACAAAGAACAAAGATGTTAATTTAACGCCGCTTTTTGAGAAATTAAAAAAGATGGATCCCAATGCAACATGGTATTTGCATGTTTCTAAAAAAATGCTATTAAACGGAACTGCAAAAAATCCCAAAATGAGTCCCACAAATTTGAGCCTGGATGATATAATAAGAGCAATAGAAGGAATCTAAAATCTATCATTTATAATCTATAAATATTAGATGATAGATGTTATATATATGAGTGATTGTATTTTTTGTAAAATTGCCAATAAGGAAATACCGAAAGAGTTCACATATGAAGATGACGATATTATGGTTTTTCCGGATATTCATCCCGTAAAACCTGTTCACCTTTTAATTATGCCGAAAAAGCATATAAAAGAATTATTGATATTTGACAATAATGAACTCTGGATAAAACTAAAAAGTATTTTGCAAAAAATGATAAAAGAAAAAGGTCTTGAAAATCATGGATATCAGGCGTTGATTAACGGAGGAGGTCTTCAGGACGTTGACCATTTGCATATTCATTTAAAAGGACCGATGATATAAAGGAGGTGTTTTATTTTTATGGTTGTTGTTAAAAAAATGCCCGGGGACAGTGATGACGCGCTTATTCGCAAATTTTCGCGTAAGGTTCTCCAGGAAGGAATTATACCGGAAGCAAAGCGACGCGAATTCCATCTTAAACCATCTTTAGCTCGCAAACAAAAAAGAGAAGATGCAAGGAGAGCTAAAAAAATGGCATGGTAAGTATGTTGGGCGCTAAGTTTTTATGGAAAATATCAAAATTCTCATTTTCGTTGAGAGCAGATATAAAGTTAACAGAAAAAGAATAAACTCTTCCGTTTTGTCTTTATTAAAAGAGCAGGGAGTAAAAGGTCCCTCTGAAATTTCCGTGGCGGTTGTTGGAGACCGGAAAATGCGTGAACTTAACAAGAAATATAAAGATCAGGATAAGACTACAAACGTTTTGTCTTTTTCGCTATCCGAGGGAGACTCCGCAATTTTACCAACAGATATTTTGCGTCTTGGAGACGTTGTTATTTCTTATCCGCAAATTATAAAAGAGGCATCGGAAGAAGAGGTTATGGTGGATGATAAGATCGAAGAACTGGTAAATCATGGAGTTTTGCATTTATTGGGAATCCACCACGAAGAATAAATAAACAAATATGCAAATAAACAAATACTACCAATCAATATAGAATAAACAAATAATTAAATATTTTTTTATTTTGCATTTTATTATTGATTTGTTTATTGGGTTATTTGTAGTATTGGGTTATTAAGTTATGGTTTTTTATAGAAAATACAGACCGCAAACAATAGCAGAACTGGATAGCGAAGAAATACGTCAAAAGCTATATTCTGTGTTTTCCGATTTGTCATCTGTTCCTCATGCTTATCTTTTTACGGGGCCAAAGGGATTGGGGAAAACATCTGCCGCAAGAATTGTTGCGAAAGTAGTCAACTGCGAGAGAAAGTTGAAAGTTGAAAATGGAAAGTTGAAAATTAAAAAAGAAAAAAACTCTCAACTCTCAACTCTCAACTCTCAACTGAATATCGAACCGTGTAATAAGTGCGATCAGTGCATTTCTATCACCAATGGAACAAACCTTGATATTCTGGAAATAGATGGGGCTTCAAACCGCGGCATAGATGAAATCCGCGATCTTCGCGAAAAGGTAAGACTCTTGCCCGTATCCTCTGCGAAAAAGATTTATATAATTGATGAGGTTCACATGTTAACAACGGAAGCTTTTAATGCGCTTTTGAAAACATTGGAAGAACCGCCACCCCATGTGATTTTTATACTCTGTACAACTGAGCCACAAAAAGTTCCGGAAACAATTGTTTCCAGATGTTTTCATATTTCATTTAAACTGGCAACGCAGCAAGAACTTTTAAGTTCTTTTACCCGTATCGCAAAAAAAGAAAAACTTGATTTTGAAAAAGAAGCCCTTTCTTATATAGCCGAAATGTCTGACGGAAGTTTTAGAGACGGTGTAAAAATTCTTGACGAATTAGCAAAGACATCTATCGGCGGGAATGGAGAAAAGATTAAAATTACGAAAGATTTAATTGAGCAGAAGTATCAAGTATCAAGTATAAAATATCAGGTATTAAAACTTTTGGAGTATTTAGAAAAGAAAGATGCAAGGGAAGCGTTAAAGTTAGTATCAGACTTGGTAAAACAGGGTGTTGATATGAAGTATTTTATTGAAAAATTGGTTTCCGAGCTACACTCAATATTGTTAAGAAAAGTTGGAGCAGAGTCCATCCTCCCAGGTGATTCCGAAGTAACTCCTGGAAGGTGGCCGAATGGACTCCTTCCAGGAGTCACGGTAGAAGAGTTAAAAAGCTTAATAGAGCTTTTTACTAAAGCTTATGGAGAATTGAAGTATGCGGTCTTGCCACAATTGCCGCTGGAGTTGGCGGTTATAGAATGGGGAATACGGGCAAAAGAAAATAAAATAGCTGATAGGAGTAGCCTGCCACACGTTGCAGATGACACTCGGCGTGCTGAAGTTTCAAAATCAAAGTCTTCCTCGCCCTCGCTAAATGAAAGCCAATCACCGAAAGATAATTTAGGTTCGAACGATAAAACTGGATCGGCTTTCAGTTCATCTGCGAGTGGACAGGCTACTCCTATATGGCAAGATATTATTTTAAAGGTGAAATCTTATAATCACTCGCTTGCCGGTATTCTTCGGGGTTGTTCTTTAAAAAATTTTGACGGAAAAGATCTTGTTATAGAAACAGCGTATAAGTTTCATAAAGAAAGACTGGATGACAAAAAGGCAAGAGAGATACTGGAGAAAGTGATCGGAGAAATTACGGGAAAATCTGCTAAAATAGAAGTAATGCTAAAAGAAAAATAAAGGAGGTGTTATAAAGATATGTTCAATCCATTACAAGGACTGGGAGATTTAAAAAAAATGAGGGATCAGGCAATGGCGATACAAAAAGAACTTCAGGCGGAAGAAATTACCGTCGATAAAAACGGGATTAATATTGTTATAACAGGGGATCAGAAAATAAAATCAATCGAAACAAATGGGAAATCGAATGACGATATTAAAGATGCGGTTAATGAGGCAATTAAAAAATCTCAGGAAATTGCCGCCCGCAAACTTTCCCAAATGGGAGGAGGGTTGGGAGGACTGCTGGGAAAATAAAATTCTCTATTGATTACTTCTTTTGAGAATAGTAGAATTTATTCTGATGAAACTATTTAGCGGATCTGCGAATAAATCTTTAACCGAAAGAGTAGCTTCAGCATTAAATATAAAAGTTTCGCCTCTTGAAATTCATGTTTTTCCCGATAAAGAAAAAAGAGTAAGAGTTATCGATAAGGTGTTGGACGAAAACACCGTAGTTATCCAACCGACAAACACCTTAGCTTCGGAAAACTACATGGAACTTTTTTTTATTGTGGACGCGCTTAAAAGATCTGGTGCAAAATCAATTATAGCGGTTATTCCATATCTGGGATACCAAAGACAAGATCACATTTTTAGAACCGGGGAGGCGGTATCGCTTGAAGTTATCATCAAAATACTGGACATGATTGGCGTGGATAAGATTATTGTTTTTGATCTTCACTCGATTAAAATACAGGAACTTTTTCATATTCCGATTGCACACTTATCCGCATTAAAAATTTTTGCGGAAAAAATAAAGCAGGAAAAATGGAATAAAAACGATACCGTTTTAGTTTCACCCGATATGGGAGGGATTAGAAGAATAAAATTGTTGTCGTCAATGCTTGATAATATGCCGTATGCGACAATTGAAAAAAACAGAGATCTGGAAACGGGTAAGGTTTGCGTAACCGGTTCGGAAGGTTTAAATGATTTTAAAAGAGCAATTATAGTTGATGACATGATATCAAGCGGAGGAACAATTGCTGTTGCATCGGAATTTTTAGCAAAAAGGGGGGCAAAAGAGATCTATGTTTTCGCAACCCACCCTGTTTTTTCCAAGGAAGCGAAAGGAATTTTACGAGAATCAAAAGCATTAAAAGTGTTTGTTACGGATACGATTCAGATTCCGGAAGACAAGAAATTTGCAAAATTACAAATATTATCTGTTGCTTCAATGATAGCAAAAGAACTAAAAGCAACTAACCATTAGTTATTAGCGACTAGTTGCTAGTTGCCAATTGCTAGTTACTTATATTATGAAGATACCAAAGGCAATTCAAAATTTAATTGATAGTTTTGAAAGGTTACCGGGCATTGGGCCAAAAACCGCACAGCGCCTCACTTTTTATTTACTGCATGTTCCACAAGGTGAATTGGACCGGTTTGCTGCCTCGCTTCAAAATCTAAAGAAAGATACAGTTTTGTGTTCGGTATGTTTTACTGTTGCAGAAACAGACCCTTGCTCTATTTGCGAGGACACGGAGCGTGATAGTTCTATTATTTGTGTCGTAGAAGATCCTCTTGATGTTTTGGCTCTTGAAAAATCTGGAAAATATAAAGGTATGTATCATGTTTTACATGGGAAAATAGACCCTTTAAATAATATCGGACCTGATGAGATTTTTATTAGGCAATTAATTGATCGGACAACAAACGGACACGCATCGGCAATAAAAGAAATCATATTGGCTACAAATCCGACAATGGAAGGGGAGGCAACAGCTATGTATATCGCGAAACAGTTGAAAGTGGAAAGTGGCTCGCCTCGCGACGAAGCGGGAAAGTTGAAAATTACGAGAATTGGAAGGGGACTGCCGATTGGTGCAGACTTAGAATATGCTGACGGCGTAACACTTCAACGGGCAATGGAAGGAAGAAGCGAGTACTAATGATCACAAAAGAAAATGTATTAACCCAACTAAAAAGTGTAATAGATCCGGAGCTTAATGTAAATATTGTGGATTTGGGGCTCATCTATAGCATCAATATTAATGAAAAAAAAGGAAGTGTTGATATTAAAATGACATTAACTTCTCCTGGATGTCCATTATCTTCTGTTTTTGACGAGTGGGTAAGAGATACTGTTTTTAAAATAAAAGGGGTTAAAAATGTTACAATAGATTTGGTGTGGGAACCGGCATGGACGCCGGATCGGATAAGCGATGAAGCGAAAGAGCAGTTGGGAATAATATGAACGATAAACCTGGAATTTTAGGAAAAACATTGGGGCAAGTAGGAAATCTTGGGAAACAGATCGGGGAGGGGGTAGTTGAGGAAGCTAAAAAATCTGCAAAGGCAGCTTCTCAGCAAGTAGGAATTGAAAAACCGGTTGAAAATCAGGCGGAAAAGAAAACCGGTTCTCAAGAACAGGGGAAAAATGTAAAGCAATTACCTGTTGCAGACAACAAAGATTTTGTTAGGGATCTTTATGCAAAAACGGACAATAAAGACCAGTCGGATAAAAATTCCGTCTCACAGACTGCAGCAAAAACAGCAAAAGAAAATCCGGATAAAACGCCCGCCGAGATACAAAAAATGGCTAATCTTCGTCAACAGTTACATAAGGAAAAATATTACGATCCGACATTTAATCCTCCTGAACAGGAGGAGGAAAAACCCCAAGAGCGCGTAGAAAGATTGGAGGAAGAGGAAAAAAAGAAAAGGTGGGAGCTTCAGAAAAAAGAGGAAAAGAAAAAACCGATTGCGGTAACAAATGCTGAGAGAAAAACCGAAGCCCGTGTCGGATCAGGATAGTCTCGGGGTCCTGTCAAAAGTTTTTTTCCCGCCAATGCTCGTCTAAGTCTCATCCTGCCTTCGCAGGGGTCGAACGACTGCGCGTTGTCGGGAGCCCTTAAACTTTTGCCACCCCTTGTTTAATCAGCTCCCCGCGCCATAGGTTCAAATCTGCTTTAATCTGTGCTAGAATAAAGAGTATGAGGCATATTAAATGAAATTATTTAACAGTTTATCTCGGAAAATTGAAGAATTTAAACCGATTAACCCGCCCCATGTTGGCATGTACGCTTGCGGACCGACTGTTTACGATTTTGCTCATATTGGGAATTTTCGCACATATACCACGTCCGATCTTTTGGTCAGAACTCTAAAATATAATAAATATGATGTTAAGTATGTGATGAATTTAACAGATGTGGGGCACTTGACAGGAGATAATTTAGGAGACGCGGATCTAGGTGAAGACAGAATAGAAAAAGCGGCGAAAAAGGAAAAGAAAACTGCCTGGGATATTGCCAAATTTTATTCCGACGCATTTTTAAAAGACTATAAAAGATTAAATTTAACAGAACCTCTTTTATTTGCGAAAGCAACAGATCATATAAAAGAACAGATAGCACTAATCGGAGAGCTTGAAGAAAAGGGATTTACATATAAAATAACGGACGGAATTTATTTTGACACTTCGAAATTCCCAACTTACGGAGAATTATCATCACTTGACAAAATAAAAGAAGGAGCGCGTGTTGAGGTTAATCCGGAAAAGAAAAATCCTCGGGATTTTGCTTTATGGAAATTTACTTATCCAAAAGGAAGATCCTTCGACTCTGCTCAGGATGACGTTGCTTCACAACGTCAAATGGAGTGGGATAGTCCATGGGGAGTTGGATTTCCGGGGTGGCATATAGAGTGTTCCGCCATGAGCATGAAGTATCTTGGTGAAACACTTGATATCCATGCTGGAGGGATGGATTTAAAAGAAACGCATCATCCAAATGAAATCGCGCAATCGGAAGTAGCAACAGGAAAACCTTTTGTAAAATATTGGGTTCACGGAGCTTTTATCCTGGTCGACGGAAAAAGAATGAGTAAAAGCTTGGGAAATAATTATAAGGTGGAAGATGTTGTAAGCAATGGTTTTGATCCATTAACTTTAAGATATCTTTATATGCAAACTCATTACAGACAAGAAATGAATTTTACATGGGAGGCAATGGAGGCTTCTCAAAACGCTTTAAATCGATTAAGAGAAATAATATCCGGATGGAGAGAGACTCCAAAGATTGGCTGTGCCGAATACGAACAAAAGTTTATGCGTGCAGTTAATGATGATTTAAGCATGCCGCAGGCGATTGCTACTATGTGGGGGTTAGTTCACTCGGGTTATCCCAATTCTGCGAAACTGGAAAGCCTATATAAAATGGATGAGGTTTTAGGTCTGAACCTAAAAAAAGTTCAAAGTTTTGAAGTACCAGAAGAAGTCCAAAAACTTGTTAAAGAAAGGGAAGAATTAAGAAAGCAGAAAAAATTCCATTTGGCGGATCAAATTAGAGATAAAATCAAAAAACTGGGCTACGAAATTCAGGATCTAGAATCCGGCGGAACAATAATTAAAAAATCCAATCGATTTCAAGGATAAAATTTCTGCGCTTTTTCGGCTATCGTTTTACTCTTTAAATAAATGTCGTTTAAGGGAATATTCAACTCCGTGACAAATCTACCAATAAACTTTTTAGATAAAGGGTAAGGTAGATGTTTTTCTATTTTAGAAAACAATTCTTCGTGTCCTCCTATTATTAAAAAACCAATATGCTTATTTTTAACAAATTCATTTGTTTTTTGAGCAATAAAGTGTATATGACGATGAAGGTGATCCTCGATATGCCTGAAAATTTTGTCCTGCCGCATCCATGCTTCATTTATTTGCCTGACTCTTTGTGGAACTTGTTCGCCAAAAACATCTTCATGCTCTTCGATTCTTCCTAAATGTACTGTAAAAAGCCTTGCTTTTTTATGATCTACTAGCAAAACCAAATATTTCTCATGCTTTTTTATTGCCTTAATCATAGGACTAAGAAAAGGTGATTTTGAAACTACACAATAATCATTGATTGGAAATTCAAATTCAAAAACTTCCCAAAGATTTTTACCTGAAGTAAAGAAAACAATGCTTCTCATATCCCGGCCGCCATAGAATTCGTTAAAGTATTTTTGTATTTTTTCAATATCTTTAGCAAAATTTTTTTTCTCTTTTTCATTTAAACTTTTTTTAATTAAAGATTTAAACTCTGTTCGAAAATATTTAGAAGACGGTGATTTTTTTTCTTTTTCTCCCAAGTAAACTGAAAGAACTTGAAATTTATTTTTAATATTCTTCATTTTTTCAATTCTTAATTCTATATCGTTCATAAATTTTTCTTTTTAATCATATTGCCTGTTTTAGTTTCGTTAATTGAATTGCGATCAAAGTACTCGCTGTCATTTTGCATATGAAATCCTCTGTAAGTTTTTACCTCTTTTTGAATCCTGTCTAGCCCCAGTTGGATAGCTTCCTCAATTGAATTTCCTATAAAACTTGCATAAAGCAGTTTTTTAGGAAGTTTTAGAGTAATAGAGCCGTCGTAATAGTTTTTTTTCTTATGCCAATTTATGACTAATGAAGACAAAGAAATATCGGAACTGGAAAAAGGCAAAAATTTACAAAGTTTGTTCAAATGTTTTTCCAACATTTCCAGATTTTCTTTTGAAATTTCGCATCTTTTTGCTGTAACTGCATAGATCATGAAAATACATCTCCGTCAGGATCTCTTTACATAATAAAATTTTTTTTGCAGATTTAAGTTAGATTAACGTTATAGTTTTGTAAGAAAGAAAAAAGGAAATAGAGTATAATACTTTAGATGAAAAGAAAGACTCTAATACTAATATTTGTTATAATACTTATACTTTCCTTTTTTATTTATTATAGCTTTGGAGAAAAAGGTAAGCTCATCAGCCCTTTGGGAAATACTCCTAAAGAAAAACCGCTGGATAAATATACTTTTGAGAATTTAAGAAAAGCAAATTTTAAACCGAGCGAAATAACAATCGGAAAACTTTTAAAAGAAGAAAACGGATTTAATTCATACATGTTCTATTACAAAGTTAAAGATGAAAAAGGCCCGCTTTCGGCCCGCTTCGCCGCGAGGCGAGCGAGGCAAGTTAGCGGATTGATTAATCTTCCCAACAAAGAGGGGATTTATCCTGTTATTGTTATGCTTAGGGGTTATGTAGATCGGGAAAAGTATACAACGGGGGAAGGAACAAGGTGGTCTGCCGAAGAAATTGCAGCTCCGCCAGCTGGCGGAGGATTTATTACTCTTGCGCCCGATTTTTTAGGATACGGAGAATCAGATAAACCATCAAGCAATTCAATAGAAGAAAGATTCCAGACATACACGACAGCACTTACTCTTTTAGCTTCGGTAAAAAATTTAAATAAAACTTTGGATCATCAATGTCATGCTGATCAGGCTTTGCCTGATTCAGCATCTCCGAAAATTCGAGAAGAGATCCCGAAACAAGTTCGGGATGACGATAATAAAGTTCAGGATTACAACTTATGTAATATCAAGTCGGACGCCGAAAAGGTTGGTATCTGGGGGCATAGCAACGGGGGACATATAGCATTATCTATTTTGGCGATTTCCGGCAAAAATTATCCAACAGTTCTTTGGGCGCCTGTTTCTAAACCCTTTCCTTACTCAATTCTTTATTTTACGGACGAATTTGACGATCATGGAAAAGCGCTACGTCGCGCTGTTGCCGATTTTGAAAAAGATTATGATATAGAAAAATACTCTCCGACAAATTATTTAAGCTGGATAAATAGTCCGATTCAGCTTCATCAGGGGGAATCGGATGAATCGGTTCCTCTTAGATGGTCGGATCAGTTAAATCAGGAGTTAAAAAAGTTGAATAAGGATATTACTTACTATACGTATTTCGGTGAAAATCACAATTTTAATAACGGCAGTTGGGGACTGGCAATTCAAAGAAGTATAAATTTTTATAACGAAAAGCTCAGAAACCCCTAGGTGTCAATAGAAATCTATTTTTCAGGCGAACTGGCTTTTATTTTTGATATAATTGCAGTATGAAATTTAAAATGGAAGGGCATATAAATGTTCCAGGGGGCATGGTATGGTACAAAATAGTCGGAGAAAAGACTAATAAACTGCCGATTATAGTATTGCATGGCGGTCCGGGATATCCTCATAACTATCTTAAGCCAATAGAAAATCTCTCTGATGAGAGGCAAGTTATTTTTTATGATCAGCTCGGATGCGGAAAGTCTGACCGCCCAATAGATACAAAACTTTGGACAGTCGAAAGATTTGTCGCAGAATTAGCAGAAATTATTAAAATTCTTAAGCTTGAACAATATCATATCTTAGGCCAATCATGGGGCGCTGCCCTTGCCGGCGCTTTTGCATTGCAAAAACCGAAAGGTCTGATAAGTCTTATTTTCGCCGACCCATATTTAAGCACTCCAGTATGGATGAAAGATGCAAAGAGGTTAACAGAACTTCTTTCAAAAGATAAGCAAAGAAGTATTGAAAAGTATAAAAAAGATGGAATAGAAACTAAGGAATATAAAGAAGCAAAACGAGATTATTACAAGATGTTTATAAGAGGTTATAAAAGAACACCTGCGGAAGTTATTAAATCAAGAATCGGCACTAATAATGATATTTACAATTTCATGTGGGGACCTACGGAGTTTTTAGCTACCGGAACTTTAAAAAACTTTGATCTTACACCTAGGCTTTCGGAAATTAAAGTTTCGGTATTACTTGTTTGCGGGCGTTTTGATGAAGCAACTCCGCAAGCTTTAAAACACTTTAAAAACTTATTATTTGATGCCGATATAAAAATATTTGAAAAAAGCGCTCATAGTCCGCATTTAACCGAAAAGGAAGAATATATTAAAACACTTCGGATATTTCTGCGGAAAGTCGAATCATAAACATCCAGACGCTATTATTTAGGAATTTTATCACAGATAAATTTTTTACTAATTTCTTACAAAAGCGAAACGGGAATACTAAGCTTTCCACTTAATAATTTTTTGAATTGCTCGCGACCTTGTCTTAAAATAACATCCTGTTTTATATCGGTGATTTTTTTAATGTTTTTGGAATTAATTTTTCCGAATCTTTTTTCTTCATAAAGTGCCATCACCGTAAATCCTGTTCCTACAATCAAAACACTTGTTATCGCCAAATATATAAATTCCATATTTATTTTCTCCTTTTATTCGACTTGCGATGTCAGTATATTTACAAAGTGATATAACACACTTTTCCTATATAACTTTTTCATAAAATCTACGGAAAAATCAACTCCCTTCACTCCTTTCAAAGAAATCGAAGGAAAAGCTATGCGAATCTTGGGATATATTATTAATGGTTTAAAAGTTATTGCTTGCATATGCTTTTATACTAATTGAGTTTTGTATAAAAAAAATGAAAAAAATGTAAGGAAATGGGAAGAAAATTAAACGTACGAGAAAATTTTACATAACTTCTTTAGATCTTCGGGGATGTCTGAAAAATTCATCATAATTATGTTCTCTTTCCCAATTTGGAGGGGAACCAAAAGACTCTAAATCGGTTACTTTATGATTTTCAAATCTTTTAAATGGCCCCTTAAACGACTTCAATGATTGCATTATCTGAACCACATGCTCAAGATTTGTACTCGCATCAACAACACTGATTCCTCTTCTTATAGCCTCTTCTACAGAAGGGTCAGATTCAGATAAATCTGTTCTTATTAAAATTCTCGCAGAACTTTTTCTTCTAACTTTTTCCTGGAATCTCTTAAAACTTATTTGCTCTTCAGGGGTTTGTGGAATGCCATCTACCAATATTACATGGGGTTTTCTTCTTAGCATGTTTAATGAATTTGTTCCAAAATCTTGCATCTCTCGCGACACAATTTGAACACCATATGCAGATAACCCTCTTGCTATGGAATCTCGTAATGGAGGCACACTTGAAATTAATGCAACTCTAATAGGTTTTGTCATAACGCAAAACAGAGCAATTTTAATATTTTAAGATAATAAAAGTCAACGGGTAAGGTTTATTTAGAAAATTTAAGGAGAGATTTGATTATTTTTTCTTTAATTCTTCTTACGTTTTTTTAATATTATTCTTATAGCAAAAGTATACAAGAAGAATAAGGAGTGTTATGGAATTTGACGGCAGAAAAATAGTTATCACCCATGTAAATATCAGGCAAAGTATTGTTTTTTTACTTTTTAAATTGATTGCTACAGATTTTTTAGCTGCTTTGGTTGTAATAATATTTTTTTCATCGATTCTTATGCCATTTATTCCAATTGAGGAAAAGATTCGCATAATATCCGTTAACATAGTTTATTTTCTTTTACTCCTGTTTTTAAAAATTGCTCTTGTTGTCTATATAGTTTTGCAATGGCTTAATGAATACTATGAAATTACGGGAGATACAATCAGCCACAGGCGGGGAATAATTTGGAAGAAAGATAACACATATGTGCTGGATAATATAAAGTCAATTGGCATGAAACAAGGTATGATGGGCAGGATTTTTAATTATGGCACTCTTACTCTGTATGACCAAAAGCTGGAACAATATATAATCGTTTATATTATTCATAACCCGGTTAAGTATCTAAGAATATTGGAAAGTTTGGTGCCAAGAACAAACGAAGAGAAAGAGGTTTTAAGAGAGCACATAATAGAACGGACAAATGAGGATTTATAGAATTCCAACAAAATCTATTTTGGGGAAGTGTTTGCGGATGAGTTCCCAGAACTTATCGGAGAGATTGCCTGAAAATTTACCAAATTTGCCTGCTTCCGATTTTCCACAAAGCATATTTTCAAATTTTCTGATTACATTTAATACGTCCTGACCTTTTTTGTTAAATTCTTCTTTAAATTTTTCGGGATCTGACGCATATTTATCGTGGATTATTTTAAACTCATCAAAAAGTTCTTTGTTGTAAGTTAGCATGTCTTTAAAGTATTGCTCGTGTTTGGTCATATATTAATTTTAACATAATTAAAGAGATTTTTTTAGGTCTTATAGTTTGCTTTTGATCCTCTTTTGCACTATAATCTTTGTTTGCAATCGAAATAAAGCCAGATTTATATTTGCTATCTGGATTTTTATTTCTTTTTGCCTTGTATTTACCGTTTCGCGAAGCTATGCCGATACGGGATCGGAATTGTAGCTGCGATATGGTATATTTTGAAATTTTGCACGTTGACAGTTTATTCGCGGAACGTCAAACGTTCCAGCCAAGTTTGACTTGGCGGAAAAAGAGCATGGGCTCTCTTTGTTTATAAGTCGGTAAATATTTATAGATAGAGAGAGCTATGCTCAATTTAAAGGGAGGTTAGCAATGACACTCGAGGAAGCGATTCGAGAAATCAAGGCGAAGATCGAAGTGGGGAAAAAAGAATACCTTGTTTGGGAACCTTCAGACTTCGGTGGCGTCACGATAGGTCTTACGTTCTTAGGGTCCCATCCCCAAATCTCGATCATTGGATGTCGGGCTCTGAGCAGGAAGCAGAAAGGAGAACTATTTGACAGGATACTCGAAGAGTTCAAATATGTCAGCATATCCTGATCGAGTCGGCGGAATGGAAATACGTGGGCGGATTGCCGTCTTCACTATTCATCTTGGGAGGGATAAACCATGCAGGGCAGCAAAATGTTCTTTACGCTTAAGAAAGCGCAAGAAAAGTTCACCAAGTGGGGTGGACGCGAACTCAGGGGGATAAACCCAATCACAGCGGATTTCTCTGCTTTGCTTTGGGAATCAAGAAGAGATAATTTCATTGCGGCATTGATTAACGACGTTGCCTACTGGCTGGATGGTGATCCGACTCTGGAACAACTTAGAGAACTAAACGGGGATCGCCCTATTTCGTTCTGGGAGTTTCCGATGAAGCATTTTCAGGAGGAGTTCGACCTTGACAATTTCCGGTAAATTGGAAGTGGGAGCAATGTTGCTTACCGTTCATCTCTGAAAGGAGAAGAAATGCAGAAGAAAGCTAATATCACTATCCTCAGAAACGACTGGAGGGATTACGGATGTCCGGAATGCGGATTTGCCGGAGTGCAAACCATCTCAAAAACTCTTGACGGCGGAGCCACCAGGCGATGCGGCAACTGCAATCAAGAGTTTACGACCATCAAAAAAGGCCAAGCAACGTCTCATCCGAGACGAGGCCGGCCGGTTTGGCTAACGATCCGCGGAATCTGATCAACGAAAGGCACCGATAAGTGTGATTAATAGATAGAAAATACGACTCGCCTAAGGCGCGTTTTTGCGACGTTCGTCGCTTCTATCTTTAACAATCATTACCCGGTGCCTTTTTTCTATTTGGGGAAAAATCTATATAGAATATATCTACTCCGAAAGTGTATACCATGTGCTGACCCCTGCTCAAAAATAATTGATTTTACCGGTATGTTCACTTTAAAATGAGACACTCCATAGTAAAATATGGATGTGAATCAAATAGCTAAAATAACATTAGCTTTAGAACTTTTTGAACAAGGAATTCCTAAAACTCATATCTCTCAAAAGATTGGAATTGGAAGAGCAACTTTGTATCGTTGGCTCTCCGGAATACAAAACGCGGGAGATCTAGAACTGTTTTTAGATCAGTACCTTTCTTCTAAAAAGGGCCAGAGAGCTAAAAGAAGGATTGACGGATTACTAAAACTTAAAATCTGGAATTTAAGAGATAAATACGACTGTTGTGGTCAAAAGTTACGATACTTTTTAGACGAAGACTATGGAATTAATTTAGGAGTAACCTCCATTTACAAAATTCTCAAAGAGAAATACAAATTAAGAAGTAAGTGGAAGAAAAATCAAAAAAGAGGACATACTCCTAAAGCTCTAAAACCTCAAGAGGTTATTCAAATGGATACGGTTGACTTTGGAGATATATTTGCGTTTACCGGTGTGGATATTTTCTCAAGAGAAGTAGACGTTATGCTTGCACCGGAATTAACAGCAAATTATGGATATTGTTTCCTTAAACAGGCAATGGCAAAACGATTCCATGGCTTTGCGGATACCATTCAAACCGATGGAGGACATGAATTTAAAAGTGATTTTCAAAGACATGTTTTGGAATACACAAATAGGCACAGGATAGCTCATCCCTACAGAAAGAATGAACAGTCGTATATTGAAAGTTTCAATAGGACTCTAAGAAAAGAGTGCCTTGGTTGGGGAAGGTTTAAAAAAGCAGAAATACCCCTGCTTACAAAAGAGATTGAGCAGTATTTGGTATACTATCATGAGAAGCGACCGCATCTTTCGCTTGGAATGAAGCCGCCATTAAAAACAAGAGTGTCTCATATTTAAGTGAAATACTTCAAACTTGACTTTTGGTTTTAAACATTGCTACAGTTAAAGTAATACCTGCCAATGAGCGATAAAAAACAATTGCTGTCTTTGGACGCAATTAAAACTTCTATTATTCAATATTTTAAGGCTTCTTCATTAAAGAAGAAGCTCTTAATTTTTGGTATTTTCTTTTTAATTCTTTTTATTACGTTTCAAGTTAATAATTTTAAAAACAGATCAGGCGAAAAAGATCAAAAACTGCGCGAAGCGAAAACATCTGTTCCTTCCCAAAATATGATTATAGCCTCGGGGAAAGTTCTTGATAGCAGTAAAAATCCTATTGAGGGGGCTTTTGTTTCAATCGAGGGGAAGACAGCTATAACAGATAAAGATGGTGTCTGGAAGGCTGAACTTTTATCAAAACAGATTGGAAGCATTTTAGTTTTGGCAAATGGATATGAAAAAATTAACAAAACTTATTCCGAAAACGAAACGATTACTTTGCAGGAATCTTCTAAAACATCCTCAACGATAACTGTTCTAGATAAAGAGAATAAACCTGTTTCCAATGCTTTTGCTTTGTATCTTGACAGTAATTCATATAAACCAAAGCGGGTTCAAAAAACAAATAATAATGGACAGACGTCATTTACCAATATTCCAAAAGGCAAAGGTGGTTTTTTAGTAATAATGGATGGCTATAAAGCAGGTTGGGTTGTTGCAGATTTAAAAGACAAAGATAAGCTCACGGTTAACTTAGAGAAACAGGATCAAATATCAACAGATATTCAGCAGGCTTCGTCTTCGGCCCAAACACAAGATAAAAATATTGAAATTTACTTCGACCCGTCTTTAAAAGACAAAGTTAAATATTCTGTTGTTTTTAAAATAAAGCAGGATAAGTTATATGAAGAATTAAAAGGGATTTCTTCTTTTGGCAATAATCAATCTTTGAATAATCTAAGCATTTTTTCGTCTGATTCAAAACAATCTTTAATTTCTGTTGACAAAATAAATACGGCAGATAAAGAACAAACAGACTCTCAAATAGTTGTATTCGGAAACAGTTTAAATGATGACAAAATTGTTTCGTCTATTCCTTTAAGCGTTGTTTTAACAAAAGAGTATTTATTAAGTATTACGGATAAGAATAATATTATCTCAACAATTCTTAAGTTGTACTCAAACGAGCAAGCAAGCAAAGAAACACATGTAGTTTTTAAAACGGAAAATCCAAAAACAGACGAAACTGTCGCGCCCTTGCATGACGAGTCATATCTGTCCTATGCAGTGCTTTCTGCAAAACCCGAACAAAAAAGCGACTGGTATGAATATCAAAGCAGAGATTGCCTTGAAGACTTTGATATTCCTCTTTATAAACCTCATGGAAGGGTGGTTTTGGATAGCAGGTATTTTTCGGGTCTTTATGTTATTTGCGAATATGATATAGAAAGAGATAAATCGGAAGTAATTGGGGAGGGGGAAACAAAGGTTGTTACAAACTCTATTATTGGTTGGTATAAAAAAACAATGGAGGAAAACGGCTGGACAGTAACACCGGACAAAGATATTATACAATCAATTATGTCTCCAAGGTCACAGTATATTCCGGCAGAATTTAAAAAATGTGAGCCTGTAGATAAAAAGACCTGGGAGGTTATTGATCTGGTTGTGTATGAAGGTATTGTCCCTGAACGTTATGGGATATTTAAAGAACAACCTGTTTATAAGCTTATGTTTGGGCAGAGGAAATTATTTAGTCCGAGCGGATCTGACCTGGAGTACTATGGTTGCTCTTTGGAGAATCCAACATCAACATCAGTATCAACGCCAATGCCAACGACAAAACCTTTTAGCGTTCCGGCAAATATTCCAAAAACAGGTTGTTTTGACACCGACGGGGGAGAAGAAGCGGGAATACAGGCCGGAGCGAGGAAGGGATTTGATAACCCTTTGGTAAAAGGACGGGTGTATGTAGACGGGAAAGATTATACGGTAATTAACGGGAAGAAAGTAATAAATGAAGATAGCTGTGTTGGAAGCTGGGTAAAAGAATATATATGCTCAAGAAGTTATAGCGGAAAACTTAGCTGGGCAGCTCCTTATACAAGCGCTTGTTCTGGTTATGCTTCCTGTAGGGACGGGGCGTGTGTGAAATGGCCGCCGGCGCCTTTACCAAAGATAATTACAACCGGATGCAGTAATTCGTATGGCGGGTTGTGCGTTGATTGCGAAGCGCCACTCGAAGGTTTTATAAGCTGCCGGGGCAATTCAATTCCCTCCTGTCCAAAAAACGACACATGCGTTTATTATAAACATTTTCAGTTTAATCCAAATACTTTTGAGTGGGAGTTTAAATAATATGGAAACTGCGATTTTTTGGGTTGCCTGGGGGATTATTTCCTTTTGGGCGATTAAGACGTTTTACTTTTCTTATAACAAAGAAAAACTAAAAAGGTTAAGGTTTACTGCTTTGGGCATAAATCTATCGGTTCTTGTTTTATTTTTTCTTCCGTGGCTTCCCGGTTCTAAAGAAATTCCTCAATTGGTTGCAAGCAGGTCAGGCTGGCAACTTTTTACAGAAGGGTATATAGATATTGCTTTATTTTTTATTTTGCTTTTGAGTTCAATAATTTTGTTCTCGACCGCGTCAAACGCGGCTACAGCCACGTCTGACGGGGCTTCGAACAATAAAAG
>Ga0209542_10007703_pt1 | contig 20370 bp, 33 predicted proteins | sample RifCSPhighO2_01_FD_184028 | JGI IMG/M metagenome (GOLD analysis project Ga0209542, IMG submission 184028) | Soil microbial communities from Rifle, Colorado - Rifle CSP2_plank highO2_0.1 (SPAdes) (version 2) | ecosystem: Environmental > Terrestrial > Deep subsurface > Rock core/Sediment ...
ATGGAAGAATGTATCTTGAGAGAATTGCTTCCAAGACTCTTTCGTCTTTTCTAAATCCTGGAATTTGCAGGCCTGAAGAAATTATTTTTTTTGCCTGGGCTCGTGCATCCATACCAGATGTTTTTACCCAGAAAATTGCAAAAACAACAGAGATTCCCATGTAAAATATTAAATGAGTAATTGTCTGGAATATCTGAATTGTTTGTAAATTTCCCCTTATTACAGACTCAAGAAGATTTGAACTGCCAAGCCAATAAGAAAGACCTGAAACTGCCTGTCCTTGAGAGAAAGTGCCTAGTATTGTTCCGTGTCCAACTGCTCCCTCAACAAGACTGCCAAAAAGCTGAATGTTTGCAACAAGAGCTGCTGTAAGAATAACTGGAATATTTGAAGTATAGAAAAATGCTAGAGGCCATTTCATGCTGTAACCTCTTAGTCTATCATATGAAAGAGGAATTTCTACTTTCAGGCTTTGCGCCCAGATTACTGCGGCAAAGATAATCGCGGTAACTGCGATTGTTGCTATCGCAAGAAGCGCTTCTTTTGGAGCTCCGTTTATCACAGCCTGAAGAATTATCAAAACATTTCCTGCACAAGGAGTTCCAGAGAAGTCTGAAAGACAGTTTGCCCCGTTTGCCCCTATAAACTGGAACAATCCATTGAAAATTCTCCATGCAACTCCTGCAACTATAAATATAGAGACTCCTGAGCCAAATCCCCATTTTGAGGTTACCTCGTCCATAAACATTATTGCAAGCCCGCCTAGAATTAACTGAAAGATAACAATGCCTGCAAAACCTGGCTGGGCCTGAAGTCCACCCATTAAGACATAAACCATCGCCTCAAAGAGTATGAAAGCGAGAACTCCTATCTTTTGAATTCCCTGGAAGAATTTCTTTCCTTCTGAAGTTGTTGTGTCTATTTTAAAAATTCCTGAACCTACGAGAAGCTGAAGAATAATAGAGGCCATGACGATTGGACCAATACCAAGAGAGATTATACTTCCAAAATCTGTTCCAAGAATAATTGCAAGATATTCAAACCTTTCAAGAGAGTTTTGCGCTAAGCCGAAAAGGGAGATATTTGCAAGTATAAAGAATGCTGCAAGAACTATAAGAGTCCATTTAAGCTTTACATTAAAGCTTATTTTTTTCTCTTCAGGATGCTTTACCTCGGGCAGATTGTAAATTATGCTTTTTACGTCCATTATATATTAGCATAAAAAAGAAGTTTAAAAAGATTTGCTGATGCAAATCTTTATTTCTTAATCGCTTGTTTTTCTTTCTTTTCTAGTTTCTCTTCTTTATTTTCTGATTTATCTTTTTCTTCTGCTTCAAGAACTATTGAGCCGCCAGCAGCTTTTATCTGCGCTATTGCTGATTTTGAGGCTGCGCTTGCTTTTACCGATATCTTAGCATTTGCACCTGTTCCCGCCAGAAGCTTGTATCCATGAAGATTAAATTCAAACCCTTTTTGAGTTTGTTTTGCAATTCCCTGCTTTATCAGTGAATCAAATCTTTTTATCAAATCGTCCAAATTAATTACTTTTAATTTTGGAGCAACTATTCCTCTTCTTAGAGCTTTATCCCTGCCGAAATATTCCATTCCAAACTGATTAATTATCCAAGACTTTCTCTGGTTTTCAGAGCCGGACATTCCTTTCCCACCCCTGTTTCCTGAACCTTTTGTTCTTTTCCTGTGCCCTCTTCTATGAGTTTGGGAGCCTCTGTATCTTGTGTTTTTCTTTCTTTTATGTATTCTCATTTACAACATCCTCCTGACCAAATCATTTATCGCTTCACCATTGTCACCAAGAACGCCTTTTGGATAGTGTGTCTTTGAGTCTATTCCTTTTCTTGGAGGATGAAGCCTGAAAAATGGCTTTATTCCTGATTTTTCAATTCCATCTTTTAATATTGTCTCTGCTGTCTTCTTTGAATCTATTTTCTTTATTTTATTGTCAAGAGGTTTTGCCCTTTTGGAGATAAGCTCTTCAAGAGTTTTCTCATCTATTTTTCCGTAAGCGACAAAATTTCTTACAGCCTGAAGAAGATTTTTTGTTTCCTGGGTCTCTTTCATTAAAATTGCAGAATATTTCTTTCTCAATCTCATTCTAAACAATGTTTCTTTTGCATCTGGAGGCATCTCAACAAGGCCAGAAATTCTTATTGTCAATATTATTGTTTCATCCTCCCAATTTTCTTAAGAGCGTCAATGCACGCGTTTGCATAATTAAAAACAGTTCTTGTCTGTCCTTTTGTCATGCTGTAAACATCTTCTATTCCGGCTAATCTTAAGATTTTCTTGCATTCGTCTCCAATAACAAGACCTGTTCCTCTTGGAGCTGGAATCAACTTAACTGTTACTGAACTGCATTTTCCTTTAACAACAAATGGAACTGTGTGCGGCTTAGATCCTGGAGCTTCTTTTGTCTCAAATCCTCTTATTACTTTTATTATATTTAATCTTGCACTTCTTAGTGCCTTTGTCCTTGAAGGCAGGGTCTCGTTAGCTTTGCCAATACCTATTCCAACATGGCCATTTTTATCTCCCACAACTGCCATGCATGAGAATGATGTGACGTTGCCTTCCATTGTTTTCTTCTGTGTTTGCCTCCAAGCTCTTCTCTTGCCCCCTCCGAACTTACCTTTTGCCTGCCCTATAGAAAGAAGGTCAGACTCAAGTTTGATTAGATAGTCGACTATTTCCGGCTCAACTATTTTTTTACTTTTTTCAAGAATTTTATCTATGTCTTTTTCTTTTCCCGCCTTTACAAGTTTCCCAAGCTCTGTTTTTGGAACCCAGGAAGCCAGAGCGCTTGCCTGCCTCTCTTTCTCAATCTCATCTCTCGTTTTTCTGGTTGTCGGAACTGGCAACTCTTCTGTTTTTTCAGTGGCCACTATTGCTTTCTCTATCTTCTCCAGTTCTTCAGGAGTTGCTTCAATGAGACCTTTTGGCTTGTTTACTAAAAGTTTTTCTGCCATCTTACAATCCAACCCCCATCATTTGCTTATCATATTTCGAATAAACCCTTATATCTCTTACCCTATTAGGCAAAATGATTGTCTGAGTTTCAGGTATTGGCATTACCATTCTTGTAGATTTTACATAATAAACTTGATACATTCTCAGAGTAGTTTTGTCAAAGTTATTTCTTTCCAACAAAGAGAGTTTGTTAGCAAAATCTCTCCTGCTTAAGATAGATTCCACCAAGCAGCGATGCTGCCCGTATTGAACCACATCCCCTACTTCTGGCTCTCTTAATTCCTGTACTGTGCTTGTGCTGCTTTCTCTTAAATCTATGAATGTCATTTGTTCTCCCCCATTATCTTGTCAAATAGTTTTGAAATCTTTTCGCTTTTAATGCTTTCCATGGCAGGAAGAACTTTTTCATTATGCGGGATTTTCATTCCAGAATCAACTGCACCTTTTAGTGCTGCATAAATTCTTGAATTTTTGACGTTTATATTCATGCCAGAGTCAACGATTGCTTCCTTAATTCCCAATTTAAGAGCGAGTTTTCCTACTATAAATCCTGTAAGATATGCTGCGCCTAAGCTCTTTAAGCTTCCAGATGATTCTGGAGGCAGTCCGCTTGAGAGAAGAATTTTAGATGTTTTTCCAACCAAAATCTTATCCTGCGCAATCTCGCTGCTGACTATCTGCACAATAATATAACGATTTGTCTTTCTAACCACCAGTCTTGGCTTTTCTGATTTAAGCAAGGCTAGTCTTGACTTATAGTCTGTCTTTGCTTCAAGTCTTCTTCGTCTTGGCAGTTTCATACTATAATTTATCTCCCATTAATTTTATTCTTTCCTTCATGTGGCCTTTATCTCTGAAGGAACTTGCCCTTATTTCTTTTCTTAATTTATGAAAGTGCTCTTCTGTTATCTTTTCTGCTTTTCTAAGCTCTGAGAGATAAGCTCTCAACTTTCTTGTCGTAATAATATATTGCCTTTTTTTGTCTATTGCTGGCTGTCTCCTGCTTCCTGCTCTCCTTCTTGTAAGCCTTTTTTCTATCTTTTTTCTGCCTTTTATCTCAGCAATTGAAATTGCACCGCTGGCAAACAGATCCCTTATATCCTGGCGGGTCATTGCTTCTTTTATTTCAGAAAGCCTTGACTTGTTGAAAATTATCCTGCCTTTGCCTGCTCCAAGAACATTGGATGCAAAATCCTTTTTATTTTCCAATTTCATATTACTTATTTCTCCCCAAATTTAAGATTTTGATTTTAAGCTCATCTGCTTTCTTAATAAGCTCAATCTTTTTTCTTGCACCTATTCTTGCAATTATTGCTGCTTCATTTTTTCCCAAAGAGTTAAGTTCTGCAAGATTATGAACAAGCTTTGGCACAAATCCGTTAATCTTTCCTGATTCTATTCTTGGCGATTTAAAGCCAACTGCAGGAACTTTTGAATATCCTCCCCTTCCCAACCTTAGCTTGTTTGATTTTCCTCTAACACGCCTCCATTTGTGAAGCTTTCTTCTGTTCTTTCCAAGCCTTGAAAATCTATTGGTGTCTGGTCTTATGAATTTTGGTCTTTTATGTCCCATTATTTTGCTCCTGCAGGTCTTTCAACTAGAAAAATTCCGTCCTGGAAAATTCTTCTGTCCCTGCTTCTTATTTTTGTTGCTTTCTCAAGATTTGCCGCTGTCTGCCCTGCCAAATCCTTGTTATGAGAAGAAACTGTTATTTTCTGGCCTTTCACTTCAACTTTAACGCCCTGAGGAATTTTTGCAAATCTCGGAGTTTTCTCACCAAGAAAATTAGTTATTACGAATTTATTTCCCTCAACCTTGAGAGTTACAGGAAAATGAACATTGCATGATTCTAACTTGTAAACATGCTCTTTTTCCAAACCAGAAAAAATATTTTTTATATGGGCGATATAAGATTTTATTATCTTGAAGTCATTTTTGTTTCCTTTTTTGCACTCAAGAACTAATTTATTGTCTTTTAATGATGTAACAAGACCTGGAACATCCGTTTTCTTTTCAAGCTCTACGCTACCTTTCTTAAATTTCAGGACTTTATCGCCAATCTCGCATGAAACTCCTGATGGCAGCTCTATTTGTTCTGTTATTTGTCTTTTCATTTTAGTAGAAATAAGCCAGAAGGCTTCCCCCTATGTTTTTTTCCTGAGCAGTATTGTGAGTCATAAGTCCTTGGGAAGTTGAGATAACTATTATTCCAATATCTTTTGCAGGAAGATATCTTTTAACGTATTTTTCTATTTCATCAGCCCCTATAACAAACCTTGGCTTTATAGCCTTGCAAGAATTAAGCTTACCTATCTCGATGTTCAGGATGTTATTCTCTACCCTGTAATTCTTAACATAATCCTTGAGCTTTGCAATTGCCAAGATAGACAACAAAAGCTTTGAGTACCTGCTCACAGAAAGAGCGGTTTTTCCAGCTCTGGCTGCATTAATCATCTTATTCAACGCGTCTGCAATTATATCCTGTGACATTTTAGTTGTATTTCTTGAAGCCAATCTCTTCCGCAATCTCACGGAAGCATTGTCTGCACAAATTTAGATTATATTGGCTTAAATGGGCGCCAAATCTGCCGCATCTCTCACATTTTTTTGTTGCTATGCCCGATTTTCTATCTTTGGGCTTGCAATGCCTTAGAAATTTCTGCATTACAACGGGCTTGCCACGAAGCTGCTTTAATATTTTATTCCAATCGCTTGCTGTCATTTTATTTAAACTTCGTTTTGAAGGCTCCTTTCATGTAATTGATTATCTCATCCTTTGAAACGAACTGTCTCTTTGGAACTTTTCCCCTTTTTATTTTTTTTAATTTTACCCTTAAGCCTGCTCTTGTAAAAACAACTGTTGCATTAAATCCGCGAATGCCTATATCTCTCTGGTATTCCATTCCTGGAATTTCTATGTATTCTTTTACCCCAAATGAAAAATGATTGTCTGAAACCTGTTTGCTTTTTAGCTCATTTGCTATCGCACTCAAAAGCCTCTTAAGAATATCAAGGGCTTCTTTTCCTCTAAGAGTAACTCTTGTGCCAACTTCAAGACCAGGTCGAACATCAAATTCAGGAATTCTTTTTGATGATGCCAGAATCTGTGCTTTCCTTCCGCTTACAATCTCAAGAAGTTTTTTTGCCTTAATCAAATCGTCCCCTGTTGCACCGGCACTAAGAATAACTTTTTCCATTTTAATCTGCCTCATTGGGTTTTCCAGTTTCGCTTCTGTCTTCATAGTAATATTAAATTGCCCAGCCCAAGAACTGAAGAATTCTCCTTGAATTTAACAGATATTTTTCTATCCTGAATATTAACAATTTTCCCGTGCTGACCCTCATATCTCCCAGATATAATAAAAACTTCCCTGCCTTTCTCGGGAGAAATATGTTTTTTTATTTTTCCAGATAAATCAAGATAAACCGAATCTCCAACATTTGCTTTTTTATCCCACAGTATGTTTGTACCGTCGTGAAGATTAAGCTGAATTTTATCTCCAGAAACGAGCCTTTTGCCGATTATTTTGCACAATCTTTCTTTGGAATCTTTTGTTTCTTCAAAAAAAAATTTCCTGGTCGGAGACAATTTTAAAACATAAGTCTTGCCTGCTTCAAAAAGGTTGAACAATTTAATGCTCTCGTTCTGGTCTATGACTTCCCTGCCGTTTATTTTTAGCATTTTTTGAATTATCATCTTCTTTACTTCTTTTTTTGTCTTTGCAAGCTTCAAAATATCCCTTAAAGCGATAATTACAGGAACTGAATTTTCCAAATCAGATGAGGCTCTTGCTATGTATTTTGTTCCTTTTCTTTCTATAGGCAGTCTTGTTGTTGCTTCCTGTCTTGTCTGATGCATTTTATTTTTTCTCCTGTTCCTTGCTGACAACTTCTCTTTGACCTGACTTTCTGCTCAATGCTGCAACCCTCTGCTTGTCGTCGAGATTTAAAACGTGAATCTGAAGAACGCTTGGGTGGAAAAATACATTAACTTTTGAGCCATCTTTCTTTGCTCTTTGCATTCCTTCCAAAATGACTCGAGTATTTTTCAAATCCAGAGAAGTTACTTTGGCCTTTTTCTTCTTGAAGGCGCCTCGCATGATAAGCACTTCATCCCCTTTCCTTAGGGGAAGATTCCTCTTAGCATACTTTTTCCTTAATTCTTTGGACAAATTAGCGCTTAAAAATCTATGCTTTATATGGAGAGGAGCGTTTGCTATGAATTTTCTCTGTTTTCTTGGCTGCGAACTTGAAATCCATTGTGTTGAAAATTTCTGTTTCATTTTAAGCCATTCCCTCTTTAGGATGATAAAAGTCATATTCTATACGTCGTAAAAGTTCGCAATCCCCTTCAAAAATTTTTTCTTCTGGAAAACCAGTTCTTCTTAAGTTATCTATGCTTGTATGATATATATCAAGATGAAGATTAATCTCCTCTACTGTTTTTTCTCTCGTAGTTACAACTGAAGCGGTTTTTTCGATTAATTCTCTGTGAAAATCTTCTGGGCTTATCATAGTACAAACTGCGCTATTTTAGCGACCTGCCCCCATCTTTCCTGAACTTCTCTTGCAACTGGTCCTTTAACTTGTGTTCCTTTTGGATTTCCTTTATCGTCCTTGAGCAAGGCAACTGCATTATCTTCAAAACATACTCTCTCGCCTGTTTTTCTTCTATAGGGTTTTTTCTGCCTTATTATCACTGCATCAAAAAGCTGGCCTTTCATATCTGGCTTTCCAAGCCTGACAGAAACTTTAACCCAGTCAGAAATTTTTGCATACTGATTCCTTCCTCTTCTTGTCTTTCCATGAACAACACCTGTTATTCTTACAATTCTTGCCCCGCTATTATCTGAAGCTACGACTTTGCTTCCGACATTTAATCCTCTTGTTGCCCTTGCAGTGAGTGCTTTCATTATCCAACCTCCCTTGATTGTTCTGACTGTTCACGCCCGATTAGAGTTACCAACCCGCCTCTTTTGCTTAACATAACTCCCGTCAGTTTTTTTCCTATAGAAACCGTTGCGCCCTCGGGAATGTAGTACAAATCTTTCAAACTTTCTATTTCCTTTATATCTGAGTTCATATCAAAAAATGCTTGGCTTAACATAATACTATATGTGCGATAGTTTGGATTTATTTTTCCTATTGACTTTTGATTGCATCTCATTCTGTCTGAAAATACCTCGTCTTCGTCTGGTAAAATTTTATACAAGATTATTTCTTCACGATACATATGCTCATTCATTGCTTGCTCTCCTTTGCCCTGATTTTTTCAAGGACAATAAAGTGAATTATCTTGCTCAAAGGTCTAGTCTCTCTTATCTTTACATAGTCGCCTATATTGATTTCGTTTGCCAGATTATCAGAAAGTCTTGCGTGCAGTCTTGTTTTCTTTTTGTAGAATCTCTCGTATTTTGGCACAAATACCTTTCTCTCAAATTCTATAACAACTCTCTTTGGAAACTTCTTTGTCACAAAGCCTTCAAAAGTTCTTCCTCTTGTTGCAGTTTGAGCTTGATTTGCTGAAGTTCCAACTAAGTTTTTCTCTGACGCTTTTTCCTTTTTTGCTTCCTTTGCCATTTTATTTTCTGTTTTTCTGGAATTTAATCGCTTATCGAGTCTTCTGGAAAGCCCATTTTTACCAGTATGGGCCTTACATGCTTAAGGTGATTTCCCTGCAGCTCAATTACGCCGTCCTTGGCGGTTCCTCCGCAGGCAAGCTCCTCCTTAAGACGCTTGGCGGTTCCCTTGATGTCAAAGTTCTTGTCAAAACCTGACACAAGGGTTGTTATCTTGCCGTATCTTCTTGATACAGTGGATACCTTTATCTTCTGCTCGCCTTTTGCGATTTCCTCAAACACAGAGTCCTCTGTTGGGAGGCCAAATGATGTGTTCTCATCTATATCCATATTTATTTCTTGTTCAACTCCTCCTTGGCGGATTTGTTGAGTGTTATAAGGCGTGAGATTGCCCTTTTAATCTCTTTGGTTTTTGCATTCGTTCTGTTTGCTGTAACTCCAGATTTTACAAGTTCTAATTTTAACTCCTTCATTTTTTCTTCCCTGTCTTTCTGAGGCATTTTTGAAATATCTTTAAATCTTAGGATTGCCATTTTACATTTTTGCCTCCTTTAGCAATTCGTCATACTCTGAATAAAGTGTTTTTATGTTTAATTTATCCCTATTTGTATTAATTACTAACTGCTCTATCTCGGAGTAAACTGCTCCACCACCATCCACAATTTTGTTTAAATCACTCATTTCTTTTCACCCTTGCTTTCTTCCTTTTTTTCAGTTTTCTTTGATTTCTTTGTGGTTTTTTTCTTCTTTGTTTCTTTCTTTTCTTCTTTTTTCTCTTCAAGAGGCGCTCTTATCTTTGCCTTTAAAGAATCATTAATGTCTATCTTGTCGTGAATATGCGCTCCAGGAGGAAGGATACTTACTTTTATTCCCACAACTCCTGGAATTGTAATTGCCTGTGACATCGCCCTATCAACAACTTTTGCAGGTTCTCCTGTCTTTTTCAGATATCCCTCTGCAAATCTCCATGATTTTGCCCTCTCGGCAGGAAGCTTTCCAGACAAGACAATTTCTGCTCCAAGAGCTCCTGCAGCCATTATCTGACCAAGCATCTTGTATGCAATTATTTTAAACTTCAGGGCTCCTTGGCGCTCAAGCAATAATGCTATTTCATCGGCAACAAGCTGAGCATCAAGAATAGGATTTCTTATTTCTTTTATTTCTATATGTGGATTATCCAAATGGAATCTTCTCTTTAAAACTCCAGTAAGCTCGTCTATTTTCTCCCCCCTTCTTCCTATAACAAGACCTGGCTTGCTTGTCGCTATAATTATCTTCTCGCCTACAGGGGTAAATTCTATTGAAACATCGCTTATTCTGCCTTTTCCAAGGGATCTCTTAATATATTCCCTAACTCCGAGCTCTTCTTTCTTGAATGTTACAAATTTTTTCTCTTCCATTGTAAGACACCTACTATTTCTTGCTAACAACTTCCCTTTTAGGAACTTGTCTTAGTATGTAATACCTCCTTTAGAAGTTTATAATATCTTTTGTAATCAAAACGCTCTTTAGGTATTCTATCGTCATGTCCAGACGGAAATAATTTATTTGGCAAAAGAGTAGTTATATAATTACGATATATTATATAATCTGAATCGTATCTAGATATAGTTTGAATGGAAGCCCCTCCACAATATTTTCCACCAATCTTTATAGTATCCTTTCCCACTCCGATTATTAATTCTTTTACCTTGCCCCTATGAATTATATCTCCTACTTTTAATCTTCCTTCTAGATTTTGCACCTCAAATTTTGGTTTCCCTACATATCTAAATATTCTCGGGATAGATTTTTGCTTAGTCATTATTTCTTTTCCTCCTTATTCTGCATATTTCCAAGTTCCTTTGCTTTTAAAATTACATTGGCTCTTTTAAATCGTCCGCCGCCCCTCTTTGAAGGTCTTGACGCAAAACTTGATGAAGCGAAAGTAATTCTTGCTTTATCCAAATCCATTTTATTTGCGATAACATTTCCTTTTAATGTTTTTAAAATTGGTATAAAAAGTTTGGATGCATTTACAGGGTATCTTCCAGACATAATATTTCCTTTTCTGTGGGGTATCTCTCCTGAAAAAGGAATAACTTTCTTAAGTTTTATCACGCTTTCTAAATCTGCTATTGCATTATCAATTGGCTTGTTTTTTATGAAATTGCAGATATATTTACACTGCTTCATGGAAGCATGAAGGTCTAGGCCTTTTGTAATTGCTTCGTCTTTTTTTACGATCTTAACTTCTGGTCTCTTTGTTTCCTTTGTTATCTCCTTAGGCTCGGAAGTGCTTGGTGTTTCTGTAGCGTTATTTTCTTTATGAATTGCCTTAGCATCAACATCTGTTTTTTTCTTCTCTTGTGAAATTATCTTATCTGACCTTTTGGTGACAGGAGCTTCTGTTGCTTTATCTTTTTTAGGAGTTTTCATTTCTTCCTGTTTGTTTTCTGTTTTATCTGCCATGCTACTTCTTCTGCACTCCCGCAGAGCTCTTTGTTGCGCCTATTCCTGGTGCTCCGTGCTGAACTTTCTGCCTTGTCAGTGAAAATTCTCCTAATCTGTGACCTATCATATTATGGGTTATAGTAATATCATTGAATGTCTTTCCATTGTATATTCCAACTTGCATTCCAACAAGCTTTGGAACAACAACTATATCTCTAAGATGAGTTCTGATTTTCTTTTTTCTTGCTATTTTCTTCTCGCATCTTTTTATGAATTTTTCTATTGTCTGAAAATTTCTAAGAATTGACCTTCTGCTCCTTGAAGGAAGATATTTTGCAACTTCTCTTACATCCAAGGACTTAAGAAAATCCAGAGATTTTCCTCTGTAGAAAAGCTCTTTTGACTTTACAACAACTTCGTCGTTTGATTCTTCTACCATTTACTTTGTCCTCCCTGTTCTGCTTGGTCTTATGTGGCCAACTCTTGCACCTGCTGGCGCGTTTCTCTTTGCAATCTTGGATTTAATTCTCTTTCCTCTACCTGAACCAAATGGATGGTCAACTGCGTTCATTTTAACAGCAGATGTTCTTGGCCACAACTTGTTTCTTGCTTTCATCTTATAGAACTTTCTGCCCGCTTTTACAAACGGCTTTAGTATTCTTCCTGAGCCCGCGATAACGCCTATTGTTGCCCTGCAATCTCCGCTGAATGTTACCCCTTGCTTGTTAGGCATGATTACAATAATTTTATTATTTTCAAGTCTTTTTGAAACATTAGCACTTGTTCCGCCTGCCCTTACAAGCTTTCCGCCATCTCCAGGGTTTGCTTCAAGATTATACACGCTTGTTCCTGCAGGAATATCCTTCAGCATCAATATGTTTCCATCCTTAATTTCAAGCCCGCCTACTTTTGTTTTTTGGCCAACAACTGCATTGTTAAATGCAGGAATGTAAAATATTTCTTTCTGGACTTTAATCTTCATCAATGGTGCAGAATGTGCGGCAGAATGCAAAATATTTAATAGCTCTCCCTCGCCTTCCACAGAAGGGTATTTTATTTTATAAATATATGCCTGTTTTCTTACTTGATATGTTAAGCTTCCGTGCCCTCTTGCCTGTGATATAATTGACTTGCCCATTCTTACAATTTTACCTCCACATTTTCTAACAATATATCTATTCCGCAGGCAGTCAACCTCTGCCCGTCATTTTTATTTATTTTGAGCCAGTGTCTAGATGAAATGGGAAAAATAACTCCTTCTTCTGAAAGATGCATATCTCCCTTGCCTATGAGAATAACAGAATCTTCTTCGTAAAATGCTGCAAAATTGTTTGCGTCGCCTGTTGCCTCTCCAATATATCTTGCACTAACTATCTTTTCTTTTGAAGACTGCCTTAGTTTATATCTAAGATTTTTTATTAAATTTGGTCTTTTAAATTCCATTTTAAATCATCCCTAACTTTGTGGCAATATCAATTGCTGGATTTGCCTTATTTAATTTGACGAATGCAAATTTTTTGTTTGCTTTAACAAGAGTTCTAACGCTTGAAACTTTTACAGAAAACAAAGATTCAATTTCTTTCTTTATTTCAGTCTTTGTTACTCTTCTTTCTGTCTCAAACAATAGAGTATTATCTAAGTCTATCATCTTTACTGCTTTTTCCGATGTTATTGGGCGCAAATTCATTGTTTATTCTCCCTGCTCTCCAATTCTTCCAAAGCCTTTTTTGTGTATAGTGTCAATCTGCCAAGGGGATACAAATCTGCAATCTCGAGATTATTTAATTTTCTGACATCAACTCCCTTTAGTTTTATGTTCTCGTCTTTTCCTGAAACCAAAAGCAATCCTGCATTTGATTTGTATTTTCTGCCTCTTGTTTTTCCTTTTCCTGCCCTGACTACTTTGTCTTTGAGCACAAGATAAAACAAATCTCCAAATATTTTTCTCATTGCTTCAAATGCTTCTTTTGTCTTGTTTGGAACTGCTTCTATAACAAAAGGAGCATATTTTATGTCCTTGAGAGAAGAATATCTCCTCAAAATGTAATCTTTGTTTGATGTAGATGCGATAGCTGAAGTCATTGCAAGCTTAATTTCTTTCTTGTTTATTTTTAGGGGAGAATAAACGCCCTTAGGAGGATGAGCTCTTCTTCCGCCTCTTGCAGAAGAAACTTCAGCTCCAACCCAGTAGAATTGTGTTCCTCTTCTCGACATTCTTTTTCTTGGAACTCTTGAAATTCCCTTTCCATAAGCTCCTTTCCATTTGTGTCTTCTATGAGAAATTGTTCCTGAAGCAACGTGCCTCTTTCCAGCTTCTCCATAAGATGAATAGGGCTGGAATTCTTTTTCAGCTTCAAACAGCTTAAGAGCAAGGTCTTCTCTAACTGGAAGATTAAAAATTCCTGGAAGCTCTATCTCTGATTTCTTTTCGCCTTTTGTTGTAAATAGCTGCGCTTTCATAGTTCCAGCTCCACTAGCTCGTATTTTTTCTTTGCCATCGTTTTAGTAGGCCTGAAAGAGGGAGTGAGAAGAATCTGCCTCTTTTGGGGGCCTTGAACAGAACCTTTCAGAAGGATGTATGAAGAATTTATATTTCCGTACTGCTTGAATCCAGATTTTGGATTAATGTTTTTTTCTGAAATTGTTCCTGAGCCTATTACTTTATTGTTATAAATTACTCTTGAGAACATTCCTAATTGTCCTGCCATGGCAACTCTGAATGATGTGTGGGCAGGATGCCATGGACCAAGAGTTCCAGGACGTCTTACTCCTTTCTCTGACTTGTGAGCTTTCAATCCAATTCCCATTCTTTTAACAGGGCCGACAAGGCCTTTGCCTTTTGTCAATCCTCTTGCATCAAGAAGAGAATATTTAAGAAAATCCTTTAGGGAAATTTCTTTTCCTGCCATGGATTTTGCAAATGCCAATTTGTCTTTTGCTTCAACTGCAAGCTCTATCAAATCTGGAGTTTTCTTTATTGAAGTTTGCGAAGGCATTGAATACATAATTAATCTCAAATCATCAAATTCCTTTGGAGCTTCTGAATCAAGATTTTTTGGCTGTCTTGGAGCAAGAATGATTCTCTTTAATTCCTTGTCATTTGAGACAACAACATCTTTCAAAACCTTGTTATTTTTGTAGAATCTGACAGAATATATTTTCATGTTTGGCGTTTCGAGAACAGTTACAGGAATGTAAATTTTCTTTCCCTGCGTCATTGACTTGTCTGTTGAGTCTTTTACAAGCGCTGTTCCCATTCCAACTTTGTAAGCTATGAATCCTAAAATAGAATCTGTTTTTCCGTCGCCCTTTACAACATCCCAGTTAACACTAGGAATTGCCTTTTCTGCCCTTTTTCTAGGCCAATATTGAAGGCTTCCAAATCTTGGATGAGTTCCGCCTGCCATTTTGTTTTGTTATTTTTGATGAATTTTAATTCAAGTTTAATTCAAATATTTTTTAGATATTTGCAAATAAGCATTAATTATTGTATTAACTAATACCTGTAAAATACAGAAATTCTGATTTCTGTCTCTTCAATTCCAGTTGAATAGGCTTGGATTGAAGACTAGGCCAACTTCGCCTTATCCTCCGCACCACCAGAGGACTTTCGTCAATTAGATTCAAATCTAGTTGATTTTGGGGGTTTTTAAACCTTGTTCTGATGAAAATTAAAGGAATAAAAGAAGACTTGTTTTAACTTGTATCCTTTATATGTAAAAATACAATAATCGGCGCAATAATCTATACAGATAACTTCTTAATAATCTCATTTATAATAATCTTTTTCTTTTCATTTGATAAAGAAAAAAGAGTCTTTTTAACCATCTTTTCAGAAATTGTAAAAATATAATTTAGTTTTATAACACTTTCTTTTATAGCTCCTTCCTTTTTTGTCAATGGAATTCCGCCCATCTTTAAATTACTTGTTATTCCAGCTACAACTATATTGCCATACTCTTCAAATAATACTGCTGCAGGTCTTGTTTTAATATCTGGAGAATCTGCAAATTGAATTTCTGTAAGAACAACCTCTCCCAACTTATGCATTTTCCCAAGCCTCGTCTTCCTTATTACTCCATAACTCCTGCATTTTTGGCTGTTGTATTTTGTGCAAAAATTCATCATATTGACTTCTTTTTTTTGTTTCAAGAAAGATTTTTATCATCTTTCTCAATAATTCATTATAAGTTTCTCTGGGGTACTCTTTTGTTTCCTTCAAAAGTTTTACGGTTTCTTTGCTTAAGATAATTGTTGTCTGTGTCATATATAGTTAACTATATATAAACTATATAAATCTTCCTATCATGAAGAAGAGTTTAATTAATACTATAAAATTAACTGAAACATGGAGGTTATTACTCTTATTTTAACTTGTATCCCGTATATGTGAAAAAGTAATAATTGGTTTAATAATATTACTAACTAGAGTAATAATTTTATTGGTAAACAACTAAAGACCCCTCTGTTCTTACATTTTCTTGGCAAATTCTTTTTAATCCTCTAATATCTCTTTCTGCTATTTTATGAGAAAATGCATTTGAATAAATAGTGCCTTCTAATCCATCTGTATAAACAACTATGGCATCTCTCTCGCTCAAATTTCCACTTCCGACTCTTACATATTTCATTGCGTTTGCCTGTCCAGTCAAAACACCAAAAGAGGGATTTTTTGGATTATTTCTGTAATTCATTCTGATTTCTCTTCTAATTTCGGGCATTCTCCAGCCAGCATCTTTTCCGAATTTCTTTCTTATTTGTGGCCAAAAGCATTTGTCATATTTATCGGGTCCTTGATTTTCTGTTCTGAATTTTAATTTTCCATTACTGTCAAAAACAGCAACCCCACAATCGCAGATAAAGCCATAATGGAATTTATTTCCAACAACAACCACTCCTGCAGAGACACAGCCTGCTAAATCATTTGTTACATAATCAGGTTTTGGGATATGAACCTTATTCCATCTTCTTATCTCGCTATTGATATTTCTAAAAACTGCGTTTATGCCCAACTTATTATATTCCCTTAATCTCAAGAAACCTTGAGTAAATGTATCGGCCACAATTTTTGCAGGACTTATTTTAGGATAATTCTGAGCAAATTCTTTCTTTGTCTCTGGCAAAACTTCAGCGGGGTCTCTTGTAACTCCATCTGCAATTGCTAAAATGAGTTTCTTGCTATCAAAAGCAAAAGAATCCTCTATAGGAATGCCTAATTTTCTGTGCTCTTTACTTTCAACATTAAATCCGGATATCATAAAAAAGCTAAAAAAATGTACTTTTTAAATATGCCCTTAAGAAGAATAATCTATACGGGCATATCAACTAAATATAGAGGGTTATTAATCCTGCTCGATTCTTGGGGCAAGGATAAAAGAGAGCATGACATTGCCTGTCGGGAAGTTTATTCTCATTGGATGATTGTCAGAGAAATTGATTGAGACATTGGACGAGATTTTTGCCCCTTTTGTGAATTTGTTGAGATATTCTAGAGAGAATCTTGCAGTGCTGAAATCAGAATGAATTTCTACCTCATCAGATGAGAATTGGGCTCTTGCTGAATTAAGAGGACCTTTTGCTTCAACTGTAAATTTGTTTGGCTCTGCTATAAAAGTGCAGGCATCCGAGACAACAAGGCAGTCTTCTATAACTTCAACAAAAGAATCTGAAGACATTTTTATAACTGATTTGAATTCCCAGACTGGAAGCTCTTTTTCCTCAACGTCAATATCTATAAGTGAAAGTGTAAAATCTCTCTTAATCTTGTCCTGAATGCTTATGTTGAGCAGATTATCCTGCTTTGATATAGTTAAAGAAGAACCAAGCTGGCATCTTCTCAAGACTGCCTTTAAATTCTCAAGGCTTAATCCTAAAATTTCATCGTTTTGCAGTTCAAATTGAGAAAAAAGATCTGAAGGAATCTTAAAGTAAACCATTGCAACATTTGCAGGGTCTATTGCTGTGAGGGACAATCCTTCTTTTGTCACTTTTATCTTTACTTCTGTAACCAGTTCTGAAATGATTGAAATTATGTCTGAAAGAATCTTCGGGCTATCTAATTTTAACTGCATATTTTTAGAGATTGATTTTGAGCTTATAAGGATTGTTATGTTGAATTATTACTATTCTCAAAAGAACAATAATTATTATAAAATAAGCTTGGATGATTCTATTATGGAAGAAAAGAATAAAGAGGAAAATAATAAAATAAAAGAAGAAAGAAGCAAAAAAGAAGAGAGAGTTCGTGCGATAACGAGGATTTATTATTCCAATCCTAGGGTTTTAGAGGCGATGGCAAAATTCTCGCAGGACCGGGAAGTTGTTCCAAGATATTTTGAGAGTTTTGGAAAAAGGCCTGATAAAATACAATATCCTTCTGATATAATGGGGCTTGTCAATAAGGGAGCTACTTCATTCCACGCGTCTGAAGAGATATGGAATGACCCTCTTTTATTAAATTCTGAAATTTCTTCAGAAGAGATGAACAGGCTCAGAAAATCCTGGGATTTGCTTATTGATATAGACTCTCCATATCTTGACCTCTCAAAAGAAGCAGCGAAACTTGTAATTGAAACTCTTGAAAGATATGGGATTAAAAACTATGGATTGAAATATAGTGGTTCAAAAGGGTTTCATATTATCCTGTCTGGAAAAGCTTTCCCAAAAGAGTTTGATGGATTCAAAACAAAAGAGATATTTCCTGAATGGGCAAGAGCAATAACTGAATTTATTTTCAGCGAGATTAAACAAGAATTTAGAAGAAGAGTTGGAAAGTTAATGAGTTTTAAACATCTTGACAAAGAAAACCAGATAAGAATTTACTGCACCCAATGTAAGAATATAGCAGAAAAAGCGGAGATGGCAAAATTAAGATGCTCCATATGCAGTCTTGAAGTTGAAAGAAGAGGGGAGGGGAAAAATAAGTTAAGATGCATGAATGCAAACTGCAGAGGATTATTAGAAATAATTGGAACTAAAGAATATTATTACTGCAAAAACTGTATGGATACAGACAATAATAAACTCTCGCTTTCTTCAAATAAATATCCCGAGCTTTTCAAAGAAATTGAGGGGGAGCTTGCTGATGAATATGCGGAGCTTGACCTTGTTTTGGTAGCTCCTAGGCATTTATTCAGAATGCCTTATTCCCTGCACGAGAAAACCGCTCTTGCAAGCGTTGTCATGACAAAAAACCAGATTGACTCTTTTTCTCCGCAGGATGCAAACCCTCTGAAAGTGAAAATTGTCAATTATCTTCCAGAGAGTGAGGAAGGAGAGGCAAAGAATCTTCTGGCTGCAGCTCTTGAATGGAAAAAAACAGATAGGGAAAGTGAAGAAAAAGTTTATAAAAAATATGAAAACTTTGAGAAAATAGATATAAAGGGAGTTACAGAAGAGATGTTCCCAAAACCAATTAAAAAACTTCTTCTTGGATTGAAAGAGGGAAAGAAAAGAGGTCTGTTTATTCTTATTACATTTTTACGCTCTATTAATTTCCCCCCAGATTATATCAACCAAAAAGCAAGGGAGTGGAATAAATTAAATGAGCCTCCTTTGAGAGAAGGATATTTAAAAAGCCAGATTGACTGGCTATTCAGACAAAAGAGAAACATTCTTCCACCAAATTACAGCAATAAAAACTTTTACAAGGATTTGGGTCTTATTGATGAGACGCCAGAGGCAAAAAACCCTATTTCAGAACTGGTAAAAAGGATAAGAATGAGAAGATAGTTTAATTAATAAAAACATTTTAATATAATATATATGGAAATAATGTAAAATATTTTAATCATTCAGATAAACCTAACTCTCGTTCTCAATATGAAAAAAGAGAAGAAGAAGTTGTTATATTTAAGAAATTCAAGTTAGTTGATGAAGTAGACCCGAGAGATAAATCTAAAATTAAATCATGAGGTTAAGTTGTCTGCCGTAGTTAATCCTTTTATTGAGAACATTTTTAAATAACTAATACATTCAGTTCAGATGGAAAAGAAGGTTGGAATTGCGCTTATTTTTGGCATTTTTTTTGTCCTTGTTCTTGCTAATCCTGCATTTGCTGCTATTAATTTAACCTTGAGCAATAATCCTGATAATGGGGATAATGTTGCAAGGGCATATGCCTGCCTTCAGAATCAGACTTCTGGGAAAAACTTGTCTCTTAAGGAAGCTACATTCAGCTTGTTGGCTATTGGCGGACAGGACATCTTTAACAAAGTTGAATCATATAGAGATTTGAGTTCGTGCTGGCCAAAAGGAGCTTGCACTCTAAAGGAGACAGCGCAGTCATTACTTGCATATAATCGGGTTGGGCAAGAGACATCAAACATTAAAAAATGGATTTTATCTAAAAATATTACAGCAAGCGAGTTGAAATGGCTTCTTGAAATAGACATAACAAATAAAGTTGCCTCAACCTGCACAATAAATGACGGACAGAGAAAAAATACAATAAACATTCTTGAGAATTCCAAAATTCAGGGAAATCCAGGACCTTGCTTCTCAATTGACAACGAAGGATATATGCTAAAAGTTAATCAAAACTGCCTTAGAAATGAATTTGAGATATCGTGCGACCAGGATTTTGTAACTTCTGTATTATACCAGAGAAATTCTGGAGGAACATTGTTTATACTTCCTGAAGCGCACTCTGCTGCATCTCTTGGAAGCACAAAAGAGAGAATAAATGGGGAGTGTTTTGGAACATCAAAGAGTTGCGATTATGAGGGCACGCTGTGGGCAACATTGGCTCTTCAAAAGGCGGGAGTTGATGTTTCGAGATTTGCACCTTATCTTCTAGCACTTGCAGATGACAATACAAGATTTTTCCCAAGTGCATTCTTGTACGTTTTAGTTGGGGGAGATGACCAATATAATTCAATAATCCAGCAACAAAAACAAGGAAAGTTCTGGGAGATGGCTGGGACAAGAGATGGCAGATATTATGACACTAGTTTGGCAATGCTCAGTCTTGCTGACAAGGGCGGAGCTGAAATTGACGCAACAAAGTCTTATCTATTTGACATACAAACAAAAGAAGGATGCTGGAATAATAACAATATAAGAGATAGTGCATTCTTGTTATATTCAGGATGGTCAAAATCTGTTGGGGGGATTGCAGGAGGGTCGGTTGTTGATTGTGAACCAACATTTTCATGCGAAAATAGTTTCTTGTGCACACAATCAAATGGAACAATCGAGTACGATTACTCTTGCCAAACTGCAGGACAATCTTGCTGTTCTGTAAATCTAAAAGAATTATCGTGCGACCAGAAAAATGGGCTATTATGCCCTTCTGACACGCAGTGCAATGGGAGAGTTGAGTCTTCTTCTGATGGCCCTTGCTGTCTAGAAGGAAGCTGCACTCCTGTTCAA
>Ga0209542_10007704_pt1 | contig 20370 bp, 25 predicted proteins | sample RifCSPhighO2_01_FD_184028 | JGI IMG/M metagenome (GOLD analysis project Ga0209542, IMG submission 184028) | Soil microbial communities from Rifle, Colorado - Rifle CSP2_plank highO2_0.1 (SPAdes) (version 2) | ecosystem: Environmental > Terrestrial > Deep subsurface > Rock core/Sediment ...
GTTAATCGGTAATATTTCCGTACCCGGAATTTTTAGTGCCAGCAATTTTTCACCGGTTTCGGGGTTCAAATATTTTTTAATTTCCTCCCAATTACTTGTTTTTTTGGTTTTAGTAAAAAAGTTGTCTTGATCGACAGGTGTAATATTATTGATTTTTTCAAAAGTAGTAGTCGCGTCGGTAATTAAATTTGGATGAATAGCTAAATTATAACCGTTTTTCATCAAGGCGGCCGAAATCAAGGTGCTATCTTTGGTTTCAAAATAAATCGCGCCACGATTAAAATCAGCGCGTTGACTGCCAAGGTACCGCGCTTCGGCTTCGGCTCGATAAGTTACCCCCTCGACAATTTGAAGAAAATAAAGTCGACTGATAAGAGTGACGGCAAAAAATAAAACGGCCAAGAAAAGAATTTTTACCCGAGCCGAATTGCGGCTATTGGATTTCATTTCTCATAGAAACGCTTTTGCCGAGAGCGGCGCCGGCGATAAATTCACTGTTAGTATTTTCGAAACCAAGTTCATAGGCTTTTTCCAGAGTTATTTCATTTTGCAAATTAACATATTCTGTTTCCAATTCACCGACTTTCAATGTGATTTTGTCAATTTCGATGCGAGTGTCGCGGTTTTTTAGAGCGTTTATAATTAACCCTTTGGTGCAAAAAACATAAACACTAGTGAACGAAATTAACAATAAAACGCCAAGCCACAAGGGCCATTTTTTTACTCTATTATTTTTATTTTTTAATACATAATTCATAATACTTATTTTAAATTTTTTCAATAATTCTTAGTTTGGCGCTGCGCGCTCTACTGTTTTTGGCGATTTCTTCAATGGTTGGGGTAAGTGGTTTTTTGGTTAAAATTTTTACAAGTCCTTCTTTGTATTTGTCCCGGAAAAAATTTTTAACGATGCGATCTTCCAAACTATGGAACGAAATTACCGCTAAACGGCCTTTAGGCGCAAGTCGTTGGAAACTTTGGCTTAAACCTTCCGTTAAGGCATTCAATTCATCGTTGACTGCAATTCGAAGGGCTTGAAAAGTTTTGGTGGCAGGATGGATTTTTCCTCGCGGAACGATTTTTGCCACAAGTGCGGCAAGTTGTTGGGCGGTAGTAATCGGTTGATATTTCCTTTCTGACACGATCGCCTCGGCAATTTTTCGCGCTCGGCGTTCTTCGCCGAAGCGCAACAGAATGTCAGTGATTTCTTCCTGATTCCAACTGTTAACGATGCCGGCGGCGGTTGAACGGTAGTCAAGCGGATTTTTATCAAAGGTCATTATCAATGGTTCATTTTTCAAAAAGGAAAAGCCTCGATGCGATTCTTCTAGTTGATTGGAACTCAAACCCAAATCAAAAAGAATTTTGTTCGGTTGTTTTATTCCGGTTTCATCTAAAATTCGATCCAAATTTCGAAAATTACCCACTTTAGATATGCCGCCACAAGGAAATAATTCTTCTTTGACGCGGTTGATGGCGTCCTCGTCTTGATCAATGGCGACAATTTTAATTGATGAACCCAATTGACGACAGATGGCGCCACAATGACCACCGGCGCCGGCCGTGCAGTCAAGAAAAATTTCACCTCTCTTAATCGCTAAACTATCCAACACTTCTTTTAAAAGAACAGGAACATGCATATTAGAGAATCCCCATCTGGCCTAATTTTTCCGCCAAAGCATCGGCCTGATTTTCTACTGCTGTTTTGCGTTCGTTCCAAACTGACTCGTTCCAGATTTCCGCGCGATTCTGAACGCCAATAATTACCACTTTGATGTCGAGTTTGCCCCACTCTTTAAGAAAATTAGGAACTAACACTCGACCGATTGAATCCACTGCCACTTCTACCGCACCACTGAACATAAATCGATTAAAATTGCGATTGTCTGCTTGAAGCATAGAAGAGTCGGAAAGTTTTTCGGCGATTTTTCCCCATTCCTTAATCGTAAAAATTGTGACGGAGTGATCCAAACCGCGAGCCAAAACGACTTTTTTACCCATTTCCTGACGGAATTTTGCTGGCAAAGATAACCGATTTTTATTATCAAGAGAATGTGCGAATTCGCCGATAAGCATATTAAAGAAATTATTAATTTCTAATTATTAATTTCTAATAATTTATCCGATTCCGGTTTTTGAATTAGTTTAATCAGTATTTTTTCTTTTAGAGGAACTTCTAAAAACCACATTTCAAGGGAATAGCTTCCCTTTTCAGACATTACCCGATAATTTCGTTTGACGATTTTCATTTACCTAGATTTACCCCGCCTTGGCAGGATTTACCACTTTTTCCCACTTATCCACAACAATACACCACCAACTGCTGTTAGCGCAAGAAAAGTTATCCACAGGTGGATAACTATCATAAGCTCCATAAGCTTATAGTGGCCTATCTAGATTGAAATTAATATTTATTTTACTTTTATAATTTTATAGCTAACATTACCTTTAGGGGTTTTAACAACAATCGAATCCCCCTTTTTTTTACCGTTAAGTCCTTCGCCTAGGGGTGAATGAATGGAAATTTTACCCCCACCAATATCTGATTCTTCACTGCCAACTATTTGAAAAACCTTAATTTCGTTGTTATCAGTTTTTTCTATCGTTATGGTAGAACCGACACTAATTATTCCGCTAATTTGAGTTTTTTCATCATTTGTCACAATGGCGCCGGTTTTTAAAAGTATCTCTAATTTAGCGATTTTGTTTTCCAAATTTGCTTGTGTCTCGCGCGCTTCATGATATTCGGCGTTTTCCGATAAGTCGCCGAGCGATTTGGCGTATTCCAAACTTTCCGCGATTTCTTTTCTTTTGGTCTTTTTCAAAAAATCCAGCTCTTTAGTTAATTCCTCAAACTTGTCTCTGGTTAAAAATTCTTGTTCATCATTCATGTTTTTGTCTATGAAAAATAATGCCGCTTATCATAGCGGATTTTGGGAAAAATACAACTTACTCCAAATACTCTGAATGGTTGGCAACGAGCCATTCTAAGAGTTGGCGCATTACATAAGCGGCGCCGATGGTGTTGTCGCGTGGTCCGCTTTCCATTATAACCACAAAAGCAAAGCGCGGGTTTTCATAAGGGAAAAAACCCGTTACCCAAGAATTTACGAATTGTTTGGAAAAACCGAGTTCAGCGGTGCCGGTTTTCGCTGCTACCGTTACTCCGGCAATATTCAGTCCCGAAGCGGTGCCAGTCAAAACACCTTGGCGTAACCCTTCCCTCACCACCTGCAGGTCTTCTTTTTTAAATGGTAAAATTTTTTTTTTGGTGTTCCAGGTATTGTCACCAAGTAAAATTGTCGGTTCCATCAATACGTTATCATTGGCAAGGGCGGCCATGGCCCTCAATAATTGAAATGGTGTTACTTGAACGCCATATTGGCCGATGACTGTGTGATAAGTATCACCTATCCGCCAAACACCATCCTCAAAATTTTCTGTTTTCCATTCAGGATTAGGTATAGTACCGGTTAAATTACCAAAAAAAGGATTATCGGAACCGCGGCCGAAACCGAACATTCTTAAATATTTTTCAATACCATTAATGCCAAGACCCGCTTGTTCTTCAAAACCACCTCCGATTTCATAGAAATACACATTAGAAGAAACGGCTAGCGCTTGGCGCATATCTACCCAACCATGGGCTTTCCAATCAACAAAAATTGATTCTTTGGTTTTATCATAAGGATTGGGAATAGCGATAGAGCCGGTACTCAAAATTTTTTTTTCCGGCGTAATGATTTTTTCTGTTAAAGCGGCGGTGGCGATAAAGGGTTTAATGGTTGAACCGGGCGTATAAACACCGCCGATAATACGATTGAGAAAAGGATTACGTTGGTCGTTAAGGATTTTATTAATAGTGTTTTTATCTTCGCCGGCCGTTAGAATATTTTGATTATATTCCGGAAAACTGGTAAGCGCTAAAATTTCTCCGCTTTGAATGTTCATCAACACACCGCCACCGCCGTCAAAATGAACCTCGCCGGCTAAATTTTTGATGAAGTTATAAAACACATTGTTTAATTTGGCGTCAACCGATAATTTCAAATCAACACCATTTACTGGTGGCATGAAAGTGTTTTGAGAAGTGGTTTTTCCGATAACATCTACTTCAACTATCAGTCGACCGGTTTCGCCGGCCAAAGCGCCATTAAAGAATTTTTCTACGCCATCTAACCCTTCAAAATTTTCTTGATAGTAAAAACCAGAGGTATCTTTGGCTGGATATTTTAAATAACCAACCAAATGCGCTAAACCGGAGAGTTGACTGTAACGACGTAAAGATAATTCGCCATCGACACTTTTACCTTCATTCCAAGCCAGTGGCTCGTTGTTTCGATCATAAATTGTGCCTCGTTCCGGAAAAACTAGAAGATGACGCAAACGATTAGTTTCAGCTTTGGCAGTGTAAACGGTGCCATTCGTAATTTGTAAATTCCAAATTTTTCCTATATAAAGTAAGGCGATTATGGTGAAAAAAATTCCCACAGTAATAATCACCCCTCGATTGACGGGTTTTTCTAATCGTCCTTGAAATCTTTCTAGATCAAGGCCGGATAAATTTTTGGAGTCAATGAATATTTCATCTGGTTCAATAATGACATATTTATTTTTTCGCCGAAATAAATTAAACATACAAATAGTTTTTGAGCCGGTGTTTTGACATTGTCGTTGTGATTAAAATAATGACAGCGAGTAAAGTTAAAAAGAAACGGAACCCAAAAAATTTTCCTGACGGTGCGCCATAAAGCAGATCTAAAAAAAATGCCATAAAAAATAATTCGTAAAAATTAGAGAAAACAAAGGCCATTAACATACCAATGAGTAAAAACAGCCACCAAGGTAAAATTAGTGAGATGACACAGAAAACAAAACCAATACCGACTCGAGTTATCATTTTTTTAGAATCATTACAAAACGTAAAGTATTGAGGTTAATTGGCAGGCCGAACAAAATTGTCTGAAATGGATCGTTGGTGCCAGTGTAGATTTTTGAAACAAACCCAAGTAAACGATGATTAATACTTGGTAAGGTAATGGCGTCAGCGATTTCCACGACAATATTTTTAGGTAACCGAATTTCAAAATTACCTCCACCACGGCCGCGGGCCGGCGCTTCGGCGCGTTCAACACCGACCGCCACTTGTGTTTCCTGATCCGGTGTTGAATAAAGTGAAACAACCGCGCTATTTTTAGCAATTGATGAAATTTCGCCGATTATCGAATTTTTATCTACTGCGGCAATGTCTCCGATGGCGATTCCTTTATCACTGCCGATGTCTATTATAAAAGTATCGTAAGGAGAAATCGGTGGCCGGTTTAAAATTGCCGCCAAAACAAATGATTCATTCACATTTCGCCCTCCTAATTCTTTAAATTCTTGATTTTCCACTGCCAGATCCTTTAGCGTCGCTAATGCCAAATTTTTTCTCTCCAATTCGGTTTTTAATATGCTATTTTCTTTCAGTAATTTATTTTTATCAACAAATGGCGCGAACATTGTTTTAAACAAACTGTTAGTCCAATCTCGAGTTTGCCAAAACGGATTTGCTAAAATGATGAGTGAATGACGTAAAAAATTCGGCGGATAAATGTTCAAAACAAACAAAATTATCAACATTAACAAAACAAGAGCGCTTCGCATCAGCGTTTTTCTTTGCCATTTTTTTCTACTTGGCTTGAGGTAAATTGTCATCATTTTTAATCAAGATGTCTTTGTAAAGTTTCAAATTTTCCAAAATTACGCCGGTGCCACGGGCCACCGCAGTTAGTGGATCGTCGGCAACAATAATGGGTATTTTCATCATTTCGCGCAACAACTCGCTCATACCACGGAGCAACGCGCCTCCCCCAACTAAATAAATACCTCGTTGCATTACATCGGAAATCAATTCAGGTGGTGTAGTTTCTAAGACTTCCCGCGCTCCCTCCATGATATTATCGATTGATGGAGTGATGGCAGTGCGAATATCGGTATCAGTAATAACTACTTCGCGTGGTAAGCCGGTAACTAAATCGCGACCTTTTACCACTGTTTCAGTAACCTCTCGCGGTAAAGCTGAACCAATTGTTATTTTCGCATTTTCGGCGGTTTTTTCTCCGATTAAAATTTTGAATTCATTGCGAATATAAGTAATGATATCATTGTTTAATCGGTCGCCGGCGATTTTAATATTTTTAGAACGGACGATGCCGCCCAGAGCAATTACAGCAACATTGGTAGTGCCACCACCGATATCTATTATCATTGTGCCAATCGGTTCAAAAATCGGCAAGCGAATGCCAATCGCCGCCGCCATTGGTTCTTCCACAATATGAACTTCTCGCGCGCCGCTGTTCAAAGTGGCGTCTCTGACAGCTCGGGTTTCAACATTGGTTATATCCGAAGGCACACCGACAACCACTCGCGGCCCCAAGATTTTTCTTTTTTCTTCTTGAGCTCGATTTACTAAATAAGCAATCATTTCTTCAGCCACTTCATAATCAGAAATTACTCCATCAACAACTGGTCGTACCGCAATGATGTGGCCGGGTGTGCGACCAAGCATTTGCTTAGCGGCGGCACCGACTGCCACAACCTGACCAGTTTTTTGATTAACCGCCACTACCGATGGTTCGTTAACAATAATTCCCTTACCACGCACATAAACCAAAGTATTAGCCGTACCCAAATCAATACCGATATCGTTGGATAAAAATCGGCTGGTTTTCTCATAATATTTTCTGAACGCTTTCTTAATCACCTTTTTTGGTTAATTGATCTTCGGTAATCAGGGAAATTTTTCCGGAGGCGCGATTTTTGATTTCTATCTTATTTTCCTTAAGTGTCTTTTCGCTGATGACGGCGCGCAGAGGAATGCCGAGCAAGTCGGCGTTGGCGAATTTTTCACCGGCCCGTAAATCGCGGTCGTCAAACAAAACATCAATCCCCTTTTTTAAAAGTTTGTCGTAAAGTTTTTCGCTGGCGGTTCGGACTTTACCATTTTCATCAAAAATGGCGATTAAATGAATTTGAAATGGCGCCACGGTTTTTGGCCAGACTAAACCATTATCATCAGCCAAAACTTCCACAATAGTGCCCATCAGCCGTCCCGGACCGATACCGTAACTACCCATCACCACTATTTTTTTTTCGCCTTTTTCATTAAGATAATTTAAGCCAAAAGCTTCGGAAAATCGCGTTCCCAAAGAGAAAATGTTACCCACTTCTACCGCTCGTTTTTCGGTTAGGTTTTTTTCGCCACATTCCGGGCAGGTATTTTGTTCGGCGAAGATTTCTTTGTTCACCGCCACCTTACATTTTTCGCAAAGATAAATGGTATCTTCGCCGGCATCGGTGGCCGTTTGGAATTCGTGGGAGTATTTACTAAACGAGCCGCCGGAGGCATAAGTCAAATAGGTTTGGCCACCGATGCCGGCTTCGGCAAAAATATTTTGGTAGGCCTTTTTTGCTTTCTCGTAAAAAAATTCGTGTTCTTTTTGGTCACGGGAAAAAGAATACAAATCTTTCATTAGGAACTCGCGGCCACGGATGATGCCACTGCGGGCACGGGGTTCGTTGCGAAATTTTGTTTGGAATTGATAAACAAAGCGTGGTAGATCGCGAAAAGAACTGATGTGATTTTTCATCAAATTGGTCAGTGGTTCTTCGTGGGTAAAAGCTAATCCCGCTTCGCCGGCGGTTTTGATTTTTGTTTTGAACCAATTTTCAAAGGTTTCGTCGCTCCAACGGCCGGTTTTTTTCCAAATCTCCGGATCTTGCAAAGCCGACAGAAACACTTCCTGTCCGCCGAGAGTGCTCATTTCGCGGCGAATGATTTCCATGATTTTGTTTAGGACGCGCAAACCCAGCGGCAGGTAAGAATATACCCCCGCCATTTCTTTGTGAATATAACCAGCACGAACTAATAGCTTGGCATTTTTCGCTTCTTCACCCGTCGGTGCCTCTTTTCGAGTTTTTGTAAAAAGTTCGCTTTGTCTCATAAAATTATTCAAGCGGTTTCTTTTTCATATATTTGCTCTTCAATTTTAGCGAGAGCGTCGTCCGAGTTTTTTTTGTATAGTTCAATCAATTCAGGATGCGCCTCGACCAACTCTCTGAATTTACTGGAGTTTGTTTGATTATTCATGTCAACCCACCGAAAAACGATTCCATCCAACTCTTTCTTGGCCGCATCTTTTGGCAGACCAAAAAATCTTTTGGCAAGTTCAACCTGCATATCCATAGTTAGTTTAAAATTTTCAGCTTTGTAACTCTCGAAACTCATGTTCGAATATTACCTTTGTTATTTAGTAAAAACAAGATTACCGGCAAGAAAGTAAAGAACCACCACTAAGGCTAATGTTACCGCAATCCATTTGGCTTTGGTCATATTTTTATTTTTATTTTTTAAAATTTTCGGACCATCTCTATCTTATCAGACAACAGTAAGTTACGGCAATCATTTGCAAAATTTCTGTAAGACTATTAAGATGATTGCCATGAATACAAATAATTCTGAGGAAAAGTTCATTGAACCATTAGTCAAACCTTTATCTGCCAATGAAGTGACCTTGGAAACTAAAACCCGTATTTCCAGAATTCAAGAAGAATTTACTAGAGGTTTCGAACTTTTGAAAAAATATCCCAAATCGGTTTCTTTTTTTGGTTCCTCTCTTTTTAAAGAAGATAACGAATATTATCAAAAAGCTCGGCATTTAGCGGCGCAATTTGCCAAACTTGGTTATGCCGTTATTACCGGAGCGGGCGGTGGTATTATGGAGGCGGCCAATCGCGGTGCCTTTGAGGCTGGAGGCCAATCGGTCGGTTTGAATATAAAATTACCAGAAACCCAGCTTCTCAACAAATATTTAACCGATTCAACTGAGTTCCGTTATTTTTTCAGCCGCAAGACAGTGTTATCTTTTGCCGCTGAAGCCTATCTTTTTTTTCCGGGCGGGTTTGGCACGCTAGATGAATTTTTTGAAATATTGGAATTATTACACACCAAAAAAATCTTTCCGGTGCCCTTGATTTTGGTTGGTGGTGATTATTGGAACAAACTAGATGATTTTATCCGCGAAGAAGTTTTCAAAAGGCATCGGGCTATTGAAGAAAAAGATATGGCGATTTATCAGATCGTAGATGATGAAAGCGCGATAATTAAATTAGTCACGGAATTACCCGCTACCGCCGGTTTATCTAGAAATATCGGCCGTTAAACGGACAAGGCAAACAAAAGGAATAAAACAATGAAAGAAATACCGATGGTGATATTTATTATCGCGCCTAGGGCTACGCCAATGATACTGCCAGTAGCCGACTTGAGAGCTTGTTGTTTGTTTTTATTAAGATAAATTTCTGAAATAAAAACTGCTAAAAATAAGCCCAGAAAACTGCCTAGTGGAGGTAAAATAAGAAAACCCAACGTTAATCCAACGATGCCGGCAGAGATGGATTTTTTTGAAGCTCCGCCTAAATAAGCGCCTAAAGCACCAGATAAAAAATCTACCAAGAAAGCCACTATGGTCATAATGCCTAAAATCAACAATTCTTGACCAGATAGCAAATTTTGGGAATTGAAAAGTAGACCATAAACTAATGCTAATGACATCATATAGCCGAGAGACGGCATAATCGGTACAAAAGTAAAAACCAAACCCGGTAGCATCAAAAAAGAAAAAATAATAACAACAGTTTGATCAATCATTTTATAATTTTAGCATTAAATTATTAGAAATAACAGTTATCAAATAAATTTGTACATAATAATAAAAACCACCAAGCTTTCGGAGCTCAGTGATTAAGATTATATCTACACGGCGGAAATTTAACCGCCTGGTCCCGGATCGCCGTTCTTGTCGGCATCAAAAACTCCATACCAAATTGTTTCCCTGGGTTCTTCTTGGTGATCCGTATCCCAAGGTGATGGTATAACTCCTTCAGGCAATGGCAACGGTTGGAATTTCGGTGAATCCATCCTTTGGCCGACAATCCCTTCAATTAGTTGTAATGACACAGGAACGCTGGTTGATTCTTGTTCAAACACCTGCAATAGATCCTTTATTGCCCGTTTGACTTTAGGGTCGTTTTTGTTACCAACACTTAAAACAGTTTCGATTAATTGGTTGATAGAATTTTCGATTTTCATGTTTGAAGAGTTCTTCTAGTGTTTTAGATTACGCTTATTTTAAATTTTGTAAAGGTTAAAAAAAGAAACGAGCCACCGTCATGGTGACTCGCTCCGGCTTAAGTGAGGAAGCCGGTTGACCACACACATAAGTGTGATCAGCTAGGTTCAGAATCTTGAGGTGGGTGTGAGAAGAAATAAACTAGTATTTCTCCTGGCGGGATCTAAACTAACTTATCACAAGTTTAATAAGAATAGCAATCAATTCAATATATTGACAAAACAGAAATTTGTCCTATAATGTCGTTTAGCTATGCATAGATACCGAGTGACAAGGTGGAGGCAAAAACACCAACAAAAGGATTTGTTCAACATTTCGCCTCCCGGTTTGAAAGAAATCTGGGAGACTTGGGAAAATCGGTGGCCAAAAATTATATTGTTTTCAATTTGTATCTCTATTGTGGGTGTCTTGTTTATTTGGGACATCACTAATCGTGATAAAATTTTGAAGCAAAAGGCGCCGGTCTACCGGCGCCTGACCATTGAATCTCAAGGAAAATGATTGCAAAAACGCCACGAAAAGGATTTTCGCGGCGTTTTTTATTTACTTGATTTATTTAAGCAAAATTTCTATCGTACTTGAGGCCTTAAGCTGTTGAATAAAATCCGTAATAAGTTGCTGTTGTTTTATTTGGATGATTTGATTTTCGACTTGGCTACGGACCTGATCCAGCGGTGGAATATTCTTATCATTGAGAACGGCTTGATTGTAAAGTGTTGTCACTTCTTCTTTTGTGGCTATCGCCGAACTTAAGTCAATATGAGCCAACAGATATTGTCGGATAATGTTATCTCTAATCAAAAATTCTTTGAAAGTGTTTTCGGTTTGCCCTTGATCGGTAAGTGCTTTTTGGAATGCGGTTTCATCAGGAAACTGAGATTTATTTTGGCTGAACATTGTGTCAACTGCTTTCTCGTCGGCCTTGATACCTTCTTTCTCGGCAGCCTGTAAAAGCAAAGTTTCTGTGACAAGGTTGTCTAATGTTTGATTTTTAATCTCGGCTTGCGCTTCAGTAGTGGTCGCTGATTGTCCTTGGAAAGTAATACTGGCCGCAAGCTGGGCATAACGTTCATCATAGACCAAACGCATTATTTTCTGACCGTTTACCACGGCAACCGATTTACCGCTAATTACACCCGGTTTCATTAAGAAATATCCAACAGCAATGATGGCCGCTACAATCACGATAAATACAACAAGCTTGAAAAATGATAAGCCGGAACGTTTCCTCGTTGTTTCTTGTTGGTTCCCCATTATTTCTTCAGACATATTTTTTATTTAATTATTAATTTATAATATTTAAACACTTATTGTGTTAGCTTAACGCATTATATTATATCTAGCAAGGGTGCCTAATAGCTCACAAAATAACAATCACTTGAACAATCCGAGGAATTTCACCGGGTCAATGGAAATACCTCCAATTTTAACACTTAGATGAAGATGAGGGGTTTCGGCATAACCGGTTTGACCGGAAAGAGCGATCAGCTGACCTTGGCTAACTAGTTCTCCTTCATTTACATAAATTTTTGAAAGATGCATATAGAAAGTCATCAAACCAAGACCGTGATCAATGACCACTGTTTTGCCGTAATTTCGAAAAGTTCTAACTAATCGAACGATGCCACGACCCATTGCTTTAACCGGTGTGCTTTCTTTCGCGCGAAAATCAACGCCTTTGTGAGCAACAGAATAATTACCGGTAATTCTTGTATAGCCGTAAGAATCGGTTACAACAGGATTTATCAGCGGATATTTAAATTCTTCAGGCCATAATTTTTTACTGATTGAACGGAGATTGTTGATGACATCATTCTCGGAAGCCAAGCTGGAGATTAAAGTTTTTTGGCTGGCTGGCGTATTTCCTCCCAGTTTTTCCGGAATACCGAGCGGTTCCTCAAGTTTTTCTCGGGCTTTGACGGTGATAATTTTTTCAAAATTTTTGCCGTTCTCTAACTTGACCGAAATTTTGTAATCGCTGGGTTTTTTATTCAAATCAACACCGATCAAGGCAGTTGGTTTACCTTGATGAGTAAAAAACCAAAGCGGTTTTCCATCAAAGAAAATTTTTTGGATATCAGCGATACTGCCGACGTTTTCCACAATTATCAAAAGCGGATCGCCTTGAATTATGGGATTGGCGTTTACTGAAATTGTTGCTGTTTCAGCAAATGTCGAACTGATTGGCAGAATAATTATTGTCAGAAACAATAACTTCAACAGCCGAAAAAATTTCTTTCTCATATAATAATTTGAAACGATAACATTATTGCTTTGATACCGGCTAAATTTTTATCCCATTCAATGGTCCCGTGAGTTTTTAGTTCAACGGTGATGGCGGGAATGTTGATGGACGCCAGCCATCCTTCGGCATCGCCGGTTACTTCATAACTATCAAATGATTTGACTGCTGGATAACCGGATGCCGTTGAATAAGCATTCATAATGTCTAAGGTTTTAGGAAGAATTCCCACTTTACATTCCGAAGCATAAACGGCGTTGGCTTGACTGTGCCAAAAGATAACCGCCTCTGGATTATTTTCCAAAACAAAATTTCTGAGAGCCAAAGACTCCGGCTCGGAAAAGGGTTTTGTTCCAGCACTCACAATCTCCCCCTTCCATACTCCTTCCGATTTCCACTTGCAATCAAAATTGCGATTAAGATCTACTTTATGGGCATTAAATCGGCCGGATATTAACGTGTTTTGCGATGTTGACACATCCTCCACGGCAAAACGACTTTCTTTACCAACCACTGCGAATACCCCATCGGGATTAATCGATGGAATTACCGTAACAGTCAGGTTTTTGGGAACAGCATTTGGATTTTCTTTCAGATAATCCATAAATTTGTAAGCCAGGAGTACGCTATTCCATTCATAGCCACCATGCATACCGCCAACAAACAAGATCTGTTTTTCGCCGGTTCCGTAGTTATAGGCGGTAATGTCCCGCCCTTCCACAGATGTGCCGATTACTTTTTGTTTTGGCCAAAAATCTTTCAAATTTTCTGCCGGTGGAATTTCTGAAGTTTTTTTAGACCAATTAACAAACGTGAACAAACTGATACCGAGCGCGGCAAAAACAATAACAGTGACAATTGTCGGTTTCGTGAAAAGAGAGCGCATTATTTGGCGTAGTATTTTAACAATGCGCCAATAGCCGCTTTATTTTTAGCCCATTCGGTATCCGTATGATTAGAGAGAAGAACGCTGATTGCGGCGATATCATTTTTAGCGAGCCAATTGACCATATCGCCGGTGATTTCATAGAAATCAAAATTTTCGTAGGCTTTATATCCCGAGACATCCGCGTAAGTTTTTGTTAAAGCGCGTGTTCCCGTGGAAATACCATTATGGCAATTTGACGCGTATACCCCACCGGCGGCGCTATACCAAACAACAACGGCGGTCGGATGATTTTTTTCTATATAATTTTTCAACGCTTGACTCTCTGGTTCGGAAAACGCACCGCTCCCGCCGCTTACAGTTTTATTTTGCCAGGTGCCGGCAGCTTGCCAATCACAATCAAAATTTCGATTAAGATCTACGTTGTGGCTATTGAATCGCGCAGAAGTTAAGAGTGCGGAGTTGGAAGAAATATTAGATGGTGAGAAACTGGCCGTCGTGGATGCTCCTATCTTCGCCAAACCATCGGGGTTCAATACCGGAATGACTGTCACTCGGACGTTTGCGGGAATAGTACTGGACGCTTTTTCTAAATAATCCATCGTCTCATAGGCCACGAGAGCCGTGTTCCAAGAATAACCGCCATGGATGCCGCCGATCAACAGAATTTCTGTGTTGCCGGTGCCGTAGTGATAAGCAATTATGTCTCGTTTTTCAACAGATGTGCCAATAATGGTTTTACTCTTATCTACTAATTGTGTTTCTCCCGTTTCAGTCGTAGTGGCTGTTAAGTTCTGATCTTGTTTTAAGTCCAGATCACTTGAACTCGGTGAATTTTGGATCAGTAAATAGACACCAAGACCAACAACAATAATAACTAAAAATATAATTATGGTGTTTTTCATAGTAAATTTAATATAACATAATTTTGTCTCAATCAAAAATATTGACTAGATAGACATCAATGTCACGTTGGTCCATATCGTAGTAATTTTTATTTTGATCGTGTAAATATGTAGCGAGCTTTACGCCGACAAAACGCCAGTGCCACGGTTCATAGGTGTAGTAACTATTACCTTTTGGATAAGAAAGTTCAAAACCAAACTTGTAAGCATTTTGTATCAGCCAGCGAAAAGCTGTCGTGTTATCAAAAGTATTATTAAGCTCGCCGTTAAGTCCTCCCATGATAAAATCCGTTGCTGTTCCAAGTTGATGTTCCGAGTAACCTTGATCGGCAGCGAACGAATTAGCCGTTCCAGCACCGTAAGTGAAAGTGTAAACGGATTTGAGAGTTTGTTGTTCAGCAAAGGAGCGAAAACCAGATTTTATATAAAGTGGTATGTTGTCGTTTTTTGCTACTAGCAGCAACTTTTGCAAGAAAGACCAAGCTTCGGTCAAAAATTGCTCTTGCTTAGTATTGCTGTAAACATATTCCTGCGGAATCTGGGTCAAATGGGCTGGCGTATAGTTTTCATTAAGAAAATAGACTTTGGAATATTTTTTTAAAAGTTCGGGATCGGTGGCAGAAAGCTTTTGGAGTGTATTGACCTTGCCGGAAATAGAGCCGACGGTTTGTTCAACTCCCCCAACCTGTGTTTTGACCGATTCTACATTTTGTTGAGTACTGGAAAGCGTGTTGGAAAGTCCGATGGTTTGCGAACGCAGGTCCGTAAGATTCCGCGAGAGTTCATCGGTGTTTCGCGATAGTGCCACAGTCGTGGACGCTAAATTCGTTGTAAGAATTTCCACATTTTTCGTTAATGAAGAAATTTTCAAAAAGGTATAAACAAAAAAACCGCCCAATACAATAAAAACGATGACAGCTGGAATGATGTTCGGTAGATAATTTTTAATATCCTTGAATTTCATGTGCTAAATTATATCACGAAGATTCTTTTGGATAAAGGGTCTCTAAAAATAACAGATTTCCCTAACATTGACAAGCTATATTTTTTATGCTAATCTCTTAGGAGGCTAGAGCACCAACTCAACAGGAACGAAGATGAATACGAAATACACTAAACCAATCAAAAGAAAGGAAAAGTGAAATTAGTAATCTGTCTCTGTCTCTGTGTGGCCGTCGTACCGCTCGCAAGGGCGGGCGGAGGAGTGGTGGTTCCCGAAAAACTCGTACGAGCACTCATCGTGGTGGAATCCGCTGGCAATAACAACGCCATAGGAGACCGCCATTTAGCCGAAAAGGCCTATGGGTGTCTGCAGATACGACAGCCGTGTCTAACGGACGTCAACGGGCGATTCGGAAAAAGCTATCGCCCCGAAGACTGTCTTGGCAACCGAGCCCTCTCCGTTTGGGTGTGCAAGAGCTACATCGCGCTCTACGCAACTCCAAAACGGCTGGGACGTATGCCGACCGCCGAAAACATGGCGCGCATTTGGAATGGAGGACCAAATGGCTGGAAAAATCCGAGAACGGATAAGTACTGGCACAAGGTCCTACGGGAAATCCAGAGGCATCGGGAACAATAGAGGATTTGGACTGGGCCGCCACGCAAGATGCGTAGCGGCCCAAAATTTTATCTTGTTTTCAGTAGATCTTAATCTTTTTTATGAGCTCTTAAAAACGTATATTGTTTTTTTGTAGTTTGTGCTAGTATCTCTCTCGGAATTGCATACAACAATCAATGAAAAAGGTGGAAAGTGAATGAAGTGAATCTTGATGATAAGCGTAGAATTCGCATGGGTATTCATGCTGGTGTAATCGCAGCCAGAGCCAAACGTGACAAACGCGAATCGGTTCAGATATCCCCAGAACTTCGAGCCAACCTCAACCAAACAAAAGAACAAAGGGATACAACAGATGATTCTTGTTATGATCAATATATATCAAAAATCAGGAATATTTCGGTGTTAGAAAAAACTGATCTTTTGGAGTTGGCGCAAAGAGCTCTCACTGGCGATCAATCAGCAAGAAATGAATTGATTGAACGTAATCTTAAATTTGTCGTTTCAATTGCCCATAGATATAAGGGCAGAGGTCTCCCGCTTTCGGATTTAATTTCCGAAGGAAATGTCGGGCTTATAAAAGCTGTTGATAAATTTGATCCGACAAAAGGATCCAGTCTAGTCAATTACGCTTCATGGTGGATACATCAACATATCAAGCGGGCTCTCATCTACCAACGAAGTTCGGTCAATTTGACTAGTCACGGCCAAGACTTGCAGAGAAAAATATTCTACGCCGAAGAAGAACTGGTTTGTTCTTTGGGACGAGCGCCGACAGATAAAGAAATCTCAAGAAAAAGCGGAGTAAGTTTAGAATGGATTAAATGCTTGTCTAAAGGATATGGCCTGTCTGTAGTCTCATTGGACTCGCCGATAAATGGCGAAGCTAATTCCAAAACATACAGTGAAATATTGGAAGATGGGCAAGCTTCTGATCCAAGTTCAGCGATTGAAAGAGAAACACTTCTAAAGGCCATTGATGAAGCGCTGAAATCGTTGCCATCACGAGAAAAGAAAGTGTTGGCAATGCATTTTGGTCTTCAAGGATATCAAATCCACACTTTGGATGCGATTGGTAAAAAGTTGGGCGGACTGACAAGAGAAAGAATCCGTCAAATAAAGAATCTTGCGCTTCAAAAATTAAGACGCAAGAAAACACTGAAGCTTCTCGAGGGCAACCTTGATGGAGTTAGCAATATTTAAGCCGCGAGATTGATGCTCGCGGCTTAATTTATTTTCTTTTTCAAAAATTCAAAATCCAAAAAGTGAAATTTGAAATAACGGGTGCTTCTGTATCACCGCTGAAAGAAAAGGCCATGAGCTTCGTCTTAATCATTGGAGCCTGATATAGTGGATCTTAGTTTGGCAATAAGATATATTTGTGTAAAATATATAGATTATAAGTGTTTATAAAAAATTATTAGTTAATTTGCGTTAAAGCAAAGAAAATATTATGAAAAAAAATATAATGTTTGTTGTGTTTAGTTCCATAACCGCTCTTCTTTTATTAATTGGGGGAGGTGTTGCTGATGCTGAAATCATAAACGTATCTGGCAAATTGCTTCAAAATAACGAAACTGATCTTGATTTTGTTAAGACAGAAGTTGAAGTGGAGAATGAAGTTGAACTTGGAGCCAAAGGAAGCAGTGGCAAGAGCGATTCTCTTAACGCGGGGATAAAATCGGAATTGGAAGTAAATTCTTCGGCGAGAATAGGCACGACTAGCGATGATAAAGAGACGGGCAATCTAGTCAGTATTAAGGCCAGAGAACTTCGCGGCTGGGATGAGGAAAAGAAGGAAGAATTTATGCTTACGGTGAAATCGTGGGCAGAAGTTAAATCTGGCCAAGATTTGGAAAATTTCGCGAGAGGAATTATACTTCGGGACGAAAATGTTCAGGAAGTTGAAACTGAAACGAAGGGAATAAAGGTTACATATAAATTCCCTGCAAAATTCTTAGGAATTTTTAATTCGACCTTGTCAACCGAAGTCGAGGTGGATTTGGAAACGCGCGTCAAGGTTAACTTCCCTTGGTATCGATTTCTTTATCGAGTATCATCTGAAGTGTCAGAAGCAAACCTTGAAACTTCAGTGGAAACCGAATTAGAAAATGACAGCTCTGTGGCAATTCAAACCGAAACGCAAGAAAATCTTCAGGCTCAAGCTCGTCTATTTCAGACAATCTCTAATGTCCTAAAGATAAAACACGACACTGTCATAAAAAATTAGATAGTAATATGATAAAATAGCGGGGTGGGTGTACACATCAAAAATAACCTCAAACAGCTCGGGTTCATACTCCTCATTGTTCTGCTTGGGACAATAATTGATTACGCGGTGCATTCGAGCAGTCAAAGATTCTTCGTGCTGTTAGAATATTACCCGAATAAAATCATATTCGGTACCTTTTGGGGATTCGTTTCATTCAAAATACTTCGGCGCTGGATCAAGACTCCGATGGCGCTTGCCGTTTCAATGTGCGCGTTTGTTTCAATCGTGCTTCAGACAAAATATTTCTTGCAAGGATACGCTGTTGATTTCGTGATTCTTTTCATGTTTCTTCATTTTGGAATGTTTATTCTGCCGGCGGTGCCGATATTCAGAAAATTCTGGCCGGTGTTTGAACCAAAGACTGCGAACCCTAAGGGAGAAGGAGGGGCGGACACTGTGGTGTGATGGTGAGATACCGAAAAGAAAAATAGTGGTGTTCAACTTGTACACATATTGGAACGAATAGAGGAAATGGAATAAAATGTAAGCGGAGAAAGGTACACTATGAACAACGAAAGAAACGACAGAGAGACTGCCCGGCCCCAACGCCAGTCTGACGAAAACAGGTCCGAAACATCAAGACCGCCACCCCATCCGCCGATACAACCAAAGAAAGAAATTGGGAGGACAACATTACCTCTCCGTCTCAAACCGACCAGAACCTAAACGCGATGCCCTCGCTTTACCGGCGCACAGCCTGCTGTGTGCCGATTTCTTTTGTTTCAACCTCCAAACTTTCCAAATGAGAGTAGATGCTCTACACTGATGAAATACTGCTGAAATTGAAGGCCACACAAAAGCAAATTTTAAGTAATCAGGCCGAGTCACATTTTTCTGCTGTCGTAGGCCCAGTGTAAAACAGCCTGTCTTTGAGCGGGACGGCAGGTTAAATCTTTCGGTCGGCAATTCTTTCTGATCTGCGATATATGACGGCTGATTGCTTTCCACCGCTTGATCTGCCGTTCGTCTTCAGCAGGAAGTCGTCTACCCATATAGTATCGGCAATACCACTGGAACCAACCTCGAGGATCGTGCTCTTCATTGATCCATCCTTTTTCTTGCCACACTTTAAGCGGCTGGCTAGCATGTTTATGAAAAAAATTCAGCGTATCGTCATGATGTTCAGGTGAAAGCTTGGTACGGATAAACCAACTTTTTGGAAACTCTTTCTTGCAGTCAGTTATATACTTGCCGCCAAAAACACCGAGCGCAAGCATCTCTTTTGGTGTAAGCTCTGGTTTGAAATCCGGATGAAAATTCCTGCCCACCGGTTCAGTGAGTTCATATCTGTAACTTTTCTGGAACTTATCGTTCACTTTTACGATCTTTTTTTGCATGGATGTTTATCGATTAAGGATGTGCACCACCAAGAGAAGCAATCCGCCCCACCAGCCGATATCTGACACAATGAGGCCCGCCATAATTTGCTTCTGCCAAGAAGCCGGCAGTAGTTCTCCCGACCGACCCTCTTGCTCGCGCTTTAGTAGAAAAGGACTGACTTTAAAAGAGAGGAAATAGCCGTTAACAATGAGAATGAGTGCGATTGCCCCATGAATGAGCGGAATACCGGAAAAACTTTGCCCGCGGTAAAAAATCAGGCCGCCGATAATGGCAAGCATGATACCGGCCCAGATCATCGGCTTGGTTACTTTATGCGTCCGCGTTGTCGCTTCGGTCCAATATGAGGACTTTCGTCCCAGGAAGCCGTGAATGTCAATGACTGTTACCGCGCCAAGGCCGATTACAAAACCAGCCAAAAACAAAAATAAACCCAATAAATCCAAAATCATATGTTTATTTTAACATTTTATTTTCGTTTTTTGTCCTCCAGTTTATTTCAAAAGAAATGGAATACTTACCTGGGATCTCCCATTTAGAAAATCTAAGCCAAAACAGTTGAAATTTATTTGGAGCTATCCTTCCAAACCCAAACCTATTTAATGTAAGTTCTATATCAATGACCATATGGTTATTTTACATTTAATCTTGTGATCTTGTTTTTGAAGTTGTGATATGTGTCTCAAGGATGTTAATTGAGGACATAAATGGAATAGTTTAAATATACCGCGAAACCGACCCAAAGAATATACGGCAAAAGAAGCCACGCGGCCGGCTTGGAGATTTTATAAAACGCGACGATCGTGGCGAGGATGGCGAACCAAAGGAATACAATCTCAACCAATGCACCGCCGGGACTATGCAGACCGAAAAAGATAATTGACCAGAGGGTATTCAAGACCAGCTGAACCCCAAACAATATCAACGCCACCTTAATCCCTTTCTTTTTATCCTTCATATCCTTGGCGTAGGAGGACCAAACAAGAAACGCCGCGAT
>Ga0209542_10007705_pt1 | contig 20367 bp, 20 predicted proteins | sample RifCSPhighO2_01_FD_184028 | JGI IMG/M metagenome (GOLD analysis project Ga0209542, IMG submission 184028) | Soil microbial communities from Rifle, Colorado - Rifle CSP2_plank highO2_0.1 (SPAdes) (version 2) | ecosystem: Environmental > Terrestrial > Deep subsurface > Rock core/Sediment ...
TCCTTTCTTTTGTCTTAGCTCCAAGAGTCGAGCAGGAAGATTGATTTGGTCTGTGGCGGAATAAAAAACCCAAAATTAATAAACTCTTTTTGCATCTAAATCACTACCCATTCAAAATGAAAAAAACAAAGAAAGTTTTTAAATCGAAATCTACAATAGAACACATGCAGCACAAAATAATTGGCATGGTGATTTTCATTCTTGTTATAGCATCTGCCCTATTTTTAGTTTCCCAGCGTCCGGCAATAACTGGCGGCGTCGTTCAAGAAAATATCAAAGAAGTTGCTCCAGAAGTAATAGCAAAAGAAGAAGTTCAACAAGAAGTCAAAAAAGATACGACGCAAGATTTAATTTATTTTGCCAAAAAAACGATTGACGAACATTTTCCAGACAGCAAGGGAGCTTTCATAAAATCAGATTCTTGTCCCTTTGAAGGATGTGTTTCTTGGCTCTACCCTCAAGAGAAAAAAACAAAGAACAAATTGTATTTCAACATTTATGATTTTCAAGAAAGGAGCGTTCCAGTTGAATTGTTGATAGACAGCAAAACAAATAAAACTATAAGGGAGCTTGCAAACGGGAAGATAACTCTTACCGACTATGAAGAAGACTTTGGCGATTTACCGTTAAAACATTTTGAAACAGCATTTCTCTGCAAGGAAAGGCATTGGATAGAAATCGGAATAGATAAAACAACTTTCCAGAAGTTTTCAGAAAAAGAGCAGATAATGGAAGTGACGAATGACATTCTGGCGATTTGTAATAAAAACAGTATCTCCGCACAACCATAAAAACCCTCTGCAGTTTTTTTGAATTACATATCTTTTCCTCGTTAGATTTTTAGGAAAAGATATGCCAGAGATTTCCGAACTAAATTCTAACTTAATTATCGGAAATCTCTGTGAATAATCAATTTCGTGCACTAAAAAACTCCGCAACGGAAATTGCACGAAATTGAACTAACTGGGAGAGGGGGGTGGGAGCAAAAAAACTGCTAAAAATCCTTATGCGGAGATACTGTAAAAAAAGCTAAATACCTTGTCTGCTTTTCTATCCCATGCCAATTCAACTAACAACAATTCTAATTATTTTAATTATCTTCCTAATCCTGATGATCTGGATTTTCTACAAACTCGGTTTGCGGCAAGGACGATATAAATCAGAGTTGGAATGGCAGAAGAACCTCCCATTATTTCAAAGACAAACAGCAGACAGACAGCGCTCCACAATAAAAGGTCAGCTCGCTGAAAAATTCGCGCCCTTCCTTCCCGGCTTTCCTTTCAAACCAAGCGAATGCAAATTCATCGGAGATCCGATAGATTATTTGGTTTTCGAAGGCCTCGATGAAAGAGACATTAAAAGAATTCATCTGTTAGAAATCAAAGACAATACTTCTCGGCTTTCTAAACATCAGAAACAAATTAAAGATATCTTAGATAATCTAAACAGCGACGAAGTAACATTCAAGGAATTCAAATTCGATGACGAAAAAGAGTGAAGCTCCCCACAGCAAGCTTTTGCCTGCGGGCAAATCCGCTTACGGACGGACTTGGGCATCTGACGACGGCACAAAACGACCAGCCTAAGCTGATCTAACTTTCTTCTTTGATTTTGGATATGATTTTAATTGCACATCTTTTCCCCAGCAGCATTAAATTTTTAGGAAAAGATGCGTAAACGATAAAAAATAATATAGTCAACCAATTAAGTTCTTAGGTTTTTCTATTGGTTGACTATTAGCGGAGCAACTAAAAGCAGCCGAAGAATTTAGTTGGTCTGCTATATCTGACTTGAAAACTTTGCGTGTGGAGCTTGCAATTTCTGCCAGCGCTCCAAAAAGTAATTGGCGCTTTATCCCCAAGGCAAAACCATTGGGGTATTAACGAGAATAAACAGTTTAACGCCAATTCCAAAATTCTAACAATTTATATATCCCGAAATATTAATTCCTAAATGAAAAAACAAAGTGGCGCAATAAAAATCGCTCAATGGTCTGTCAGCATCCTATTATCGCTTTTAATCTTTTTCTTTCTCGGAGAAGTTTACAAAATAGGCATTTTCTCTAAATTAATTATTTCATTACTATCTTGCGTATTTTTTATCCACCAATGGAAAAAAAGCTTCTTCCGTTTTATGCTTTTGGCTTTAACAGGGATTTTCCTTTTCATATCTTTGGAAATAAGCTTTGATTCGTCTGAGTGGTTATTCTTCACAATCTCAATAGTAGTTTCGTATTTAGTAATTTTCCTTTACGACCAAGATAAAAAAGATATGCGTTACGCTTTGCTTCTTCTTTTAGTTGTTTTCATAACTTGGATAATCTTAGGTTTCAATGTGACTTATCGGGATGAATGGATTATAGAGAACTTGCTCAATGTTCCTTTCATAATTTTGCTTCTTATCTTTAGCAAATATTTCAAATTGTCAAAGTTGTCTTACATCTTAATTTTTGTTTTCATGATGCTCAACGAAATCGGGAGCCATTATACCTACGCAGAAGTTCCCTTCGGTTTCTGGCTTCAGGATTTTTTAGGACTCTCAAGAAATCATTATGACAGGATCGTCCATTTCTGTTTTGGCTTTCTTTTTGCTTATCCTTTCAGAGAAGTTTTTATGAGAATCGGAAAAACAAAGGGATGGTGGGCGCTTTTAATTCCAATAATTACTATTCTCGGTCTCGCAGGAGTCTACGAAGTTATCGAATGGGGCGCGGCAGAAGTTTTCGGAGGAGATCTCGGGGTCGCATATCTCGGCACTCAGGGAGATGTATGGGACGCCCAGAAAGATATTGCTCTCGCAGGAATCGGAGCAATTATCGCGATGTTAATAACGATGATTGTCCTTCTTTCGTACAAATGGAAAGAATACACGAAAGAGCTTGGAGAGAGTTTTAAAATTCACGATCCGAATCCTCTCGGAGAACACGCGATAGATAGGATGAAAAAGAGGAAATAATTTTTCAGTCTATGGTAAACCGATGAATGAAATTCACTTCAAATACACATTCCCAAAATCTCTCGTATAAATATAATCGCTTTCTGTCACCGCATTGTTCTTGGTAGTTATCATATTTTTGAGTTTGGAATTTAATTCGTCTATCTGATATAATGCCATCGCCTCTGGAAATGCGGGAAGTTTCGGAGAGCCGTATTCTAATTTTCCATGATGGCTCAGTATCATGTGGCTTAATTTTATAACGATTTCTTCTTTTTCAGATATTCCCAGTTCAGCCAGAGCCTTCGAAATCATTTCATATCCGATAATTATATCTCCCTTTAGCATACCATCTTTAGAGTTCTTTATACTGGTGGTTAATTCAAATCCTTTTATTTTGCCGACATCATGAAGAATTATGCCTGTCCAAAGCAAATCTTTATTTAGTTCGGGATGCGCCTTTACAACTCCGCCAGCAATATTAATCATGTCCAGCACATGCTCTAATAATCCCCCTAACCAATTATGATGTTTATACACTGCGGCAGGCACAAATTTAAATTCTTTAACAAAATCATCTCTCGTAAAAAAATAATCTAAAATCTTTTTTAACATTGGCTCTCTTACACTCCGAATCGCAATCTTGAGTTCTTCAAACATTTTTTCTATATCCCTCTCGCTGGTTAAAATAAAATCCGAAAGAATATATTCGTCTGGGGAGCAGATTTTTATTAATTGCTCTTTGTTTATGGAAATATCCAAATTGCCTTGAAATTCCCCTATCCTTCCAGTAACATATATTACATCATCTTCTTTTATTGAATTGTAAATCTTATCAATTAACTCTTTATCTCCTCCACCCCAATACTTTAACAGCATCTCTCCGGAAGCATCTCCAATACGCAGTTCAAATCTATAACCCTTAGCATATTCCTGAACAGGTCTTTTAGACTTGACAACGAACAAATCACTAACTATCTCATCAGCTTTCATGTCCCTTATGCACATTTGTTTTCGCAATTTTTCAGTCATTTTCTACGATTTTCTCTATCTTTTGCTTTGCCGTTTCTAATTCTTTGGCGCACAAATTCGAGAGATGGATACCTTTTTCAAATCTTTCAAGAGTCTCTTTCAGCGACGATTCTCCCTCCTCAAGAGTCCTTACTATTTCTTCCAGCTCTTTCAGATTCTCTTCAAAAGATTTTTCATCATTTGTCATGTTTTTTAGCACCAACAACTTTACTTTTTATTTCTCCTTCATAGAGTATAATCTCTATTAAATCATTCACTTCAACATCTTCCGAAGTTTTTATTATTTTGCCTTTATTCATGGCGATGCTATATCCTCTGCCCAAAACCTCCTTTGGATTCAAACTATGAAATGTAGAAACCAAACCTTCTAAGGATTTTCCTTTTAGTTCCAAAAAATTAAAAATGGCTCTCTCAGACCTCAACATCAGCTCATCAATCTGTTGCAAATATTGATTGATAAAATCAACCGGGCGCTTAAAAATTGGTCTGTCTTTAACAAAGTTTAAACATTGCGTTCTAAGATCTAAAATTCTTTTTGCCTGTGTTAAAATTTTATCTCGCAGATGTTTTATGTTTCTCAATAGCTCATTCTTATCAGGCACCGCAATCTCCGCGGCTGTAGAAGGAGTAGGAGCCCTGCAATCAGCGACGAAATCTGCAATTGTAAAATCTGTTTCGTGTCCAACAGCAGAAATTATCGGTATCTCGGATTCGAAAATCGCTCTCGCTACAATCTCTTCATTAAAGCACCACAAATCTTCTAAAGAACCGCCGCCCCTCCCAAGAATTATAATGTCTATGCCCTTTATTCTATTAAGCAATTTAATAGACCTTGCAATATCCTCCGCGGCGCCAATACCTTGAACGAGAGTCGGTTTGTATTTAATATTCACCGGAAATCTTCTCGTCAGATTGCTAATTAAATCTTTTATCGCCGCCCCTGTCGAAGAAGTAATTATCCCTATTGTTTTTGGAAACCTTGGGAGGGGCTTTTTGAATTCTCTGGAAAATAAACCTTCTTTCTCGAGTTTTTCTTTTAACTGTAAAAATCTTTGATGCAGCGCGCCAAGCCCATCTAATTGTATTTCAGAAACAACTAACTGATAATAACCATTTTTCTCGTATATGCTAATTGAAGAAAACACCAAAATTTTCATACCGTGTTCAATTTCAAATTCAAGTGACGATGCGCGACGATTAAACATCGCACATCTTATTTGACTCGTTTCATCTTTCAATGTAAAATACATGTGGCCTCTATCTGATTTTGTATAATTAGATATCTCACCTCTTACCCAAATGTTGATCAATTCTGAATCGTTTTCTAATCTTTGTTTTATATATTCTGTTAGTTTACTCACACTAAGAATCTCTGATTCTTGCACATTAAGAATTTTTCGATCATTCCCCACGAATACAGGTTTGATAGGAAATATTTAAATTTAACTTGGAGCTGATCGCTAAGTATGTATTTGACTAAAAGCTAAACACAAAACAAAAAAAGAAAATTATTTCAGCATATATATTCGCTAATCCATCCCCAATCCGTCCAAAACCTTCCACTTCTCAAACTTCTCTAAATCTTTATACTCCTGTCCCGTCCCCAAAAATAAAATCGGCTTCCCTGTAGCATAACTAACCGAAAGTATTGCCCCCGCTCTCTCGTCAACATCTGCTTTCGTCAAGATAATCCCGTCAATTCCCGCAGTTTCGTTAAACATTCTTGCCTGCTCTGTTGCATCATTTCCCGTTATGCTTTCTCCAACAAAAATTTTCTTATTTGGTTTTGAAACCCTGACAATTTTCTCCATCTCCTTCATAAGATTTTGTTTAGTATACATCCTTCCCGCCGTATCAATCAACACAACTTTAATCTTGTGTTTCTTCGCATAAGAAATCGCATCAAAAGCAATAGAAGCAGGATCTTTCCCATACTCTCCCTTTACAATTGGCACCCCTATCTTATTTGCGTGTATTTCCAATTGTTCGATTGACGCCGCCCTGAAAGTGTCCCCTGCCGCTAAAACACAATTAACATTTTCCTCTTTCAATTTCCATGCCAGCTTAGCAACCGAAGTCGTTTTTCCACTTCCGTTAATTCCAAAAAACAAAATTACATACGGCATATCTAAACTTTTTTCAATCTCCTTGATCAAATCTTTTCCTTCAATCAAAACACTTTCAATCGCTTTCTTCAAACTATCCTTAATTATTTTCTCTACTTCCCCTTTCTTCACACTAATCCCGACTAAATCCTTGCCAAGTTCCATCTTAATCTTATCAACAACCTCGAGAGCAACATTATTCTCGAGTAAAATAAATTCAAGCTCCTCAAATATTTCATCAAACTCTTCCTGTTTCAAAACATTCGTGCTTAATTTTTTCTTTAGACGTGCAAAAAACCCCTCTTCTTTCTCGACAACTCTTTCTTTAACTTCCTCAAATTTTTCTTCAACTTCTTCAAACTCTTCTAATTTCTCCTTAACAACTTCCAAATCAGGAACATATTTCTGCAAACCTGCATGAAACTCTAACGGAACTTCTTCCGCAATCTTATCCGCTTCCTTCTTTAATTTCTCCTCAACAACTTCTTCCTTTTTTTTACAAATTTTTTTCTCAACTTTCTTCTTCGTCTTTATTTTTTTCTTTATCTCTTTCTTTTTCTTAACTTCCTTCGCCGACTTTTTCCGCTCCTTTAGCTTAACTTTTTCTGGCGGGCTGGCTAATTCTTCCGTCTTCTTCCCAAACCATCCACTGATTTTCTTCTTTAAATTTTCAAACATATCTCTTCAACTAACAAAGAATTTATAAAATTATAGCTTCAGAACGCATTGAACCAATAGCCGCCTTTAAATAATTTATGAACTACTTAAAATAATGAAAAACCTAATAAGTCTGTTCTTGATAATCTTCCTAATTAACAGCGTCTCTGCTTCCTACATCTCAGGAGAGATATCAATAAATGAAATCGGGCAAGCAAGATTTGATGTCGAGACAGACCTTCCAATAAACATCTCCGGTTTAAATTTCCAAAACAGCAGAATAACAGGAAAAACAGATATCTTGATTGAGAAGCAAGCAGGGATTTGGACACTCACTCTGGATTTAGAAAATTATGATAATATTTTGCTGGATATCAAACTCCCGAAAAACTTAGAAACAATCACAACCATAGAAGGAAAAGACAACATAATTGACATCGACAATAAAATAATAACAATCATAGATTCAGGTAAGCTGGATTTTTCTGTTTCATACAAACTCAAAGAAACAACAAATTACTCTTTCGTAATTTGGCTCGCAGTCTTCTTAATTATAGTCCTGGTTCTAATTCTTTATTTCAAACACAGAAAAAAGAAAGACTTTCTAACAAACATAATGCCTCTGATAAATGAACAAGAGCAAAAAATAATTGGCATATTAATGAAATCTCCAATGAGACAAAAACAACTGCGCGAACAGCTCAAAATTCCAAAAGCTTCTTTCACTCGTTACATAATAAATTTAGAAAAAAAGAAACTAATCACGAGAGAAGGCGAAGGCAAGAATAAGATCGTTAAACTGAAATAGCCCTCGACAAAACTAAAATTCGCTTTCGTTTTCTAAGTTCCACTTGGTTCCATCTACAATTATATATACTTTTTTTCTCAATTACAACTATGAAAAACAAACAAATGAAAGGAGGCAAAAATAAGGAAATGAAAAACACGAAAAACGAAAGCACGAAAATGCGAACTTTAGCTATCGCCCTTGGTTTGATAGTTTTTATAACTTTAGGAACGATTTCGAATTTTGTTTCTGCAAAAGAAGTTTCATACCGAAATCTCGCTGATTCGGAGAATGAAGAAAAAGAAAAAAGATTCTACAAAGCAGAAATTACTCCAGCAAAACAAATATCTGAAGATGGAAACGCCATATACAAACTTATGTTAAAAGATCTCCATGTATGTATTGATAGATTTGATAACCCCTGTACATCTAATGAGGGATTCAAATATCGGATTGATGTGAAAGACTCTGCTAATATGAAAATAGAATTAGAAAAAGAAGAGTTATTTCTAAAGGCGGGAGAAACTGCTTCAATAGTGATCAGCATAAAGGGTGCACCAACGGGTACAAATGTTTTTGCTATTGGAATAGAAAGTTCTGATAACCCAGAACCTACAACATATCCTCATGGAATACTTGTTGTAGGAGAGGAAACTAATTCTCAAACACAATCTTTCTTCAAAGTTTCATTAGAACCGCAAAAACAAAAATCTATTGACGGAACTGCGACATACAAAGTAATTTCGACTAACAAAAAAACTTGTTTGGATTATTACGGAAATCCTTGTTTTGAAGAAAGAACAGAATACAACCTCTACTTCAAACCAACAACAAAAATGGTTGGAGAATTAGAAACTCAAACAGTTTCTTTAAAACCTGGAGAAACGCAGTCAGTTGCGTTGAAAATTAAAGATGCACAAGAAGGAACAAACATCTTTGTTATTGGAGTTGAAGATGCTGATGGTCAAAATTCTGATCAATACATTGAAGGTATCCTCCTAGTTGGAGATTATTTTCCAGCTCAATTTGTCAAAGTTTCCCTAAATCCGGAAAAGCAGACATCTGAAAATGGAAAAGCAATCTACAGAGTGACTGTAGAAGATTTGCACCATAAAAATTACGTTTTGTGCAAAAAAGCCCCATGTCCAGAGCCAAAACAAGAAGAACATGAATACGAACTCAAATTCTATTCTAACCAAGATCTTGAAGGAAAATTAGAAGCAAGTAAAATCGTCCTAGAATCTGGAGATTCCACTTCTCTAAAACTTGAAGTAGAAGCAGAAAAAAAAGGAACATATGTTTTCACAGTTAGCATAATCGGCGCGGACGCTAAAGGAGTCGCAAGAGGAATTTTCATATTTGGAGATAATGGAGATGTCGAACCTCCGACAACTTCTTACTTCCAAGGACAGGGATTTGCTCTCACACTTGACGAAAAATTCAGTCATTTTGTAGATTTGCATATCTTAAAATCCAAAGAAGCAATAAAAGGAAAAGTATCTTTTGATTCGGAAACGTTTACAATAAAAGGAACCTCATCAAATAAAGAAATCAACTTTGAAATTCTCTCACTAAAAGGAGAATACAAAGGAAAATTCTCTGGCTCTATAAAAAATTTTGAACACTTTGATTTACTAAGAGGAAATCTTCAGTTAAACAACGAAGAATATACCCTAACAGCCATCTCAAAGAAAAAAGGCCTATTCCAAGTAGTTCAAACAGAAAGCTCTGAAGAACCTGTATCAATTAACGCAGAAATTGAAGAAGTTATATCGATCGAAACGTCTACTGAAACAAACGCTGTTGAATCAGGAAAAGAGCTCTACATTCGTCCTGTTAAAATAGAAAAAGCAAAATTCTTCGGCATTCCAAAATTCTGGAGCGACGAAAAAGAAGTTGAAGTCGAAGTAATTGGTGAAGGCGAAGTTACGAAAAAAACAATAAAAGAATTTAGCAAGGAAAAATTCAGGAACTACGAAATTGAAGTTGGTTCTCTGGAAAACGAACAGGATATAGAGCTTCGCGTTTCAAAATCTGAATAAACCAACAAATTTTTATTTTTTTCTTTTTTCTTTTTATTCCTTTTTGAATTTAATACTTGATATAGTCGAGGACACTGAAAATTGAACGTTTGTGCCTTGACTATCAGGGGAAAGACATATAATTTTGTTCAATTACGGATAAAACCGTTGATTATAACACCGAGCTAAAGGTTTTATCCGTTAGAGAAAACCGAACCAAATGTATTATAATTGTCGGTTTTCTCTATATTTATGTCTTTCACTATATCTTTTTACAAATCATACTCGTAAACCTTATCATACGGAATAAACCACTTCAAAGCTTCCTCCTGCGAAGCATTCTCCATTATTTTCCTGAACAATCTAATAGCATTTCCATGCGCAGAAATCACGACATTGGTTTTTTCTTTCCTTATCAGCATCTTCAAATTCTCAATAAACCTCTTAACTCTTTTCTCAACCATCGCAAAACTCTCTCCGTTCGGCGGCGGAACATTGAAACCACGATGAATTAAATTGTATTCCTCTTCTCCAAGAAACTCTTCAATTTTTCCCCTATTCTCTTTGCTTAAATCCTCAAACGCATCCCCGAAAACTTCTAAGTCGTAAAGTTTTTTCCCAACGCCTCTAATAAAAGATTTATGCGATACACCATTCAAGTTTCCATAATTTCTTTCAATCATCTTATCGTCTTTAATGATCGTCTTGCATTCTGGATGATGCCTCAAAACCTCTTTCAGAGTCTGTTTCGATCTTCTCAATCTCGTATAGAAAGCAATTCCGAATTTCTTGTTCTTTAATTTCCTCGCAACTATACGCGCCTGTTTTTCCCCAAGCTTTGTTAATCTTGGGTCTAACCAGCCAGTAAATCTTCCATCACGATTAAATGTCGTCTGCCCATGTCTAAATAAAAAAACCTTGAAGCCATTGTTCATTTAACTAACAATAAAAACAACAATATAAAATTACCGATTCAATAAACATAAACTTATATACAATCCCGAAGGTTCTTTCACATGCTGGGATACAATGAACTCTATGAAGTCCTTCGAAAAGAAAAATATTCTGAACAGCTTCAGGAATTGCCAAAAAATTTTCTTGAAGAGTATAAAGAGTATCTTGCTCAGCAAAAGGCAATGTCGGAAATAGACTCCGAACTTTTTTCAGATTCGCAAGCTAAGTCAAGAAAACAGTTGGAAAATGCCCTCACCATCTTTCGTGAACTGATACTGAAAAGAAAGAGAAAAATTTTAAACCTTATATTTGTGGCGACAGAAACAGGAATAATGAAGAAAGACTATGAAAACATGCTGCAGCACGAAAAAGAAATCTTCGATTCAATGGTAAAAATATTTGAAAATTCAGACACGGGGCTTTCTAAAATGCTCGCTAATAAAGAAGTGCAAATAATGAAAAACAAAATGATATTATTAAAACAGGATGTAGAGCAATTCCTCGATCATACGGGAAATTTCATAGGACCTTTCAAATCGGGCGATCTAATAAAACTCGATTCAAGCATCGCACAAATCCTCGTTGAAGAAAAAAAAGCCAGTTATGTAGATGAAAACAATTAGAAAATTTTTAATCTCTGTTAAAAGCCGCTAGAGGGATTCAAACCCCCGACCTACTGTTCTTTCGAATGCGAAAGCATCGAAAGCTTGCGATGTCAAATCGCACTGTACAAAACAGTTGCTCTATCACTGAGCTATAGCGGCATGAAAGAAAAACAATCCGAGATGTTAAAAACCTTTTCCCCGATACCGTTTTTCCTTGCCAGAAAATCCGTCATGAGTTTCTACAGGCTAAAATATCAAATCCATTTCCCTATCGTCTCCTGCTTCTCCTTCTCTCGTCCGAATATCGAATGAATATACATCTCGGTCAATTCAAGACTTTCGAGCAGATACGGACTAACATTATATCTCCTCGCTAAATCGAGAGCAGGTTGCATATATTTCATTATGCTTCCTTCCGAAATTGTAAAAATTATTTTCCCGCCGCATTTTGTGCATTTTCCAACTAACGGAGGTCTCCTGAATTTTTCATTGCATCCAACACATCTAAATCTCTGACTAGAAAACTTTCTCAAATTACCTCTCGTATCTCTAATAAAATGCCTCTCAATGACGAGCCGTGCAACATCTGAAGTAATAACACTCCTCAACTTTTCAGCAAGCCACATCTGCCCTTCGACTTTCTCCGCCATAGTTGGAAGAAGTTTGTAAGCGCTATACCTTACAGAATTATTCAAATCGTCAACACCGTGTGTAAAACCAAAATTATAATACGCTTCCTCTGTCCCAAGTCTGTCCTTTAACTGTTCAATCTTTATATCCCACGGATTTTTCTCTTCCAAAGCCGCTTCATAAAGTTCGAGGGGATATTTCCAAACAACATCTATATCGAAAGCCATGTCATCTATTTCGGCAGCTACCAGTCTTGAACTCGCGACCAGAGGAGCATCTTGAGTGCTTCCCCTATGGGCAGGTAAATATCTTCTCGAAAAATTAATCAATCCATCCAACAATAATATGATGCAGGTCTCGTCTCCCTCGCAATCTCTTCTCTGTGCCGCATGCCACATTGGATGTGCCAAACCTCCTTGTGTCCGGCTGAAACCAATAATCCTCCCTACAATTGCCGCAGAAGTGTGGGGCGCAAGCCCTAAAATTAAATGCCCAACAATATCCTCCCTCGAAGAAATTTTATAAAACGGCTCCAAACCATAAACTTTAACCAGCAATTCATCTATAAAGTTTGCAATATTTATGAAAACATCATCAGCTCTCTCGTCCTGAGTTTCAGGGCAGGCAGGCAAAATAACATCCTGTGGAAACAATTCCAATAACTGTTCGTCGCTTTCTAAACTTTTTCCGTATATATCTTTCCCATATCCCAACTCTACAAGTCTCTCTACTCTTGTTCCAACTTCTTTTGGTTTAAAATGAGTCAGTGGCATCTCTGTCAAATCATATCTAATAGTTCCATCTTTATTAACATTCAAACAGTGCCTTGCCCTCAGTAAACCCTTTGCCAGATTTTCACAACTATGATCTTTGTTGCTCGTTCCTCTTACACCTTTCATGAGTGGAACCTCATCAACACTCGTCTTCGTTAATTTTTTCGCCGCATCAAAGTAATGCCTTATATCAATTCTCTTTTCCATGCAATCGGGCTCTTCTTTCCTGCAATATTCCCCGCAATCTTCACATTTAGGATAAATCGTTTCTTTTTTACATTTATCACAATAATAATTTGGAAATTCTGCCCTCACACTTCCCACACCCAACGCCGCCTGAAAACTCCTCAACCTCCCGCCTTCATCTCCAACCGGAAACAAAACATGCGGGCTCCCCGTCAATTTTCTCAATTTTGCTTTTTCCGGTCGACCCATTCTCGCCCCGATAAACGTCCCGGCCTTGTCTCTAATTTCTGCCCTGCACAAATGGTTTACAATTTTCAAGGCATCCTCCTCCTGTAAAGTTTTTATTTTTGCAGAAAGATAGTCTATGGTTTTATCAAAGTCTTTTTTAACACCTTCATCAAATCCTAAATTAAATAATAAAGCATTTGTCTTTTCTACAGACAAAAAAACATTTTCCAAACTAACTCCATGTTCACAACCAATTAATTCCAAAGCCCTTTTCCCTTTTCCAAATCTCGATTGATCTGTTCTTGTCCATGGTAATACTAATTTCCCGCCGCCAATTTCACCATGAGAAATCCAATCAAATAAATCAAAAAAATTCTCTCCAGTTATCTGAGTCCAATAAAAAATAAATTTTGGGTGCAAGGCAACTTTATATTCATCACTCAAGGCAGCCGCATCTTCGAAAGAAATATCGGTGCGCCAGTTTCTGACAATTTTCTCAGCAATATATTCCACCAACTTAATTCTTCGGTTTTCGTTGGTTGGTGGACTATCGGCGGAGCAACAAAGATCAGCCGAAAGACTTTGTTGGTCTGCTATATCTTTCAAATTGCCACCAACCCCTTTCGCTTTCATCCCTCTTTCTAATTCCAAAGAATACCATTCCTCGCAATATCCTGGTTTCTCAAAATGTTTCCCTCGATTAAAAAATTCAGCATAGTTGACAAGAAAGTCTCCTAAAAACAAAACTTCTTGTATCTGATTTTTATATTTGACAGACTTCTCTAAAGAATCAATTTTAACAGCGTCGCCTCCTTCTAATTTTACAATTGGTCCTTCAATTTCATCGCACAAACTCATAGCACTGCTTTTCCCAGGCCCCTCATATTTTAACTGTGTGCCCTGCGCGATATAATCCTTCAATATGCTCATCGTCAGAGGACTCATCGCCATCGAACTCAAACCGGAAGTTCTGCATCTTCCATACCTTAACCTAAATCCTCCCCCTTTGCCCGGATGCCCTAAAACCGGCCTGCCTGCAACAATATCAGAAATATAAGTCGCGGAGGCCTCTCCTTTCTTCTTGGTTTCCTGTTCTTTATTCTTCAGCTCAACAAATTCCTCTAACCAATCCCAATCACTCAAGCTGATTCCTTTCTTCCTTAAGCTGCGTAAAATTTTCAAAATCTTATGCGCTTTTTGTGCCAAACCCTCACCTAAAATCAAAGCAACACCGTTTCGAATAAAATTAGTTTCTACTCTCGGCAAATCTTTATAATTATAAACTTCTTTACTCTCAGAAGGCAGACCATTAATCTGAACAGGCACGCGTCTGGCAAGAAACTCCAATTCCCTTTCACTCGGAACATATTGTAAATTATTAATCCTCTCATGATAATCGAAAACTTCGCTGACCGTCCTCTTAATCTCTTCTTCTGTAGGGTCATATATTTCATAACCTAAAACTTCTCTTATGTGGTCTGCAATCAACACAGACAAAGTCCCATTTGTTCCGCCAGCACTCCTCACAGGCCCTGAATAATACAAACACATATAATCTTTGCCCTCCTTCGTCTTCTTAGTTTCCCAATGCGTATATCCTTCTAAAGGACTTGAAACTGCTCCAAATGTTATATATGAAAACCCAATTCGAATCCCCGCATCAATTGCTTCCTTCTTGTCTTTAAATTTGCAAAATTTTTCCTTAGATATCTCTTCAGCAATCTTAAAGGCAACGGCAAAGTCAGACAATCCATATTCTTTTTCCAAAGCAGAAATCCTATCAACTATTTTTTTATCATTTACTTGCGGATAAATACTGGAAATCAAGCCGACAACTTTCTCTGCTAAGTTCTTAACGAGCGGGATCTCGACACTGGAAACTGGATCCATTCCTTTCTCTCTCGCCTTGCTCGCAATCTGATAATTTTCATCAACTTGCTCCTGAATCTTTTTGAAATATTGTTTGATATTCATTCTTCCTCCGCAGTAAAATCAAACACCTTCAACTCCCTCGTCTTTAAATTCAAAACAGGAACTTTGCAGGGGTCAGGGACATTTCCAACTTTCTCTTCAAAAGGAGTCTGCGCTTGCCAACAACTTCCAGTTATAATCAAAATACCGTGATAATTCGAAATATCCGAACGATGCATTTCTCCGATACATAAAACATCAGGCACTTCTTCAATCACTAAAGCATCTTTCTCGGCATTCGGTATGTAAGTATTCTCTGAATGTGTGGGCGCAAGATGTCTTCTCTTCAATAAATGTTCAACAGCCTTCGCAGGATACCTATGCGCTTTCATCTCTCTCAGTTCTTTTATTTCGTTAATGATGTTGTGTAAACTCGCGCCGTGATACATCAAAACCTTAAACTCTTTCGCTCCATCCTCCAACTTCACCAAAGTAGGATTCGTAACCAAAACTAAATTATCAATCTCATACAGTTCACGAGCATACTTCCTGCTGATAATTGGCTGTGGTTCGGCAACTCTCACAGCATCGTGTTGTCCAGGACACATAAACATTGTAATCCTCTTCGGCACCCTCCTCAAATAAGAAGCCAGCAGATCATACTGTTCATTCATGCTCTTCAGCTCCAAAAATCCCTCCTGCCCTGGAAAAATCCCGACACCATCAACATTGTCTCCAACAAAAAAAACATACTTTATTTTTTTCACAATCTCATCATCACTATTAATCCAACTTAAAAATCTTTCAAAATTCTTTCCTAAATGCCTGTCGCTTCCAACATGAATATCAGAAAGAAAAGCCGCACAGCACTCATTATCAAATTTAGTTTTCTCGTATATGAAAGCATCTGGATAAAAGATATCTTGTGCAAAAAGAATATCCCTATTCCCGGAAGCCTTTACCCCGACAATATCGTCCAATTGCAATTCATCCGCCTTCTTCCAAATCTCTTTTTTATCGGGCTTAACTAAAACTTTAATTCTTCCTGTCAAGTCCTCAAAACTTATCATCAAATTATTATTCTTCGTTATTCTCTTCTCAGAAACAATTCCAATAATGCTCAAGCTCGAACGATCGCTCCCGATTTTATTTATCGCAACCAAATTATTTTGTAATTCCAAACAGCCCATCAAAATTCTTTGTAATTGCTGATACCTCGATCTGAAATTCCCGACAAAATCTTTAACTTCTAACTTTTTATCAGGCAAGGTGTTGGCATAAAATATTTTGTAATGCTGCTCTTTTTTCTCTTCTGTTTTCTCTAAAATTTCTCTCTTAACTTCCAAAGTTAATCCCAAATTGATTATAATTTTCTCAACGCCGCTCTTCTCATTCTCCCCCAATTTTCCGACAAACCCCCTAACATATTCCACATTTTTACTCAAAACTTTCTTCGTAATCATTCTCTCGCCAGAAATCCTTTCAATCTGTTCAAGAAACTCCTTAGCGACGTTCGAATTTCCAAACCCCTCTAACAGCTCAAGAACATCCTTCTCCAGCAAAAGTCCTTTCTTCCTAATCTCGTTCAATATCTCGATATCCATTTATCTTTTTCCAGGAATGAAGTAAAAAAGTATTCAAATTATATAAACATTATTGATCTGCTATAAACTCTTCTTCAATTTAAGTCTAATGACTTATCTAAAATCTCTTTCGCTTTCCCTTTAATATTTTGAGCCAATGCCAACTTGATCTCCCGAGTCCTTCCCTGTCTTCCCTTGCTTATCACACGAGCATTAATAATTCCCAACATATCAAATTCAGCGATAATATCGGACACTCTTCTCTGAGTCAGCACCTCGCTCTTTGTTTTCTCGCACATCTCTTGATAAATATTATACACATCGCCCGTAAAAATGCCTCCTTTGTTCTTATCAGCATCCAGAACCATTATAGCATACAAAACCAGTTGGAACTGTGTCGGCTCTGATTCGATAATATCAAGCATTTTGTCTTTCTCAATTTTCTGATTAGCAATATCAATATGTTTCAGAGCGACCCTTTCTTTCCCTTCTCTGACGGCAATTTCTCCCGCAACCCTCAATAAATCTAAAGCCCTCCTCGCATCCCCGTGTTCCCTCGCGGCATACGCAGCACACTTCGCAATCACGCCCTCTTCTAAAACGCCCTCGTTAAATGCTTTTTTAGACCTCTCAGTTAGTATGTCTCTAAGCTGTAAAGCATTGTATGGTGGAAATATAATCTCTTCCTCTCCTAAAGAACTCCTTACCCTCGGATCTAAATTATCCATAAAAGTCAGGCTATTGCTTATTCCGATTAGGCTTATTTGTGCACGTTTTAATTCCGAATTCATTCTTGTCAAAGTATATATGAAACTATCACTGATTTTTTTAACAGCTTGATCTATCTCATCCAAAATAAGAACAATGTTCTGTTTCTCGTTGTCTATTAACTCAACAAATTTCGAGTAAACGACATCTGTCGGCAAACCCGTAGCGGGAACTTTCTCCCCTAACAAACTAATTAACTCGGCAATAATCCTATATTCCGTATCTGAAACCTTCTTTGACTTGCAGTTAATATACAAAAACTTCAGCTTGTTTTCCATCTCCAAACCTTTCTTTTCAATTTTCTCCCCAACATATTTGGCACTCATTGTTTTTCCAGTTCCGGTTTTCCCATACAAAAACAAATTGCTCGCTTTCTCCCCTTTTAGCGTCGGTCCCAATATAGAAGCCATAGTTTCAACTTGGTTAGACCTGTGTAAAATTATCTCTGGAGCATAATTAGACTGTAAAACAGCCTTATCACTGAATAAATTATTCTTAACATACGACTCAAAAATCTTATCAATTTTATCCATCTCGCCTCTTAAATCATCCTAACAAACCAACCAGATTAAATTAGATTATAAAGTTATCTATACTCAACCCCTATTTCTTTTGGAGAACATAATATACCGAAGAAAATTTTAATAAACCGCGCCAAACACAAAGAAAACATATACACCTTTGTTTCTAATGGAAAAGAATTTTTAAAATTCAAACAACACAAAATAAAAGAGCAAATCTTTATTATATACAAGGTATATAAGATAATACAAATTAAAAGAACAAATCTTTATTATATACAAGGTATATAAGATAATACAAATTAAAAGAACAAATCTTTATTATATATGAGGTATATGAGGTATATAAGATAATATAAATTAAAAGAACAAATCTACAATATATTTCGAATATTTTAAAAATATATAAGTTATAGATTTAATTAAAAGAACAAATCATCATCGTGTATAATATAAGTTATATAATATATATAATATAATATAAATATTTAAAAATAAAAATTAAAAAACAACACCAACACAATCGTTATTTAAACCCTTCCAACAATTCAATCTCCAGACGAAACCATAGGGTCGCAGACCAACCACAGAACCCCCCATCTCCAAAAAATCATCAATCATCAAGCACCCCTAAATAATCAATCACAAATCACTAAAAACAAATCACTAAAAACAAATCACTAACCAACCCCCCAACAAACCATTATCACTCCAAAACAACAATAATTTTCCAAAGAAAAGTTTATATAATCGCTCTATTTAATTCTTTCATGGTTATTGAAAAAAAACCACTAAAAGACGTCCTCGGCAAACTCGTCGTAACAAGAGAAGGTAAAAGACTTGGATTAGTAAAAGACATAACGTTCGAAACAAACACTGGTGAGCTGATACAAATCGTATTAAAAGACGCCACAAACTACACAAAAAATCTAAATCTTGAAAACTCACTCGGCAAAGAAGTTTTAATCCCTTACAATTCAATCATAGCAATAGGCGATTTCGTCGTGATAAGTGAAGAAGACCTGACCTAAACAAACCCACAAATCGGCAACAAACACCAACACACACAAACAACACCACAGCAAAATATAAACAACCCAACCAACACAAACCAATTCCAACCAACACAAACCACACCAACAAAAATCAAAACACCAAACACAATAACTTTAAAAATATCCTTTTTCATAACACACTATGCAAGTAATTGGTTTTAACTTCACAAAGATTTCAGCAAAAAGAGAATTGAAAATAGAAAACTATTCTCAGAATACCAACATAGAATTTTTGGATTTAGAAAAAGAAAAAATAGAATTACTCAAAGATTTAGACGCAATAAAAATAATATTCAAATATTCTGTCGAGTATAAATCGAACAAAGAAAAGGAAAAACCATGCGCAGAACTAATTTTTGAAGGACACATCGTATTAGCTCTCTCTAAAAAAGAATCTTCAGACATTCTCAAATCTTGGAAGAAAAAACAAATACCTCCAAACATTCAAATATCTCTATTTAATTTAATCCTAAAAAAATGCTCCCCAAAGGCGGTCTATATCGCAGATGAACTAAACATCCCCTCTCCAGTTCCCCTTCCTAAAATCACACCAAAACAAAAAGAAGAGTAACCAATCCAAACTACCCAATTTTCTAAAACTCAACACTAAATACTTAACTTTCCAAAATCTAATCAATACGACTCAACTCTTCAAAACTCAATCTCCAATACTTAACTTTCCAAAACTCAATCTCCAATACTTAACTTTCCAAAACTCAATCCAAACTACTTAACTTTCCAAAGTCCAGCGTTTCCAAACTTTCTTCTTGTACAACTCTAACTCTAAAATTTTTCAATTTAAAATTCCAAGCCAAACCCAAATTCCTTTCTCGCACATCACTTCCCACACTACCTTCAAAAAAACTCGGCACAATCACAATTTCTTTTCCTTCAAACTTCCCAACTAAAAAACATTTGAATTTTTCTATCTTCGCTCCATTTTTCTCTTCTAATTTAATCGCAGGATGCGCGTGTCCAATTATTAATCTTTTTATTTTTTTATCTTTGGTACCATCAAAATCTCTATCTCCATGCAAAAAACAATTCTCTCCCAAAACACAATAATCAAATAGTTTGACTTTATCAACATTCGGAATATATTCAACAACCATATCATGATTTCCTTTCACAATCACAACTCTCCCAGTTCTCATAAACAAATATTCTAAAAACTCCACAACTTCTTTTCTTTCTTCCCAAATAATTTTGCCGAATTCATGCTTCACATCTCCCAATAAAACTATCTCGTTTACTTTTCCAATTTTCTCAAAAACACCATCTAAATATTCCAAATTTTCCTTGAACAAACCACCCTCGACAAAAATTCCTGATTTTTGCAAACTTCCCTCGTATCCAAGATGCAAATCCCCAATTACCAAAATCTTCTTTCTCTCCTCTTCAATCAAGAGGCACTTACCAACAAAATTTATTTTAGTCATGAAAACAATTCTTTCGAGCAGGTTAAATACCTTTTCACAGATGTTTTACACTGTGTTATCCCGAAATTATTTCATAAGGCTGATATAATCAAGCCTATGAAACTGACACAAAGTAAGCTAACTGAGACACTTAGAAAGCTTGCTGATGGCAAAACAGTTTATCAAGCAAGAAAGGTTG